>ENA-ORTW01004805-ORTW01004805.1-human-gut-metagenome-genome-assembly--contig:-NODE-4805-length-10317-cov-11.271779_pt1 | contig 10317 bp, 6 predicted proteins | sample MGYA00242072_ERZ509193 | MGnify/ENA primary metagenome ERZ509193 (study PRJEB26280, sample SAMEA2338813) | human gut metagenome | biome: human gut; feature: human-associated habitat; material: faeces...
TAACTGACGTCATTACAAGTTCTATTTCAATCCACGCTCCCGCGAAGGGAGCGACCAGCACGCTGCACGCGCCGACAAAGCTGTTAGAAATTTCAATCCACGCTCCCGCGAAGGGAGCGACATGCAATCCATTAACTGACGTCATTACAAGTTCTATTTCAATCCACGCTCCCGCGAAGGGAGCGACCAGCACGCTGCACGCGCCGACAAAGCTGTTAGAAATTTCAATCCACGCTCCCGCGAAGGGAGCGACATGCAATCCATTAACTGACGTCATTACAAGTTCTATTTCAATCCACGCTCCCGCGAAGGGAGCGACTGGAGCCGGACGCCGTAACGCTTGCGAAAGCGATATTTCAATCCACGCTCCCGCGAAGGGAGCGACCGACACAGTCCGCGTGCCCTACATAAACGGTTATATTTCAATCCACGCTCCCGCGAAGGGAGCGACGTGCTGCCGAATGGTGCGAAAACTGTGTTAAAACCGATTTCAATCCACGCTCCCGCGAAGGGAGCGACTTGTGGCATGATAAAAACAACGTTGGAACATACGATTTCAATCCACGCTCCCGCGAAGGGAGCGACCGTTCATTCCAGCCACGGAAATTATTTCGCAAGCTATTTCAATCCACGCTCCCGCGAAGGGAGCGACTTGAATGGTAAGACGAATATTGTCATTACTCATATTTCAATCCACGCTCCCGCGAAGGGAGCGACGAGGCAGCATTGAAATTCGTGGAGAATGGCAAAATTTCAATCCACGCTCCCGCGAAGGGAGCGACGGAGAGAGCACTGGAGACAAACCTCACGGGTGACATTTCAATCCACGCTCCCGCGAAGGGAGCGACACAAATGAGACTGTAACGGAGGCTGAAAATGCGAATTTCAATCCACGCTCCCGCGAAGGGAGCGACTGATGATGGATACATGTATAAAAATGAGTGGTTTATTTCAATCCACGCTCCCGCGAAGGGAGCGACCATATATGCTTCAATAGTTCTCTGTTCATGTTCTATTTCAATCCACGCTCCCGCGAAGGGAGCGACAGCAAACCCTACAGCAGAGCAGATCAAAGCACTGGAATTTCAATCCACGCTCCCGCGAAGGGAGCGACCGTCAGAAACGGCCGCAGCGCTGAAAAAGACAGCGCATTTCAATCCACGCTCCCGCGAAGGGAGCGACAGCGCCACAGCTTCCTCATCGCCGAACGCTTTTTATTTCAATCCACGCTCCCGCGAAGGGAGCGACCAGATCAGCCAACCAGTGCAGATATTATAATAGAATTTCAATCCACGCTCCCGCGAAGGGAGCGACCCTTTTATTGGAACACTATGACGTATATGACTTAATTTCAATCCACGCTCCCGCGAAGGGAGCGACTATAGACCTCCATCACCCAGCCATGACCGCGCATATTTCAATCCACGCTCCCGCGAAGGGAGCGACGCATGTGCCGTCAATGGCTAGATAATAGTTTAAAATTTCAATCCACGCTCCCGCGAAGGGAGCGACTGCGGGCGGAATATCGCAAGTCGAATAATAAAAATATTTCAATCCACGCTCCCGCGAAGGGAGCGACATTACAAGAGAGATCAATAAGGCATACCCTGATATTTCAATCCACGCTCCCGCGAAGGGAGCGACATATACGTGGACGGCAGTAGTTGGATTCAACGTAATTTCAATCCACGCTCCCGCGAAGGGAGCGACTCGACGCTGTTAAGAATAAAAACAAAAAGCGCAAATTTCAATCCACGCTCCCGCGAAGGGAGCGACCGAGGTCGTACCACGTCACTTCCATTTCCAGCGATTTCAATCCACGCTCCCGCGAAGGGAGCGACAATAACCAGGATCTGACGGCAGCGAAATAACATGATTTCAATCCACGCTCCCGCGAAGGGAGCGACCTTTGCCTGATCGGCGCACACTGCGCAGGATTGCATTTCAATCCACGCTCCCGCGAAGGGAGCGACAAAAAAGGCCGCATAGATTCGACCGCTTGAGAGAAATTTCAATCCACGCTCCCGCGAAGGGAGCGACAAATCCTGCAGGGCCCATTGCCGACATGTGTCGATTTCAATCCACGCTCCCGCGAAGGGAGCGACGTTAATGGTGGAGTGATTTTCTCCTTAGAGGGTGCATTTCAATCCACGCTCCCGCGAAGGGAGCGACAACACTATCAATAGCCATACAATAAGCATGAGCAATTTCAATCCACGCTCCCGCGAAGGGAGCGACGGGAAAAATAAATCTACATTAAAACTTCATATAATTTCAATCCACGCTCCCGCGAAGGGAGCGACAAAACAAATAGTGTGTGTCGTTGTAACGATATAATTTCAATCCACGCTCCCGCGAAGGGAGCGACTTTAATTCTTTTTGTCTTGGATACATATAAATAATTTCAATCCACGCTCCCGCGAAGGGAGCGACTTTTCATACATTACTTTACCAATGTCTGTTACTATTTCAATCCACGCTCCCGCGAAGGGAGCGACCGCTCGCCTCGTTAAAGACAAAATAGCCGTTTGAATTTCAATCCACGCTCCCGCGAAGGGAGCGACGCCAAACAGTTTTTCCAAACATTTTGTTTCACAGATTTCAATCCACGCTCCCGCGAAGGGAGCGACGAATGATCCCGCGCACGATCAAAATATTGGGCGATATTTCAATCCACGCTCCCGCGAAGGGAGCGACTGTACTCACAGGATCCTGCCAGATCCGAGTACACAATTTCAATCCACGCTCCCGCGAAGGGAGCGACCCTTCTGTGCGCTTTCGTAATTTAAAAGCGTTCCGATTTCAATCCACGCTCCCGCGAAGGGAGCGACTAAACTCTAACAGCACCCCTAATCCTTGCACCAAATTTCAATCCACGCTCCCGCGAAGGGAGCGACTTCGAGCGTTCCTTCAAAGTAGGAATCCACATACATTTCAATCCACGCTCCCGCGAAGGGAGCGACACAATTCAAACTGGTGCAGATGTTCTTACATTAATTTCAATCCACGCTCCCGCGAAGGGAGCGACGTAGTATGAAATACTATATATAAGATGTAGTAATATTTCAATCCACGCTCCCGCGAAGGGAGCGACATCCCATGCTTCATCAACCATTTCAAGTTCAATAATTTCAATCCACGCTCCCGCGAAGGGAGCGACTCAAAAGGTGGCGGTAAATCTTTTGCTGTAAAAATTTCAATCCACGCTCCCGCGAAGGGAGCGACTTTACTAATTTCCGTTTGCGCCGCAAACTGATTGGGATTTCAATCCACGCTCCCGCGAAGGGAGCGACGTGGACAGTAAAACCGGAGTTTGCGGAAAAGATCATTTCAATCCACGCTCCCGCGAAGGGAGCGACAACTCCCTCAATTTATTTACTCTATTATTATAGAATTTCAATCCACGCTCCCGCGAAGGGAGCGACCCGCTTGCGGTCGTCTCTCTGTCTCCTGCCCGCGATTTCAATCCACGCTCCCGCGAAGGGAGCGACTCGTAGATGTTCAAGCATAAAAATAACTAAGTTATTTCAATCCACGCTCCCGCGAAGGGAGCGACTTACCTGCATCGCTGCCCACGGGGACAGCTGCATATTTCAATCCACGCTCCCGCGAAGGGAGCGACTGTAAAAAGCTTTGGTTAGATCGCTTCCGCCAAATTTCAATCCACGCTCCCGCGAAGGGAGCGACATCATCGCCATAAGCCTGGCGTATCGTATCCATCTGATTTCAATCCACGCTCCCGCGAAGGGAGCGACGATATAGGATACCACTCCGGAATAAAAAAAGCAAATTTCAATCCACGCTCCCGCGAAGGGAGCGACCGGAATCACAGAGGATAAAAAGGCTGTGATTTCATTTCAATCCACGCTCCCGCGAAGGGAGCGACTACTTCTGGATCAAAAGGAGTGTCCCTTTTGAGATTTCAATCCACGCTCCCGCGAAGGGAGCGACAAAAAGGCAGTCGCAACTGAACTGGATCGGCTGATTTCAATCCACGCTCCCGCGAAGGGAGCGACTTTGTTCCTATCTTCCCATGCAATCTTAAAATCAATTTCAATCCACGCTCCCGCGAAGGGAGCGACTTACAATCTCACAAACGCGGGAATTGTAAGACTATTTCAATCCACGCTCCCGCGAAGGGAGCGACAAAATGGATTGCAAAAAATCCGGAAGCATATGCATTTCAATCCACGCTCCCGCGAAGGGAGCGACGTTGTATTTATCCATTGGTCATTTATTGTAGCTTATTTCAATCCACGCTCCCGCGAAGGGAGCGACGAACAATCGTTTCCAAACTTGACGGAATTACTAACGATTTCAATCCACGCTCCCGCGAAGGGAGCGACTGGTCTATTTTCTTTATGGAAAGTAGATAAGATAATTTCAATCCACGCTCCCGCGAAGGGAGCGACCTTGGTAACACATACCTTTGATATTACTATGGCGGTATTTCAATCCACGCTCCCGCGAAGGGAGCGACCCATTCCATGCAGATTGACTGTCGTGATCGGGAAAATTTCAATCCACGCTCCCGCGAGTGGAGCGACGGCATTTATTGACATTTTTTCGTTTACAGTACGGCTATATTTTATTTCATCTCACTAATAAATATAGCTTCTGTTTTTAAAAAACTAAATTAATAAATGTTATTTTATAATTTTCCAGGTGCGAATCTCCATAAGAATTCATATGCACTTCCTGTTCGCACCAGTTTTTAGGAGAGCAAGTCCTGATCGGCAACAATACCTTTTCGCCCCGTTATTCCTCGCCTCCGTCTCATATTTATTATTCCGATAAAATTATTCCAGACAATAGAATATTCGCATAACATGCACTCTGTTGCTTATTTCTATTTATTCAGCACGATCACCGGTGCAGACAAAATACCGACCTTCTGCAGCACATATTCCTCCGACCAGTCATCATCCTGTGTGCGCCAGCTGCCGGGATTCAGGAATCTGTCATCCTCTCCAACCATATGGACTGCGCCAAAGGTATTGACGCGGTTTCCAAACAGCACCAGATCGATCGAATCAGCCTGTCCAACTTCCAGATCATAGGGTGCAAATGTCGTCTCACCCAACCGTTTTCCATTTTTTTCTATTGCAACGAGTGCGCCGCGATAATGAGGAATATGTACAACAGCGCCATTTGCTCCGATCGATACCGGCAGATGATAGGTAATATTTCCACCATAAAAAGGAAGTCCCTGGGGTACGATATCTCCAAAGCTTAACGCTCTGACAGGTGCTGTCACAACACCGGCTCTGCCTTCTATACGCACGCCAAAATCACCCAGCAGATAGCACCATTCCAGACCGATTCTGTGCGTGAAAGGAACTGTCGCTTCCACTATATTTGTGCCTTTCTGAAGTGCGCCGATTTCAATCGTCCCGATGCAGTGGTCCGTATACCAGCCGGACACCTTTTCGTTCACTGTTTTCCCATTCAGTTTTACAGATGCATGCTCCGCTTCCTCCAGTGCCAAACGTACCGGTACTTCCACTTCACTCTCTACCGTAAAGCGAAGTGTCGCAAAATGTTCCGTCTTTTCCTCCGGCAATACCCATGGCTGGGCAACTTCTCCGCCGCGCGCCGGGAAACCGAGCTGACTACGCAGGACATTGTCTGCCCGCAACAGTTCCTGTGCAGGCTGATATTCTCCGTTGTCCATACAAAATTCCGCACGATCCAAAAGAAGCACATTCGGCTCACTTAAGGTAACGGCAACGCGATTCGGAAGGGTTTTCGGCGCTGCGCCGGACGCAAGGAGCTGTTCCCGGAGGGCTGCAGCTAAAGCAGAATCGCCGCATGCTGCGCAGCTTTCTACCTCGCCGGATGCGCCAGATACCGCCTGCATCGCGCCAGGCACGCCAGCTGCTTGTGTTGCATCGTGCGCATCAGCTGCCTGCACGCTGCCGCTCGCCTCGCCCACTGGCATCAGCTTCAACAGCAGGCTGCTCTGGTTATAAAAGATATGATTTACAACCGTCTGCGCCCCTCTTTTTGCTGTCTTCACATCCCGGATTCTTCCGGTCATGGTATCGTATTCTTTTACCGTGAACCTGCCGTTTAATACAATGTTCACAGGATCCTTTTTCACAAAATCCGGATTTCCTGCAGGCTCTCCCACTGCAATAAACAGCCAGCTGCAGTCCTGATCCATCCGCAGCTGATAGATGTAATGGTTTGTCAGGCTTCCCGTCTCATTTTCCAGGCGCAGTGTGCGATATGGCTCAACCGCTTCCAAAAGCGCCGCTTTTTCAAATACGATCTGTCTGGAAAGGGCTGCAAGCTCTGCACCATCGTTACTGGGCACTGCATCGGTCATAGTCGGTGCTTCTCCCATCAAGATCAGCTTACCGCCCGCTCTTGCAAAGGTTTTCAAACGTTCTATTGTCGTACTGCGCAGCGTTTCACAGCCGGGAATGATAACAGCATCATAGGACATTGCACCGACCTTCAGCGGGTTTCCTGCCTCCGTACACAAATCGGGCAGAAGCGATTCATCCAGAAAGTCAAAGTCACAGCTGCCAAACAACAGCCAGCGGGTCACATTCTGAAACCGTTCCTCCATCTGCTCCCGGATCGATCCGGTCTGGGACTCCGGCCCCCAGTGAAGCCAGTAGCTTTCGATTGGATGGATGACGCCAACACGCACAGCTGCCTTCCCACGCGTCATGACTGTGTTTACTCTTGCAAAATGATCTTCAACTGTTTTATATTCCTTACACCACGGAGACTGATAATTGATGCTCGCCGGATAATCCCGCTTTGCCTCCCCCTTCATAGAAACCCAGGACAGATGCGGCACACGCAGTGTAATGCCCAGCGCCGCCTGCCAGTCTCCCTGCAGCTTATGGCGTCTGAAATCAAAGCTCCAGCTCGTTACACCATAAAGCTCGCTCATTACGCCTTCACGACCAAACTGATGAGACGCAGACTGTGCCTGCTTTGCCGTCGTGTATTCATGGCCGTCACACAGCATGTCGATGCCGGGCAGTTCAAAGCTTCTGTACGCACGCATCGCCTCGCCCAATGCTGCAGTCTGACTGCGCAGTGTGGGCTCTTCCATCATATGTCCGGTCAGCGCGATATTGTGCTTTTTGCACCATGCCCCAATATTGTCTGCAAACGCGCGGGTAAAACGCTCCGTCACATGGTCATGATAATGATACCGGATCGTGGAAACGCTTCTGTCTGCTTTTTCCCAGATCAGCTCAGGGAGCTTTTCCAGAATATCCTCCTGATACATTTCCTGATAGGTCTGAGCAAAATCCTCTGTCCAGGGCAGGATCACATCCCGTTTTTCCTGCGGAAACTGCAAAAGTGTTTTATGAGAGAACTGCGGCTCATCCGTAAAGATCGTCGGCACCGTTTTTCCAAACTCGTCCCCGATCTCCTTTGCATAAGCCTCGTGGGTGATTTCCAGGAAACGATCCATTGCCGCTTTGTCCAGCGTATTTACATAGGTCTGATGATTGTACCAGGTGCTCGGCAGCGGGCGTTCCAGATAAGCATACCAGCAGGTTCCCTGTGGCTGCATGCCTTCCTCCAGTTTTTTACCGGAAACCAGATAACCCTTTTCATCCAGTACGACATCGTAAACCTCAAGCAGCCTGCCGTTTAAGGTTCTTGCTGCTCTCGCGCTGGAGTCTGTCTGCCTCTGTGCCTCTTCTCCTGCTTCATAAGGCTTGTTTGTAAACAGAAGATACTGCGCACGGTATTTTTCCTCCTTCGTCACAAGACCTCCCGCAAATCCGGACGGCCAACGATCCTCATCATACAAATAAACCTGTAGATTTTCCTGCTTTGCTTTTGCCAGGCAGCCCTTGATCCGATCCATAAATTCCTCGCTTAAATACGGTGTTTCCAGACCGGTACGGGGATGAAGATGTGCACCGCCAAAGCCCATCGACTTTAAGATCTCCATCTGCCTGTCGAGCTCTTTTTGCTCCAGCATCGTATTCCACGCCCAAAAGGGAGCTCCCCTATACTCCGCTGTGGGCTGCTCGAACAAGCTGTCTTCCAGTTTCTCTGCCTGATTCTTTTTGTACAGCATTTAAACGCTCCTCCTCTTATGTTTTCCCCTTTATCTTTATCGCTTATTTCTGCTGCATTTTTCTGATCGCTTCCAAAATGGCAGCATACGCTGCTTCCGGACTGACGCAGGAAGAAACTGCGCATTCCATTGGACATAATCCGGTATTTTGACGATTTCGGATGTTCTCTGTCAGTTCCTCTGCTTCTGCAGGTATGTTGTATTCCGCCAAAAGCTCTTTCGCCCCCCGGCTCATTACAGATGCATACACCCCGGCTGCTCCGAGCTTCACATATAAAAATGCCGCCGCGCGTCCGACAATTTTATCTGCCGCGTAAAATCCGCTCAAATCCTTCCCCTCCCGGATACGTGTCAGCAGCAGACGCAGACCGGCTTCCTTACTGGTCAGAAGCTCGTCGCCCCTGCACCAGACACAGGTATAATTTCCCTGTGCAAAAGTTTCCTTTGCTTTCTGCATTGCCTGATTCATCTCTGCTGTTCCTCCCTGCCTCTTTGCTCAAGAGGCATACCATTTCTATATGTGCGTCATTGTCCAAACTCAAGCTCATATTTTCCGCAATGATTGGAGCTTGAGCTGGTTTTCCGTATCCTCGATCTTATCATACATCTTGTAAAGCCGGCCATCAAGGTCTGCTTTGCGTTTAATGTAGTGCTTATCATCCGGGTCGAGGGAATCAGTCTCCCCCATCAGTCGTGCCTTTACGGAATAACTCTGCCGAAGCTGCTTTTCATGCGCCGCGATCTCCTGCTCAATGGCAGAGATATCCACCTTCATGCTGATCTTTTCCTGCATCATGGCGGCGAACTTCGGATTGCTTACCAGCTTTACGATAACCTCTACAACAGTGCTGTCCGGCAGCTCTTCATTTTTTCTCAGGGTGCTGCGGTAAAGCGCACTGGTGTACTGGGTACCACGATCGTAGTGAAGCACTGCACCTCGAATAAGCGTTACAGCGGCTTTTGAAAAATCTGTATTGATTTTTCTGCGCGAGGTGCTATAATCGGTATATACCGAAAACAAGAGGAGGAAAGCGTCCATGCCAAGACCGCCACGGTGCCGTCGGATTTGCGGAATACCAAAGATCGATGCATTCTACCCCAGCGGATGTGAGGATGCCGAGCCGATCCTGCTGACGCTGGACGAGTACGAGGTCATTCGGCTGGTTGATCTGGAGCGGCAAACCCACGAGCAGTGTGCCGCACAGATGGATATTTCCCGCTCTACCGTGCAGGAAATTTGTGAAAGCGCACGGCGCAAGATCGCAGCGTGTCTTGTCCACGGGAAGCCGCTGCACATCACCGGAGGAAACTACCGCATCTGCGGAGGACAGGAGGCAGCCCACTGCGGCCGCTGCTGCCGGATGCAGAGAGCCAACACAGAAAAATCCAACAAAAATTGCAAAGGAGATTCCATTATGAAAATTGCAGTTACCTATGAAAACGGTCAAATTTTTCAGCATTTCGGTCACACAGAACAGTTCAAGCTTTATGAAGCTGCGGACGGCCAAATTGTTCATGCGGAAGTTGTTGATACCAACGGCAGCGGTCACGGTGCACTGGCAGGCTTTCTGATGCAGCACGGCGTGGACACTTTGATTTGCGGAGGCATCGGCGGCGGTGCACAGGCGGCTCTGGCCGAAGCGGGCATCAAGCTCTACGGCGGTGTCAGCGGAGACGCTGACGCGGCGGTAAACGCATTGCTCAGCGGAAATCTGGGCTACAATCCCAATGTTCACTGTGACCACCATGACCATGCGCACGGCGAGGCTGGTCACACCTGCGGTGACCACGGCTGCGGCAAGCATAGCTGCCATTGATATGGAACGCACACTGACACAACTTCCGTTCTGGTCATCCTTGGCCGAACACGAAATGGAGACGCTGCGCCGAAGTGCCTTTGTCCGCCATTATGAAAAAGGTGCGTTCGTACACAGCAGCGACAACGAATGTCTTGGAATGATGTTCGTCCTTTCCGGCGAGATCCGCACCTATCTTCTCTCTGCTGAGGGGCGGGAGGTAACGCTGTTCCGCCTGTATCCGGGCGAACTATGCGTGCTTTCCGCCTCCTGCGTGATCAGTCAGATCACCTTTGATACGCAAATGACTGCCGGAATGGATACGGACGTTCTGATTATCCCTGCAAATGTCATTGCTGCACTCAAGGAGAAAAATCTCCATGTCCGCTGTTTTCTCTATGAACTGGCAACGAAACGGTTTTCTGATGTGATGTGGGCGATGCAGCAGATCATGTTCAA
>ENA-ORTW01004824-ORTW01004824.1-human-gut-metagenome-genome-assembly--contig:-NODE-4824-length-10280-cov-3.592176_pt1 | contig 10280 bp, 9 predicted proteins | sample MGYA00242072_ERZ509193 | MGnify/ENA primary metagenome ERZ509193 (study PRJEB26280, sample SAMEA2338813) | human gut metagenome | biome: human gut; feature: human-associated habitat; material: faeces...
TAACCAGTTACCCACGGTGTAGTTCTTGGCCCGCCCATAGTCGATTCCCACGTTTTCTTCGATGGCCTTTTTCAGCTTTTCCTTGACCTCGGCCTGCGTTTTACCCAGCACGTTCTTGATGATGGCTTTGCCAGTTTCCGGATCGTGACCGACTGTGTACCGGCCCTCCCAGCGTCCATCCTTGCGCTTTCGGATGTTCCCTTCCCCGTTCGCTCGTCTTTTTGGCATGGTATCAGCCTCCTTTGCCAACGAACAATACCGTAATCAAGGGAACAACGCTACCGAAAAACGGAATCGTTATCAGAAAGTTATCATTTGAAGGGGATGCTTTATCTTTGTCTATGGCGACGCAAATTTTGCGCTGCCGGAGAGGACGCTTCTTTGGTTACAGCGGTGCGATTTTTGAACGGATGAAAAGCCCTTTTTATTGACTGTTATGAAATGACTCTTGTCAAGGGGAAAATTGCCTGTCAAAAGCAAATATTTGAGCAAGGGCATGTGAGAAGAGCTGAGACGATCAGAATTCCGGCATTGGCCACTCTGTTATACGTGGATTGGTTACCACAGGTCAATGGTCCGCCAGGAGCTCTACTGTCTTCAGTCGTGGATCACGAAAGTGCCATCATAGTCAATACGTAGATAGCTGAACCATATTCATGTGCTCAGCTCCTCACAAATGCCCTCGCCCGAGGGACTTGAATCGAATCCATCCCTTGCTCACTTTCTATTATGGATTGGGAACTGGGCCAAGGACGAAGCCGCGAAGCGCGGTGCGCAACATCCTTGACGCATGTTTCCAAGACGTAATATCATCCCCAAGGGAATGGATACTACGCCGCGTTGGAAATGTTTCCGGTCATCATACCCCAGACAAAACAGGCCAGTTCGCGCGCAATTGCGGTTTTGGCAATATTGTGCCTGGACTTAAATGCGATGCGGTAATATTTGCGTTGCATGCGTTCATTGGCTTTATCCGCGTAAGCGATGACCTCGGCAGGATTGCCGCCCTGTCTGGCCTTGAGCGCTGCGCTCTTTTTCCCAATGGCTCCTCGATTGTAGGATTGAGCTGCCTCGACCAACAGTCGCCGTAAATGGGTGTTTCCTGCTTTTGTAATACTGGTGCGTATCTGTTTATCAGAGCTGGAATGTTCTCCGGGAACAAGACCGAGATAGGCAGCAAAGTGTTTGGCAGAGCGAAAACGCTGGAAATCGCCTACCTCAACCAGCAAAGATAATGCGGTATGAGCGGCAACACCGCGGAAGCAGCAGAGCTTCTGCACATTTTCTTCATAGTGCTCCAGATGGGACATTTCCTCGATTCGGGTGTCATAGACCGCAACTTTCTCATCCAGCATATAGTAAAGAATCAAGTATTCCTGAAGGGTTTCCTTATAAAGAGGATGCTCAAAGACGAGTGTCTCCAGCCATTTGAGGTGTTTCTGTGTCCAGTAGCTCTTTCCATCAAAAGCAAAACCGTGTCGAGTAGTGAATGCGATGATCTGTTGCTTTACACGCTTCAGATCAGCCTTGATATCATCTCTCATACGGATATATTCTTTCACGGCATCATCTTCTGTGGTAGGGACATAAACGGGGCTATACAGACTAAACGCCAAGCATCTGGCAATGTTTTCTGCGTCTCGGCGATCCGTCTTGATCCGTTTCCCCTTTTCCTGATGCATCGTTGAAGGTGCCAGAATAACGCAGTCCACACCGCATCTGGTGAGTTGGTGGTAGAGTGAATAACCCAAACAGCCAGCTTCATAGCCGCAAACAAATTTGCATTCTTCACCGCGTTGCTTCTGGACACGTTCCATATACTTGATTACCTGACGGTAATCCGGTTCTGTTTGCGCAACAGCGAAGCCGCGGTCGGAATCTGCGGTATAGCAGCAAAAAGTGAAATTTGTGGTATGGACATCCATGCCGACGTAGATTTGGAAATGTCAAGAAATGTGCAGTCGGGAAATACCCAAAATCTGAAAAGCACGGTAATACAGCGCAGTTTTCCGAAGTGGAGCGTAGCGGAACGCAGGAAAACTGCGGCGGCATCGGATCAAGCTGCCGTTTGCGCCTGCGCCCACTCCCGGTACTTCGCAGGCGGCAGTCCCAGCGGGTTGCGCGTATAGATCCTAACGCGGTTGTAGTAGATAAAAACATAGCGGAAAATGATCGTTTTGACCTGTTCTCTCGGCAGCTTGTACGCCGCGATCTGGTAGATCTTCTCTTTCTTGAGCGTGGCGAAAAAGCTCTCCATCCGTGCGTTGTCGAAGCAATGTCCGGTGCCGCTGAGGCTTTGTATCATGCCGCAGCGAGACAGCTCGGAACGAAAGGCTAAGCTGGTGTATTGACTGCCGCGATCCGAGTGGAACACCGCTCCGCTCAGACTCGGATAGAGCCGCTCCAACTGCCGTACCGTATCAATGCACAGCTCCTTCTTCATATTGTCCCGCATCTCGAGCGCGACGATCTCGCCGCTGAAGCAGTCCATGATCGGAGACACATACAGCTTGCCGTCCGCACACTGTACCTCGGTAATATCTGTGAGAAACTTCTCCGAAGGGCGCTGGGCACTGAAGTCCCGTTTCAGAATGTTTTCCTGCTCCTGTGCTTCTGTCGTGGTCTTCGTGATTCCATGCGGAATGCATCTTTTATGGAGCCAGCCATTCTCTTTCATCACGCGATACACCGTTCTCCGGCTGACGTCGACGCCGTCCTGCTCAAGCGCAAGGCAGACGCGATTCACGCCGTAATTGCGGTTATCCGGATGCTCTTCGAGGATCTTTTTGACCTTTCCCGCAAGAAGCTGACGGCTGCTGTGCCTGCCCCTGTTTCGAAGCCACCGGTAATAACCGGACTCGCTCAGGTGCAGAACACGGCACATATCCTTTGCCGTGTAGATGCCCTTGCGTTCGACTATGAACAGGTGTCGTTCACACGCTTTTATTTCTTGCGGTCTTTTGCGAAAAAACCGAGTGCATCCTTGAGAATGTCGTTTGCAGTTCGCAGCTCGGCATTTTCTCGCTCAAGCTCACGGATGCGGATCGTCTGCTCCTCTGCGCTCGGTGTCTTCGCGGGCGGTGTATTTCGGCGTATGCTGCGCCAATCCGCCAGCGTGTAGTACGCAACACCGAGCTGCTGTGCAGCCTTCTTCACGCCGATCTCGTCTGACAGCTTCAGCGCTTCTTCCTTGAATTCTTTGCTGTAATGCTTCATTGCGATTCCCTCCATCTCTGTTCTTTCAGTTTAACAGATTTTTGGGGATTTTGCGACTGCACTTACAGGGTACTACTCCAAAATTAAAGATGGACCAGCGTCCGATATTTAACACAGTACATTCAATAAACCAGGTTACATTTGTGCCAGATGTAAATTCGATAGAAGCATCTGCACACGGACACCTGCAAATAGAAATCCCAGCAGAACCAGGAATATATCAAGCAAACATCCAGTCAAAAGAGCCAAATGAAGAATTAAATGTACTTCTGGGTTGTCTCCGCTTGTGGCGATGCCCTGTTTCAGCACCGCATAGGTGGCACCACAGTCGAAGATTACCTTCCTTTGCGATTATTCTTTGTAGCGCAGGGAAAGGAAGTTATGCAGATTCAAATTAAAAGAAGTGCGTTGGTATGAATGTTTTCATCGATCCATTTCTTGGGCGTTTTTCCGGTCTGTTTCTTGAATACATTGATAAATGTTTGTGTTGTACCAAAACCGACCATCTCTCCAACATCTTTTATGAGGATATTATTTTTTGTCATCAATTCTTTTGCTCTGTCTATGCGATAGAAGTTTAGATAGGTTGAAAAACTGACTCCCATGCAATTGTTGAACAGAGTTGATAAATAGGCTTGACTGATCCCCAATTCCGAAGAAATCCCTTTCAAATTGAGGTTATTGTCAGAGTACTTATCCTTTAGAATTGACAATGCCCGTTTGATATATTTATTTTGCCGTTTATTGATTTGAAGTGACATCATATGATGAGAATCAGCGCAGGCAACCTTGATATGGGAGATGACATTGTCGCGTTTGGGTTTTTCCTCGAAGAGCTGCTCAAACTTGGTGGTAAAATTTGAGATGGTATCTTTGTCAATAAACAGTCCTTCCAATATAACAATAAGGTATTCAAAGAAAGAGCGATAGATATTGGCAAGAGAAGAAATATCCTTCACCATTTCTGCGCAGTTATCAATAACAGTGTAGAGCTCCTGTAGGGAGAAGGTGGGATTAACGGCGTCGTTGCGGTTGAATTTCGATACGAATAATTTATACCAATACTGATGTTCCTTGCTGCTTTCCGACGAAGAACATTCTTTTAACAAGGTGTTTTTGGCATAAAGCTTCGGATAGAAATCCAACTTTGCTTTGTGATAAGAGCGGTGGAGCGTGCACAGGCTGTCCTCTATTGAACCGCAGCCATATACTGTTGCTATGCCGGTTTGAATTTCAGACGACTCGATCAGAGCAGCAATCTGCTGAACACTCTCTTGCAAACTCTTACCATTTGTACAGGCGGTTTGCTGAAGCACGCATACAACATATGGATCCTCGTCAAATACATGGTATGCAATTTTGCTTTCCTCATAGAAACGATACAAGATAGAGTTAAGAAAAATGCTGCATGATAATTTGCCGCCACTTTGACCAGAGGTGCTGTTGATTGGTTCAGAGACCACCAGCACAACGACGGGTGCAATTATGGTAAATTGTGTGTCGATCTCCTGTAGGGTGTTCTTGATTTCATTGATCGTAAGAATATCTTGACTCTCTTTTTCTTTAAGAAGATTATTGAACAAAGAGGTCAGTGCGTAATACGATACTTGGTTCAGAAGTTTGTTTGCAGTGTTGTGTCGCTCCATGGCAGTTACATAGGTGGAGATGGCGCTGTCAAAGTCGGCTGTTTCTGCGCGGGGTTTATTGGGGCGAGATGGAGAATGCTCGGAAACCTTTTGGAAAAACCTCTTTATAGGACGAGTTATGCTGTCAATCATTAACCAGAGCAAAGGCACCAAGACTATGCAGACAATGCTCATGGAGGGGATAAGACGCAGAATTACGTTCTGTAAAATATGGGCTTTTGAGCGGTCTGATATCAAGGAATATGTCCAACCGTTCAAGGGGGATACGATAGATACCACATTCGATAAGTTTTCAAGATTTTCCGTATTTGTGTGAACGGCGTTTTCCCTTAGTAAGACTGTATTTGCTGCTGTATCCTGAATTAAAAATACGATATCAGTCTCAGGAGTGATCTTTTCAAATAGAATATTGGGATCAATTTTCAACAAAAATGTGGCCAAAGGAGAATAGCAGCTGAAAAACACTTCGCAAACAAGATACAGCTGACCATCCAATAAAGCGGTGCCGGCTGTAATAAGGCCAGAGTTGGAATAGAAACGACCTTTGGTGTCTACATATTCCTTCAAAAGCCTCTCGCAGTAAGACCCTTCGATACGACTGATCTGAGTATAGGGAGAATATATCTCACCGTTGGTGTGAACGCACAAAAACATGTCGCTGACGCAATCATTTTTTTTAAAAAGTCTTTTAAACTGGAGAGAATCTGAATTTTTTGCTCATAGCTGGATGTGGGAGGGCGCAGAACCAGATCCACAATGGGCTCGCTTAAGGCAAACGTGTCCAGATTTTCTATCGTGGAAGTCAAAGAAAGGTCGACAGAAGAGCAATACTGGCTTGTCAGAGAACTTTTTAGGTTATTGGTTTCTTGAACTTGTGTGCGGTATAGGACGATCATTAAAACGAAATATGTCATTATAAAAACAAGCAGTGCAAAAGCAAATAGTACGTATGCGGTTTTTTTGTAATACGGAATTTTTGCTTTTTTTGCCAGAGTATCTGTCAGTTTATTCAAAAAACCACCACCTGATTAAATGTTGAAGAAGCTCAGAATATGATGAAGGGGTAAGCGGATTAGGGGTCATGCTTAATAAGGTCGTTGATTGCAGCTTTGTACTTGCCAAGGAGCTTATGCCACACTTGATCATCAATATATGGATTAAAGGTCTCGGTTTTTTGCGGAAGCTGTTCTATCATATTGTGATGTCCGTTGTGAGAAATCAAACTCACATCCACCTGACGCAAATCTAATTGGTCAAGTGAGGCTTTGTATTCATCCCGAAGACTGAGGGGGAACCCGGCATCCTCCAGATATTCGCGGGACATGGTGTTTAAGCCCAGACCGCCATGCATTCCGACATTTAGTTTACCATGAACGTTATCGCTGACTTCAAAGAAGAAAGATGTTGTACCAGGGGTGTGACCCGGAGTGGGAACGGTCTCGATTCGAATGTTGCCAAGAGAGATTATCGGTTCATCCTCGTAGAAATTCTCGGGCTGCAAATCACCATAGGTATAATTTTCGTTGCAATACATCAGCTTTTTTTCATTGAGCAAGGGCATGTCCCGCTTCGACATATAAACCTTGGCATGAGTGAGCTCGGCAAGTGCGCGGGCACCATTGGCGTGATCGGAATGCATATGGGAGAGGAGGATCATGCGGATATCGTTTAACTTGAAGCCTAGTCGGTAAATCGAGTCGATCAGAAGATAGACGGATTCATGAAGACCGGTATCAATGAGAATAAGACCGTCGCCGGTATCGATCAGAAAGCTGCTTACCCATTCAATGCCGGAGACAGAGTAGACACCGGAAACGACTTCATACGGAGGAACATAATGATCCCATGGCGTGCGAGCGACCATGTCCATCGCCACGCAAGGATCGGCGGTATAGATGTCAATGTTTTCAAATTTGTTCATAACAATTCCCTCCAATAATTGATTTTATTAATGTGAAGAAGTCATCGCTTCAATTCCATTACATATATTAACATAAAAGCCAACAAGTTGAGACTATTTCTTGTTTAAATCATTAAAAATAAATAAGATAATTTAAAAAAACGTGAATTTCTCAATTCTTTAACTCTTTAGGAGCATAACTCAAAAATATATAATAAGACCATCTCAGCTATGAGAAAAACTTTTAGGAGGAAAACACTTATGAAAAATCAGAAAAGATTAGCTACACTTCTTTTGCTCGTTCTCATGCTTTCTTTGGCTGCTTGTGGCAGCAAGAAAGAGAGTCCGGAGTCCGATGCTTCCACTCCTCAGGAGAGCACCGATGCACCGGCTGGTGAGACCATTACCCTGAAGCTCGCTGGCACCAAGGCTGCCACCTCTCTTCAGGCAGAGGGCCTGAATTGGTTTGCTGAGCAGGTCTATGAGAAGTCCGGCGGCACGATCAAGGTCGACAACTATCTTGCTTCCAGCCTCGGCGGTCAGGACGAGATCGCAGAGGGTCTCTTACTTGGCACCATCGAGCTGGGCTATTTGACCACTGCCGAGTGGGGCAAGTTCAGCCCGAAGCTGAACCTCGTCAGCGCACCTTTCTTCACCTTTGCCAATGAGCAGGAAGCGCTTGACTTCATGAATTCCGAATATTGCCAGGAGTACTATGATCTGCTTCATGAGGAAACCGGTATTACAATGCGCGGCATTAGCCTTGACGGCGCTCGCCAGATTTGGACCGACGTTGAGTTGAGCTCCATTGAAGACTTCAAGGGTGTTGCTCTGCGCGTTCCCGATGTCCCCATCTACGTGGACTCCTTTGATGCTCTTGGTTTTATTACTACCATCGTTCCTTGGGGCGATTGCTACACCGCAGTGCAGACCGGTGTTGTCAGTGGTCTGGAGATCGACTATAACAGCTTTGCTGATGCTGGTATGGACAGGATCATGCCCTACTGCATGATTACCAACCACTCTGTTGCCACTAACAGCTTCGCAATTCATGATTCCGTGCTTGAGAAGCTGTCCGAGGAGCAGAAGGCTGTTCTGTTTGAATGCATTGACGAAGCTACTGATTATATCAACAACCTGTATTTCGAAAAGCTTAATGAAACGGTTGAGGCTATCAAGGCAAACGGTGTAACTTTTACCGAGGCCACTGCGGAGCAGTCTGCCGAGATGTCTTCTATCGTGAAACCTGTCGTTGAGGACTATCTCATCAACAACTGCCAGTTTACTGCTGACGAGATGGACGCTTTCTTCGCAGAACTGGCTAAGTAATCGGGCTTTTTTGTAAGAAACGCAATATGAAAACGATTTTTAATGTTTTTTTGAAGCTCCACGAGTTTCTGATAAAGGCGGTCGTATTTTTCAGTTGCTTTTCCATGCTGTTGGTTGCTTTTGCGCAGGTTGTCTGTCGCTATGTTTTCAAGTATTCCATTGTGTGGAGCGACGAATATTGCCGATTGGCCTTTTTTGTCACGATTTTCTTTGGTAGCGCACTATGCTTTTTGGATAGAAAGCACATCGTCGTGGATGTAATCTATAATATCCTCCCGAGAGCTGCTATTCGCTATCTGCTGCTGTTTACCAATGCCATGTGTATTATATTCTGCATCTTTCTTGGGATGGCGGGATATCGCTACGCGATTGCTAATGCAGCACAACTCACCAGTTGCATGTCTATTCCGTTGCTTTATGTGTACATCATGATGCCTGTAGCCTGTGCTCTTATGATCATCAGCATTTTAAGAGCGGGGTATCGGGAATTTTTCGAAATCTACGCACCGCAAAAGGAAAAAATGAAGAGGGGGGGGGAGTCAAAATGATATCACTTTTGGTCGTCGTTTTCTTTGTTTTGATCATTGCTGGCGTTCCGTTGGCATTTGGTACAGGTCTTGCCGCCCTATCCTACTGCCTGACAGCAGATATTCCCATCACGATTATTGCACAAAAGATCTTTACAACAAGTAACAGCACGACTATGCTCGCAATTCCTTTCTTTGTCATGGCGGGCGAGTTTATGAGTGTCGGTGGTCTTACGGATAAGCTTGTTAATCTGGCATACGCCTTTGTCGGCCATGTGCGCGGCAGCCTGGGACATGTTACCACATTGTCCAGTATGTTGTTTGCAAGTATGTCCGGTTCTTCTACAGCGGCAGTTGCTTCAATCGGCGGTATGTTGCTGCCGGCGATGAAGAAGAAGGGCTACGGGGAAGGCTATGCCGCCTCTATCGTTTGTGCTTCTGCGGTGTTAGGTCCTATCATTCCGCCGAGCATTGCGTTTGTTATGTACAGTTCCATCACAGGCGTTTCTATCGGCGATCTGTTCATGGCAGGCATTATCCCTGGTATTATCATGGGTATGTGCTTGATGACCATGACGGCTATTTATGCCCGCAAGTACAATTATCCCACGGAACCCAAGAGCAGTTGGTCAGAGCGATGGCATGCGCTTGTTGAAGCGATCCCTGCAATTATGATGCCCCTGATCATCATGGGAGGTATTTTCGGCGGCATCTTTACCGCAACAGAAGCTGGTGCAGTTGTTTCGATCTATTGCCTTGTTGTCAGCATCGTTACGAAAAAGCTTACGGTAGAAAAGTTCGTCCGCTGTATTCTGAATACCGTGAAGGTTTCTGGCTCGATCCTTTTCATTATTGCAACATCTCAGGTTTTGGGTTGGATTCTTACGGCCAACAACATTCCTCAGATTATAACGAACACAATTTCTTCCATCAGCGACAATCCTCATGTGATTTTCGCTATCATCATTCTCATTGTGTTTGTTCTGGGCTTTTTCCTGGTTGATGCCGCAATTATCACGCTCGTCACCCCGCTGTTCTACCCGCTGGTGCTCCAAGCCGGCATTGATCCGCTCGCGTTTGCCATCGCATTTAATATGTGCTGCATTCTGGGCGGTATCACTCCTCCAGTGGGCGGGCTCCTCTATCTTTCTTGTACCATTGGCGAGATCTCTGTTGTTAAAGCGATCAAAGCAGTCTGGCCGTTTGTTTTGGCTCTGTTGGTCTCGATTGTTATTACAATGTACGTTCCGATTCTTACCAACTTTATTCCAAACGTTCTCCTCTGAGTTTCATATAGCGTACATTAATGCGTCGATGGCTGATTCTTTGACTTGCGCAAGCTTCGTCTCTGTGGATTATTCTGCAGAGACGAAGTTACATTAAGAAATAGGAGATACAATATGTCAAATTATATCGTTTGTGTTAGTGATAAGCGACACAGCAGTTATGAGGTGGAGCGGCAAATGTTGGACGCTGCCGGAATGACGTTAAAGCTTTGCGCCTGTTCTACTGAGGACGAGCTCATCGCTCAGTGCGGTGATGCCGACGCCATTCTGCTGGACCTTGCTCCTATGACCGCCAAAGCCATAGCAGGCTTAAAACGCTGTAAGGTCATCAGCCGCTACGGTGTCGGTTTTGAGAATGTCGATCTGGATGCGGCGA
>ENA-ORTW01004830-ORTW01004830.1-human-gut-metagenome-genome-assembly--contig:-NODE-4830-length-10270-cov-2.369065_pt1 | contig 10270 bp, 8 predicted proteins | sample MGYA00242072_ERZ509193 | MGnify/ENA primary metagenome ERZ509193 (study PRJEB26280, sample SAMEA2338813) | human gut metagenome | biome: human gut; feature: human-associated habitat; material: faeces...
TCGTCTTCCAGTCCAGTGTATCCACGGACCAGATGATGGACGGCATTCCAGCCTTTGCGAGGACCGCCTTACTGGCATCATTGATCTTTCCTCCCGGCGGGCGGACACCTTTCGGCGCGTTTCCGCCTGCTGCCACAATGGCATCGCGTGTCTGATTTAAGCTCTGTAATATCTCTCCCTCAGACATTCCTGTCAGATATGTATGTGCCCAGGTATGGCTGTCTGTCTCGCATCCGAGATCCGCCATGCGCTTTACGGTAGACGCATAGGACGCAACTCGGTTGCCCACCATGAAGAATGTGGCTCTTCCGCCGTTCGCTTCCAGAGAATCCAGGATCCGGGGCGTATACTTCGACGGGCCGTCATCAAAGGTCAGGGCAACCATCGGTCTTGTCGGGTCAACGCTCTTTCCATTCGGGCCTTCCGGTACCTCCGCACCTTTTCCCGTCACCGTTACCCAGAGACCATCCACACGGAGTCCCTGTCCTTCGGTTCCCGCAGTCTCCCCGTTCTTCACCGGAGTTGTCCAGGAGCCATTCTGATATACAGAGTAATAAACATCATAATTCTCCGCAAGCTGTCCGGTAAATGCCATGCGGACCGCTTCTAACGGCATATCTGTCTCGGTGCTTCCATTCGGAGTCATATTTTCCTGCCAGGAAAGCCATCCGCTTCCGCTCAAGTTCACCTGGTAAGAAAGCGTGCCGCTCATTCCCTCAGGTTGTCCCTGAAGGCTGGCGCGGATCGCCGTCACATAGCTTCCGGTTCCAGCATGCGCTGTTTTGCTGTCACCATGATACCCACTCCAACCGGTTCCATGCTCATAAATTCCGTAAACTGCGCCCATATCCGCCGCATATGCCGGATCACCGGTGATTCCCACCGATGCAGCGCAGATCAATACAGCCGCCAGCACCGTGCGGACTGCCTGTCTGATCTTCTTCCAATCCATAAGTTCCCCTCTTTTCCCAGTGATCTTCTCACCATATTGATCGTATTTGTAACTGTTCCATACCTTCGCAGCTACTCATGCCCATATTTTAACATGAAACCGAGAATAAAGGTACCTCTTCCAGACCTTTTTCGTAAATTTCAGAAAAACGTCAGAATTATAACAGAAATCATATTTTAACACTTGCGCACATCATAGCGCGAGCTTGCCTGATCTGCATTTTTTTTATATAATGTAGTATGACTTACAGGGGTTATTTATCGAAAGGAGTAACAAAAACATGATTCAGAATCTGAATGAGGAATTATTTTCTTTTATCAAAAAGAGTCCGACCGGTTTCCATGCTGTTCATGAACTGGCAAACTACCTGACCGAGGCAGGCTTCGAGCGTCTCGCTGAGGGCAATACCTGGAATCTCGCTGAGGGCGGAAAGTATTTCGTAACCCGCAACCAGTCCGCGATCATCGCATTCAAGGTATCCCGCAAGGATTATTCCGGCTTCCATATCGCGGCAAGCCACAGCGACTCCCCGACCTTAAAGATCAAAGAGTCTTCTGAGATGAACATCGAGAACCAGTATGTAAAATTAAATGTTGAGAAGTACGGCGGAATGCTCTGCGCACCGTGGTTCGACAGACCTCTCTCCGTTGCAGGACGCATCATCGTAAAAGACGGCAACCGTCTCACAACAAAACTGATCAACGTTGACCGTGATCTTCTCATGATCCCGAACCTCGCAATCCACATGAACCGTGAAGTAAACGACGGTTACAAGTACAACATCCAGAAAGATATGCTTCCGTTATACCGCATGAGCAATTCCGGAAAGGCATTCAAAGAGATGATCGCTGAGGAGGCAGGCGTTTCCGTTGACCAGATCAAAGGAATGGACCTCTTCCTTTACAACCGTATGGAAGGTACTGTATGGGGCTGCGACGGCGAGTTTATCTCCGCTCCGCGTCTTGATGATCTCCAGTGCGCATTCACGTCCACAATGGCTCTCTTAAACAGTGAGAGCGACCGCTGCATCCCGGTCGTTGCCGTATTTGACAACGAGGAAGTAGGAAGCGGCACAAAACAGGGCGCCGGCTCCACATTCCTTTACGACATTCTCCGCCGCATCAACCGCAGCCTTGGAAGAACAGAGGAAGAGTGCCTCACGTCCCTCGCTTCCAGCTTCATGGTATCCGCGGATAACGGACATGCCGTACATCCGAACTACGCTGACAAGACCGACCCGACAAACCGCACCTACTTAAACGGCGGTCTCGTAATCAAGCACAGCGCAAACCAGAAGTACACAACAGACGCTGTTTCCGCAGCTGTTATGCGCTGCCTCTGCGAGCGCGCAGGTGTTCCGTACCAGGAATTCTTAAACCGTTCCGATATCCTCGGCGGCTCCACTCTCGGAAATATCTCCAACGCTCAGGTTTCCTTAAACACTGTAGACGTCGGACTTCCGCAGTTAGCTATGCACTCTCCGTATGAGACTGCAGGCTCCAAGGATATGGCTTACCTCGAGAAGGCATTTGAAGAGTTCTTCAAATCCTCGATCCGTTCTGAGGGCGACGGTACACTCGTACTTGAATAATTCTGATAACAGGATCCGCCGGAAATATTCGTGTTTTCGGCGGATTTTTATCCTTCCAGTCCAGATGACCGTGTGGAACGTTTCTTTTTGCCTTCTGCCACCTGGAAAAACAGTTTTTCCGTATATCTCCGGGTAGCTGCCTCCGATTCTGAAATTTTTCTGCCCAGATTTGTCTCTACCGCGTCGAATCTCTTAGGCACTGCGTCCATTTCTGCCCGCATCGCGCTCATATTCTTATCCATTCCCTCCATCTTTGCAAGCATACGATCCAGTTTTTCATTTGTTTCAACCCATTTGGCATTCAGCTCCTGCATACTCCTTGTCAAGCTGATACGATTCTTCTTTATTTCTGATCTCAGATCATTTTCCACCTTATCGATCTTTTCATTACATTCTGTGATCTGTTCTTTGCAAGACGTGATCTTCTCCTCACAAGCGGTAATCTTTTCATCGCAGGCCGTGACCGTGATTTTCTCCTCGCACGATTCGATCTTTTCTCCTGTCCGTGCCTCCGATGCTGCAATCTCTGCCCTCATCCGGTCTTCTGATGCAATAAATTTTTCATCCATTCGGCCCTCAAAGGCAACGAATTTCTCATCCATAAGATCCGAAATCTGTTTCATATCTTCTTTTGTCAAGGTATCCTCTCCTTTAATTTTTTCATCCCAATTAGTAAAAGAATCATAGCATATTGACCTTGTGACATACTCCCTCCACTTAGCTAACACTTGAAGTGGGGGCTTCTCGTTCGATTGCCCTATTGGGCAAAGCATAGGCGAGCTATCCCCGTGTGTCCCACGGTTCTGTTATTATGAGCGGAACTGTTTCGTATCTACGCAGTCCCAAACAAAATCTATGTTCTTTGGGGAAAATCAGGAGATTTTTCTTTCTGCATCAAGTTCAACTCCCAATATTCTCAAGCCTTCTCTGCAAATATTGATAGCTGCATTCTCATCACGATTCATCTGATTTCCGCAAGTGCAGCTATACATACGGTCTTCCAGTTTCAGCTCTTTTTTGAGTTTTCCGCAGCAGCTGCAGATTTTTGAACTGGGATACCACTTATCGATACGAACCAGTTTCTTACCGGCACGTTCTAATTTGTAGGAAAGAAAATCAGTAAACATTCCCCATCCATTATCATGAACACTCTTTCCAAACCTTGAATCCTGGCTCATTTCTTTCATGTTCAAAGATTCTATGCACACAAGATCATAAAAATTGGTTATCTTTCTGGATTCCTTGTGCAGATAATCTTTCCGCTGACGTGCAATATGAGCATGGAGTCTGGCTATTTTCTTTTTCTGTTTCATGTAACGGCTGCTCCCCTTTTCGCAATGACTCAGCCTGCGCTGCTCCCTTGCAAGTTTTTCCTGGGATTTTCGGAAAAAATGAGGATAATCTGCATGAGTTCCAGTGGAATCTACATACAATTCACTCATGGAAAAATCAAGTCCGATTGCGGTTTTTACTGACCTGATTTCATGTTCCGCTTCTTCTGCCGCATACAGTAATGATACATAATACTTGTCATCTGCTTCCTGGCTGACGGTGGCACCCTTCAATATATAACTATCATCGATACTCCGATGCTGTTTTATGCGGATCCAACCTGCTTTCGGAAGTTTCAGTTTACCACTCTGCAAAGTAATATTTCCATTTACGCAGTTTGTCGTATAACTTCTTACCGGATTCTTTTTTGACTTGAACTTCGGAAAACCAACCGAAGAATCCCGAAAGAAGTTCTTGTAGGCTGTCTGCAGATGCAGCTGTGCATTACACAATGCCAGACTGTCTACCTCCTTCAGCCACGGAAACTCTGCCTTATATTTTGCAGGCGTAACCTTTAATACTTTTCCGGTTTTCTCATAATATTCTTTCTTCTCTGCCAGCATCCGGTTATACACGAAACGCACACAGCCAAATGTCCTTGCAAATAATTCTTTTTGAGATTTATTCGGGTAAATCCGAAAACGGTACACGATGTTCACTCTTATTTTCTCCCTGCGTTTCTATGTACTGGCAGATGACCTCAATGGGTGCACCACCAGCACTTAACAGGCAAAAACTCTGGCTCCAGAACATTTCTTTCCAAAGCTTCTGCCGAATCTCCGGATACTCTTTTTTAATCAATCGGCTGCTTGCGCTTTTATACGCATTAATAAATTTGCTGAGTTCCGATTTCGGATGGGCCCGGAACATAATATGAACATGATCCCGATCATGATTCCATTCCTCTAATGTAACATGATACTTCGGAGCGATATATTCAAAAATCTCTCGGATCCGATCAGAAACAGGATCCGTCAGTACCTTTTTTCGGTATTTTATAACCAGAATCAAATGATAATAGAGCAAAAACACTGAGTGTGCATTACTATCTAATTTTCTCATAAAATCAGCCTTTCCTTTTGCTTTCGACTGATTATATTATAACACAGGAACACTTGTTTGTCTATGCTTTTCAGAACATTTGTTCTTCTATATTTGTTTTCATTTATGTGCACAGATATGTGCAGTTTTAATATGCCAGATATTGCATGATTTTCCCAAAAGGCAATTCATCTCACCACCTAGAGAGGATGGGAGAATTCTTGCAAAGTGTTGTTAAAAACAGGGGAGACAGCCACACACACACCGCTGTCTCCCCTGTTTATTCCCCAAATGGTCCCTGTGCGCCTCGGCGCACGCCTCTTATTCATCTACCAATGTAATCTGTACCCGTTTCCCCATCGCCGCTGCGATCTTTACCATAAAATCCAGCGACGGATTGTAGCTGCCGCTCTCGAAGCGGGTGATATTCGGCTGGGAAATCCCCGCCTTTCTGCCAAGCTCCGTCTGTGTCATGCCGTTTAACTTACGATTCTGCTTAAATCCCTCGATCGTCGCCTCCCGCGCCTCCTGCTGCCAGCGCTCCATCCACTGTCTGTATTCCGCATCCGTCTGAAACGTTTCCGGAATCCTGTTTGCGTTTTTCATTGTGCTACCTTCTCCTTTTCGAATCTGCTCTGCCGCGGCGCCACCCTCCCAAAGCCCGCCGCTGCCGTCCTCTATAGAATACCATCTTTCCACCCTATAAATCAAGGTATTTCCCTGTAACGGTCCACCGGCAGTTACTTTCGATCGCCTTTTCCCCTAAAACATACGATTCGCGCGCTCTGCCACTTGAAAGCAATGCCTCTCTTCTGGTATAATAGATGGACTTATGCAAACATCTGCCTGACCGCTTCCAATCGGCGGACTCCTAGATATTTGCGGCAAATCTTATATAATGTTTGAGGAGTTACAATTTCATGGAAAAAAGAGAATCTTTCAACAGTAAGTGGGGCTTCATCCTCGCCTGTATCGGATCGGCGGTCGGCATGGGAAATCTCTGGATGTTTCCCACCCGCGTCTCCCTGTACGGCGGCGGCTCGTTCCTGATCCCGTACTTTATCTTCGTCGCCCTGATCGGCTCCACGGGTGTCATCGGGGAAATGTGCCTGGGACGCGGCACCCGCTCCGGTCCAATCGACGCGTTCGGCGCTGCCTGCGAGACACGCGGCAGGCGCAAACTGGGTGACGCGCTCGGTTTCATCCCGGCAGCCGGTTCCCTCGCGATGGCGATCGGCTATACCGTCGTCATGGGCTGGATCCTAAAATATGCCATCGGAGCCTTTACCGGTGCCACGCTTGCCCCGGCCGACACAGACGGTTTTGCCTCTGCTTTCGGCTCGATGGCGTCCGCATTTGGAAACAATGGCTGGCAGCTTGCCGCCCTCTTCTTCTGCATTCTGATTCTGATGTTCGGCGTCGGAAGCGGAATCGAGAACGCCAACAAGCTGATGATGCCGGTATTCTTCATCCTGTTTGTCTTTTTAGGCATCTACGTGGCATTCCAGCCGGGTGCGATGCAGGGCTACCGCTACATTTTCCGCATCGATCCTGAGATCCTCGCAGACCCAAAAACATGGATTTTCGCACTGGGGCAGGCATTTTTCTCCCTGTCCGTCGCCGGAAATGGAACCTTAATCTATGGTTCCTACCTCTCCGATGAGGAAAACATCCCGGCATCTGCCGCGCGGGTTGCCCTGTTTGATACGATCGCCGCGATTCTCGCCGCCCTCGTCATCATCCCGGCAATGGCAACCACCGGTGCAAAACTTGATCAGGGTGGTCCGGGACTTCTCTTCATCTACCTCCCGAACCTCATCCGCTCAATGCCGGGCGGTACGTTGATCGCGATCATTTTCTTCGTAGCCGTTCTCTTCGCCGGGATGACCTCCCTGCTCAATCTCTACGAAGCACCGATCGCCACCGTCCAGGAAAAACTCCACCTCGGCCGCGTCCCTGCCTGCGCAGTTATCGGTATCATCGGAGCTGCCGTCTCCCTGTTAATCCAGGGCATCGTCTCCGACTGGATGGACGTTCTCTCCATCTACATCTGCCCCCTCGGCGCCGGACTCGCCGGAATCATGTTCTTCTGGGTATTCGGAAAAGACTATGCAGAAACGCAGGTCAACAAAGGCCGCGAAAAGAAATTTTCAAAATGGTTTGTACCGGTGTGCCGCTATATTTATATTCCGGTATGTGTGCTGGTATTAATATTAGGCATCGCATTGGGCGGTATTGGATGATATTGGATGATATAAAAAAATGATTGACAAATCTCATTTCCACGCTATAATAAGAACTATCATTTAAAACCCACAAAACAAGTAGGAAATATATTTTTATAATCATTTATGAATTTTAAGGAAAGGAGGAAACCATCATGAGAACATCTTATTCAGTTATGTCTGCTATGTGTTGTTGTATGGAGTGTATGTGCTGCTGTTGCTGTGACACTCTTACTTTTGTTGTGCAGACAGATAACTGGATGATATCTTCATGAGGTTTTTCTCATCTTGCTTTCACTGGAAAGTGATAGATACAATCCAATTTAGGGGGTCTGGACAACCAGACCTCCTTTTTTGTACCCATTTATATTTCAGTATGCAAAATTAAATATTTATATTGCATCCAGATATATCATTCGTATAAAAAACGCGACACATACAGAAGTCATTTTTCAGGAATTATCCCTTAAAAATGTGCTTCCCCAGATAAACAAAGTTAAAGGAGACCAGAAATGATTCGATTTGAACATTTAAGTAAAACATTCCAGACGAAAGACGGTGCATTTGAAGCACTGAAGGATGTGTCCTTCGAAATAGAAAAGGGCGATATCTACGGCGTCATCGGTTACAGCGGTGCCGGAAAATCCACCCTGATCCGAATGGTAAACGCCCTGGAAAGACCGACTTCCGGAAAGATTTTCGTTGAAGATAAGGACATTGGAAGCCTGAGCGCAAAAGAGCTTCGCAGCCTCCGAAAGGGAATCGGAATGATTTTCCAGCAGTTCAACCTCCTGGAATCCAAGACAATTTACGACAACGTCGCGATTGCCCTGAAACTAAACGGTACCCCCAAAAAAGACATCGAAACGCGTGTGAATGAGCTGCTGGAGTTCGTCGAACTTTCCGATAAGAAGTCCTACTATCCGGGACAGCTCTCCGGCGGACAGAAACAGCGCGTCGGTATCGCAAGGGCACTTGCAAATAATCCGTCGATTCTTCTCTGCGATGAGGCGACCAGCGCCCTCGACCCGAAAACGACCGATTCCATTCTCGATTTGCTAAAGAAGATTAATGAAACTCTTCATATTACAATTGTGATTATCACACATGAGATGAATGTCATCCAGAAAATCTGTAATAAAGTTGCCGTCATGGATTTCGGTAAAGTCGTAGAAACGGGCTCTGTCATTCAGGTTTTCTCAGACCCGCAGTCCGATATCGCCAAACGGTTTGTCGGCAATCTCATCCACGACGTTATTCCGGAACCGCTCGTCGAGAGCATCCGCAGGGAAACGCGGAACAGCCGCCTGCTCCGCATCAAGCTGGAAAATACAGACAGCCCCGAGCCGCTTCTCTGGGATATCAACCGGCGGTTTGAGGTGGAAACCAACATTCTCTACTCCACCATCAACGTCATTCAGGGCATCGTCGTCGGCATCATGCTCGTTCTCTTCATCGGAAGCGACGAGGAAATCAAAAAAGCCGAGCGCTACATTCTCGAATCAAACGAAGAATATAAGGAGGTTGTATTACCATGATTCAGCAGTATTTAGGCATTTCGCCGGACAAACTCATCAAGGCTGGTTGGGAAACCCTGTATATGGTCGGTTTTTCCCTGATTATCGGTTCCATCGTCGGATTTTTCATCGCCATTGTCTTATGGCTGACCCGCAAAGGCGGGCTCAAGGAAAATCCATTACTTTACACGATTTTAAACGGTTTCATCAACATCATCCGAAGCACACCGTTTATCATCCTTCTGGTATGTGTAATGCCCTTTACGAAAATCATCGTCGGCACCCGGATCGGTACCAGGGCGGCTATCGTGCCATTAGTTATCTATACCGCCCCATTTTTAGCAAGACTTCTTGAGACATCGCTTCTGGAAGTCGGCGGCGGCATCATCGAGGCAGCCCAGTCGATGGGAGCGACCACGTTCCAGATTATCGTTCATTTTGTGCTTCCAGAAGCATTTGCTTCGGTTATCCTGGCTCTGACAACCGGCACCATCGCCCTCATCGGAGCAACTGCGATGGCCGGCTACATCGGAGGCGGCGGCATCGGAAACATCGCCCTGACCTACGGCTATCAGACCTTTAACTTCCCGCTGATGTTTTCCACCGTTTTCATCCTGATCGCTTTTGTATGGCTGATCCAGAGCGTGGGAAACCGTCTGTCACAGAAGCGACGGACCCATCAGTAACTTATAACTTATTTCTATTGAAGAAACTGCTAATTTAAATACACTTAAAAAAAAGGAGAACTCAATTATGAAAAATGTAAAAGCTTATGTAAGAACCACCCTGACCGCCGGTCTGATCCTCGCAGCTGCTGTTCTGGGAGGCTGCTCAAAGAGTGATGCTGGAAGCTCCGCTGCTGATACTGCCGCTGCTTCTTCCGGCACCGAATCTGCTGCTTCCGCCGATGCTTCCAATTCTAATAAGAAGGAGCTCAAATACGGAAAAGCTGCCGGTCCGTACACTGTCTTATTTGAGGATGCCATCAAACCAATTCTGGAAAAAGAGGGCTATACACTCACCGAGGTTGATTTCTCTGACCTTCTCCAGAATGACCTTGCTTTAAATGACGGCGAGATCGATTTCAATGTAGAGCAGCATACCGCTTATGCCGAAAATTTCAACGAAGCCCAGAAGGGTAACCTGGTCCCGATTTCCCCGATTCCTACCGTTCCGGCTGCCATCTTTTCTGCCACCGAAACCTCTCTGGACGCCATTCAAGACGGTGCCAAAGTAGCCGTTCCGGATGATGCCGCCAACACAGCCCGCGCTTATGTTCTCTTACAGAAAGCCGGATGGATCACCCTGAATCCGGATGTGGAGCTTTCCACCGTGACCCAGGATGATATTGCAGAGAATCCTTATAACATCGAATTTACAGAAATGAGTTCCACCAACATCCCTGGCGTACTAGATGATTTTGACTATGCAGTTATCACAGGAAGTATCGTATACAACGCAGGAATGGACGCTTCTACCGCACTGCTGCAGGAAGATATCTTACCGCACTTACTGCTTCAGGTTGTCGTGAAAGAGGAAAATAAGGACGCTCCGTGGGCAAAAGACATTGTGGCGGCTTACCACTCTGATGCATTTAAAGAATACTTAGACA
>ENA-ORTW01004834-ORTW01004834.1-human-gut-metagenome-genome-assembly--contig:-NODE-4834-length-10266-cov-2.260405_pt1 | contig 10266 bp, 9 predicted proteins | sample MGYA00242072_ERZ509193 | MGnify/ENA primary metagenome ERZ509193 (study PRJEB26280, sample SAMEA2338813) | human gut metagenome | biome: human gut; feature: human-associated habitat; material: faeces...
GAGGAAATACCATGTTTGATAAATTAGAAGATCTGCGCATCCGTCTGGATGAGATATTAAATGAACTTCAGGAACCGGATGTGGCAAATGACCAGAACCGCTTCCGCAAACTTATGAAAGAGCAGAATGATCTGACTCCGATTGTAGAGGCGTATAATGAATACAAAGAATGCAAGCAGGCAATTGAGGACAGCCTTGAGATGTTAGAGGAAGAGTCCGATGAAGAGATGCGTGAACTTGCAAAAGAAGAGTTGAATGATAACAAGAAACGTGTAGAAGAACTGGAACAGGAACTGAAGATCCTTCTTCTTCCAAAGGACCCTAACGATGAAAAGAACGTTATCGTTGAGATCCGTGCCGGTGCAGGCGGAGATGAGGCTGCACTTTTTGCGGCAGAGATCTACCGTATGTATATGCATTATGCAGAAAGCCAGAGATGGAAAGTCGAGCTGGTAGAATGTGAAGAGATCGGTATCGGCGGAATGAAAAATGTAACATTCATGATCGATGGTAAAGGTGCTTATTCCAAGATGAAATACGAATCCGGGGTACACCGTGTACAGCGTGTACCGGAGACCGAATCCGGTGGACGTATCCATACCTCTACGATCACAGTAGCGGTGATGCCGGAGGCAGAAGATGTAGATATCCAGATTGATGAGAAAGATATCCGTATCGATGTTATGCGTGCATCTGGTAACGGTGGACAGTGTGTCAATACCACGGACTCTGCTGTACGACTGACACATTATCCGACAGGAATTGTAATCTACAGCCAGACAGAGAAATCTCAGTTACAGAATAAAGACAAAGCGTTCGCTCTTTTACGCGCGAAGTTATATGATCTGGAATGCCAGAAACGTCATGATGCAGAAGCAGAAGCAAGAAAGAGCCAGATCGGTACCGGAGACAGATCGGAAAAGATCCGTACTTACAACTTCCCACAGGGACGTGTGACAGATCACCGTATCGGACTTACATTATACAAACTGGATAAGATCATGAACGGTGATATTCAGGAGATCATTGATGCTTGTATCGCGGCTGATCAGGCAGCAAAACTTGCAAATATGAATGAAGAAATGTAAGAAGCCGGAATATAAGATTTTAGAAAGAATCCGGAAAATTAAAGAAGGTAAATACAGAATATGGGAGCAACACAGTTTAAACGTGCAGAATTAGAGGATCAGGAGATTATCTCACATTACTTTGAACATCATACCAGCAGAAGCTGTGAGAGAACATTTGCCAATGTGTATCTCTGGTCCAGACAGTATCCGGTAAAATGGGCGATCATCAAGAATGCACTGGTATTCAAAAGTGAGGATGAGAATCACGTATCCTTTGCCTACCCGGCCGGAGCACCGGAAGATGTGAAGAATGCACTGGAAGAGATGATGGAATATTCCAAAGCGAAGGGCAGGCCATTCCTGATGTACAATGTGACACCGGAATATTTTGCCCAGTTAGAGGAGTGGTATCCGGGAAGATTCCAGATTGAATACGACAGAGATTCTGCAGATTACGTCTATGAATCTGAGAAACTGGCAACACTTTCGGGAAAGAAACTTCACGGAAAGCGGAATCATATCAACAAATTCAAAAGCCTGTTCGAAGACCGCTGGTCTTATGAAAGTATGACAAAAGATAATCTGGAAGAATGTTTCCAGATGGCACTTAAGTGGCGGACAGAGAATGACTGTGAAGATGATGATGAAAAAAGGGGAGAGATGTGCGTAGCACTGAATTCCCTGAGACTGTTTGAAGAACTTCACCTGACGGGAGGAGTCTTAAGGATCGATGGTAAAGTTGTTGCATTTACGATCGGAGAGCCGATATGCGAAGACACTTATGTCGTGCATATTGAAAAAGCATATGCCGATGTACAGGGCGCATATACGATGATCAATCAGCAGTTTGTAGAGCATGAATGCATGAACTATAAATATGTAAACCGGGAAGATGATACCGGAGCAGAAGGCCTTAGAAAGGCAAAGCTTTCTTACCGTCCAGCTTTTATGGTAGAAAAGGGTGATGTGACAGAGAAAGCGCAGGGCTAAGACTTACAAATGAAAGACTTGTAGTGAGAAAGGAGCAACAAAATGATAGCGGATAAGATGAAAAATATGGTAGCCAACAGTTCGGCTATCCGTGCAATGTTTGAGGAAGGTAACCGTCTGGCAGGAATTTACGGAGCTGAGAATGTATTTGATTTCAGTCTGGGCAATCCGAACGTGCCGGCACCGGAGGCCGTGAAGAATGCGATCATTGAGATTGTAAGTGAGGAAGATCCAATCGTACTTCACGGATATACCAACAGCAACTGCGGATATGCAGATGTAAGAGAGGCAGTAGCTGATTCTTTAAATAAGCGTTTTGATACGCATTTTGAAGGCAAAAATATTGTCATGACGGTTGGTGCAGCCGGTGGATTAAATGTTATCTTGAAAGCGCTGATCAATCCGGGAGATGAAGTGATCGCATTTGCACCATATTTTGGAGAATATCGTTCTTATACGAACAACTACGATGGTGTACTGGTAGAAATCTCACCGAATACCGTTGACTTCCAGCCAAAACTGGATGAATTTGAACAAAAGATCACACCAAAGACAAAAGCCGTTATCGTCAATAATCCGAACAACCCGACTGGTGTTGTATATTCCGAAGAGACGATCAAAAAGCTCGCCGCTATCATGGAGGCAAAGCAGAAAGAATTCGGAACAGACATCGTTCTGATCTCCGACGAGCCTTATCGTGAGCTGGCTTATGACGGAGTAGAAGTTCCGTATCTCACAAAATATTATGACAATACCGTAGTGGGATACTCCTACAGCAAATCATTGTCACTTCCGGGAGAACGTATCGGATACTTGGTTATTCCGGATGAATTAAAAGACAGTGAAGAAGTACTTTCCGCAGCCAATGTCGCAACACGTATCCTCGGATTTGTTAATGCACCGACACTGCAGCAGAAGGTAGTAGAAAAATGCCTGAATGAAAAGACAGACCTTTCTTTCTATGATCGCAACAGAGAAGATCTGTATAACGGACTGAAAGAGTGCGGATTTGAGTGCACTAAGCCACAGGGAGCATTTTATTTGTTTGTGAAATCACCGGTTCCGAATGAGAAGGAATTCTGTGAGGCTGCAAAGAAATATAATATTCTGATCGTGCCGGGAAGTTCGTTTGCATGCCCTGGATATGTAAGACTTGCGTACTGCGTATCACATGAGACAATCGTGAATTCCCTTCCAAAATTCAAAGAACTGGCGAAAGAATATTTCTAGGAGAGCAGCATGAAAGCATTTGAAAAGAACATTCGAAAAGTAGAACCGTATGTGCCGGGCGAGCAGCCACAGCGCAAAGTAATCAAGTTGAATACCAATGAAAACCCATACGCACCTGCACCGGGCGTGACAAAGGCGTTGGAGGAGATGAATACAGACCGTCTGCGTCTGTATCCGGATCCGACGGCGGCACCACTCGTAAATGCGCTGGCTGATTTTTATCATGTGAATCCGGATCAGGTATTCGTAGGAGTAGGATCGGATGATGTGTTATCCATGTGTTTCCTGACATTTTTTAACTCAGAGAAACCAATCTTTTTTCCGGATATCACCTATTCTTTCTATAAGGTATGGGCAGATCTGTACCGTATTCCGTATGAATGCCAGAAGCTTGACGAGAACTTTAAGATTATAAAAGAAGATTACTACAAAGAAAATGGTGGTGTGATTTTCCCAAATCCGAATGCACCGACAGGACTTTATGAAGATCTGGTTGATGTAGAAGATATTATCGCACACAATCAGGATGTAATTGTGATCGTGGATGAAGCTTACGTTGATTTCGCAGGACGTTCCGCAATGGAACTGATCGATAAATATGAAAATCTGATCATCGTTCAGACGTTTTCAAAAGCAAGATCAATGGCAGGAATGCGTATTGGTTACGCAATCAGTAATCCGACACTGATCAAGTACCTGAATGATGCAAAGTATTCTTTCAACTCTTACACCATGAATCAGACATCACTGGTATGTGGTGTGGAAGCGGTGAAAGATAAGGCATATTTTGAAGAATGTGTGAATAAGATTATCGAGACACGGGAATGGGCGAAAGAAGAGTTAAAGAATCTCGGATTCCACTGTCTGGATTCCAAATCGAACTTCATCTTTGCCATGCATCCGGATTATGATGCAAAAGAATTATTTGAAGCACTGAAAGAGAATGACATCTATGTGCGTTTCTGGGGCAGTGAAAGAATTGAACAGTATATGCGTATCACTGTGGGAACCAGAGAAGAGATGGAAGCAATGTTTGCATTTCTGAAAAAATATATGAATAAATAAGAGGAGTTTCTTATGACCAATACGTTAATACATGGGATTATTGATGCGTTAAGCGGAAGTGTGAGTAAAGAAGTGATCGTATTTCTGATCTCGATGATCCCGATCCTTGAACTTCGCGGGGCGCTGCTTGTTGCAGGACCGATCCTTGGAGTAAAGGTATCGACTGCGATTCCAATTTGCATTATCGGAAATATCATTCCGGTTCCATTTATTTTGCTTCTGATCACACCGGTATTTAACTGGATGAAGGGAACGAAAACATTCAAGCCGCTGGTGGATAAACTGGAATCCAAGGCGATGCGGCAGAAGGACCAGATTGAAAAATATGAATTCTGGGGACTGGTGTTATTCGTGGGAATCCCTCTTCCGGGAACCGGCGCATGGACAGGGTCTCTGATTGCAGCACTTCTGGGAATGAAATTTAAGAAAGCATTTCCGGCTGTTATCATTGGAATTTGTATGGCAACTGTAATTATGTGGTTTATATCGTATGTACTTCTTGGAGGGGTACATCTGTTAGGATAAAGATAAGGGAAAAGATATGTCTATGAAAGTAAATAAAGTTCTGCCATCACCGGCAGAACTGAAAGAAGAATATCCGCTGTCAGAGAAACTGATTCAGTTAAAGAAAGAACGAGACGCAGAAATACGTGATATTTTTACCGGAAAATCCGATAAATTCGCAGTGATCATCGGACCTTGTTCGGCAGATAATGAAGATTCTGTATGTGAATATGTATGCCGTCTGGCGAAGGTAAATGAAAAGGTAAAAGACCGCCTGGTATTGATTCCGAGAATCTATACCAATAAGCCAAGGACGACCGGTGAAGGATATAAGGGAATGCTTCATCAGCCAGATCCGGATAAAGCTCCGGATCTGTATGCTGGAATTATGGCAATCCGTAAGATGCATATTCGTGCAATGAAAGAAAGCGGACTGACAGCAGCGGATGAAATGTTATATCCGGAAAACAGAAGTTATCTGGATGATATCCTTTCCTATGAGGCAGTGGGTGCAAGATCGGTGGAGAATCAGCAGCACCGGCTGACGGCAAGTGGTATGGATATTCCGGTTGGAATGAAAAATCCGACCAGTGGAGATCTTTCTGTAATGCTCAACTCGATCGTAGCAGCACAGATGGGACACCGGTTCATTTACAGAACGATGGATGTAACGACGTCTGGTAATCCACTTGCACACACGATCCTTCGTGGCGGAGTTGACAAGTACGGACAGTGCATACCAAATTACCATTATGAAGAATGTGTAAGACTCTGGGAATTATATCAGAAAAAAGATCTTAAGAATCCGGCAGCAGTGATTGATGTGAATCATTCGAATTCAAACAAGAAATATAAAGAACAGATTCGTATTGTAAGTGAGGTACTGCATTCGCGCAGATATAACCCGGATCTTAAGAAGATGATTAAAGGAGTTATGGTAGAAAGTTACCTGGAAGAAGGCAGACAGGATATATCGGCTGATATGATCTATGGAAAATCGATCACAGATCCATGTATTGGATGGGAAGATACAGAAAAGCTGATCTATAAAATTGCTGAAGAATGTTAAAATAAAAACAGAAGAATTATCTACAGAACCTGCCAGTGGCAAGTTCTGTAGACAATAAATGAAGAAAGTCACATGAAAAGTTTTGGCGGAAACTTCTCATGTGACTTTCTTACAAAACGCTATCAAGAGAGGGTTCGTGGGAGGGGTAGTACCATCCAAACACGAACAATTTGCGAAATCGTCGTTTCACATAATAAAATAATACATCAGGTAACTGTATTATTTGTTATTATTTTATCAATCATTTTCGGATTCGTAAATAGGCAAAATGACAAAAAAATAACGGAATTTTTGTAAGAATTGGCAAATATGCACTTTAAGAGCCTGTGTCTTTAAAAATGTAAAATTCTATGATAAAATGAAATATGAAACAAGTGTAAGATTTAGGATAAGGAGATTTTAGGATGGAAAAGATATATGACGTAACAGCACTTGGAGAAATGCTGATCGACTTTGCAGTGAATGGGGAAAGTGAGCAGGGAAATCAGTTGTTTGAAGCCTGCCCGGGTGGTGCGCCGTGTAATGTGCTTGCAATGTTGAACAAACTTGGAAGAAAAACCGCATTCATTGGAAAAGTTGGGGATGACCAGTTTGGTAAACTGTTAAGAGATACGATTACAAATATCGGAATAGAAGCAAAAGGACTTGTGATGGATCAGGATATCCACACGACACTGGCTTTTGTACATACTTTCCCGGATGGTGACAGAGAATTTTCTTTTTACCGCAAACCGGGAGCTGATATGATGCTGAAGGAAGAGGAAGTAGATTATGATCTGATCCGCCAGTCAAAGGTATTTCACTTTGGAACACTTTCTATGACAGATGAGCCGGCGAAGAGTGCAACAAAGAAGGCACTTGCAGTCGCTAAAGAAGCAGGCTGCATGATCACATTTGATCCGAACTTACGTCCGCCGCTGTGGAAGACTCTGGATGAAGCAAAAGCACAGATGGAATATGGCTTCGAAAATTGTGACGTACTGAAGATCTCTGACAATGAGATCCAGTTTGTATCAGGAAAAGAAGATTATGATGAAGGAATTAAGTATCTTCAGGAAAAGTATCAGATTCCTCTTATCTTCCTGACGATGGGAAAAGAAGGAAGCAGAGCCTACTATAAAAACTTTCGTGTAGAGCAGCCGGGATTTACTGTGAAAGCAATTGAGACAACAGGAGCAGGAGATACATTCTGCGGATGTTCGATCAACGGTGTATTAAAGTACGGTCTGGATAATCTGGATGAGGCAAAATTAAAAGAGATTCTGACATATGCGAATGCAGGTGCAGCACTGATCACAATGAAAAAAGGTGCGATCCGTTCGATGCCGGAACCGGAAAATATCAAAGAACTGATCGGGAAATAGGTAATTATGGGAGTACGCAGAATGCTGGCCGTATGGGCAGCGAAGATAAGTGAAAAAGCAAGTGTACATATCTTTCACCGCCAGGGCGTGACCTGGGCGGGAAAGATTGCACTGAAGATTGATCCAAGCATCCTGCATGATCTTGCGGGACAAGTCAGAAAAGACATTTTTATTGTATGTGGAACCAATGGAAAGACGACAACCAACAATATGCTCTGTGCAGCAATCGAGAAGGAAGGTTATAAAGTAATCTGTAACCATACCGGTTCCAACATGTTGAATGGTGTTGTGGCAGCCTTTGTATTAGGTGCGGGTTTAAGTGGTAATCTGGATGCGGATTATGCATGTATCGAGATTGATGAAGCTTCGACAAGAAGGGTATTTCCACACTTTAAGCCGGATTATATGGTACTGACGAATCTGTTCCGTGACCAGCTTGACCGTTACGGTGAGATCGACATTACAATGAATATCTTAAAAGAAGTGATGCAGAGTGCACCAAAGATGAAGGTGATCGTGAACGGGGATGATGCATTGTCTGCTTACCTTGCAATGGAAAGCGGTAATCCGTATGTAACTTACGGAATCAGTGAAAAGGTAGTGGATGATAAGGATTCCCATGAGATCAGAGAGGGACGTTTCTGTAAGAAATGCGGAGCACCGTTAAAATATAATTTCTATCACTACAGCCAGCTTGGCGATTATGCATGTACAGGCTGTGATTTTAAGCGTCCGGCAATTGAATATGATGCATCGGATGTGGCAGTCAGCGACCATCTTGCGTTTACGGTAGATGGCAGACGCCTGGAGGCCAATTATAAAGGCTTCTATAATGTATATAATATTCTGGCAGCCTACGCGGCTGGAAGAACCGGAGGGCTTGGGCTGGAGCATTTTCAGGATATGCTTACAGATTTCAACCCGGAAAACGGACGTATGGAGCAGTTTGAGGTAAAAGGCACAAAGATCGTGCTGAATCTTGCGAAGAATCCGGCAGGATTCAATCAGAATATCTCAGCGGTTATGCAGGATGATTCCATGAAGGATGTGATCATTGTGATCAATGACAATGCACAGGATGGAACGGATGTTTCGTGGCTTTGGGATGTGGACTTTGACAGATTTAAGGGTGCTAATGTGAATTCGATTACAGTAAGCGGTATCCGTTGTCAGGATATGAGACTTCGTATGAAATATGTGGATATCCCATCTATGCTGGAAGCAGATGTTGAAAAGGCAATCCGGGAAAGGGTTGAAGATGGCTGTGGCAACCTGTATGTACTGGTGAATTATACGGCTCTGTTCAGTACCAGAAATGTATTGAAAAAGATGGAGGAAGAAAGATAATGGATACAAAAGATATGAAAATTACGATAGGGCATCTGTATCCAGATCTTTTGAATCTGTACGGCGACAGAGGGAATATCGCATGTCTGATGAAACGATGTATCTGGCGTGGAATTGAAGCAGAGACGATAGAGTTTAATACAGGGGATCAGATAGATTTTTCAAAATTGGATATTGTACTGTTAGGCGGAGGTTCAGACCGTGAACAGGCAATCGTATGTAAAAGTCTTCTTGAGATTCAAAGTGAATTCAAGGATTATGTGGAAGACGGAGGAGTTGTTATTGCAGTATGCGGAGGATATCAGCTTCTTGGAAAATATTATAAGACAGATGCCGGAATGATCGAGGGACTGAATCTGGTTGACATTTATACGGAACAGGAAGAGGGACGTCTCATAGATAATATTGTACTGGACAGTGATCTTGTAGATATGCCGGTGGTTGGATTTGAAAATCATGGGGGAAGAACATACCTCAATGGAAATAAACCATTTGGAAAAGTATTATACGGAGCGGGAAATGACGGGAAAAGCGGCTATGAAGGTGTAGTTTACAAAAATGTAATCGGTACTTATCTGCATGGTCCGTTGCTTCCAAAGAATCCACAGGTGAGTGACTATCTGATCCAGAAAGCGCTCGAAAGAAAGTACGGGGAAGTTCAGTTAATGCCTCTGGATGACAGTCAGGAAAAAGAAGCAAATGATTATATTTATCACCGTTTTGTGAAATAATGCAGGATTAAAGAGCTGATTTGCTGCGTGCGGATTCATCCCGCTGTTCCAGGTATTGAAGAAAGTTTAACAATTCTTTTTTAGAAGAATTAGATAAGCGGTGAAAATGGGTGAGAAGATAGTGCTCTGATTTTTGAGCCGTTGAGTTATCGGAAAGTGTGATTTCACTGATATCATCGTCCAGCAGATAATCAACTGAAACATGAAAAAGCTCAGCAAGAATCGTCAGTTTTTCGTGAGAAGGCTGACGATTCTTTGTTTCATACCCGGCAATGGTAGAACGTGCAACATTGAGATGTTTTGCAACATATTTCTGGGTATAATGATTTTCTTCACGTAATTTTTTTAGTTTTTCAGAAAATGGCATGTCGGATACCTCCTAAATTGATTGGTATATTTTACCAAGGGTTGCACTTCGGAACACGGAAAGTGTCGATTCTCAACGAAATGTGTCGCAGATGTGCCGAAATGGAACAAAAAGAGGCGAAAGTGCATAAGTGGAGAACAAACAGATTGAAGTGAATATTAAGAGAAGGAAGCAGATAAAGTGAGAGTAGAACGTTTTAAAATGGAAAGAGAAGGACTGGTAAAAGAGGGTGACCGAGTAGAATTAAAAGAGGACTGCGCGAGTACCATGTCCGGACAGATGTATTATTATACAATTAAAGATGCCATTTGAGATCAGTGAAAGAAGTGCTGTGACAGGTCAGTACACTTATCTTGTAGAGCCATCCATTGCGATGTCAGGAATTTATCGTACAAGACAGAGAATAAAGTCAAGAAAGGGAAAAATACAGAAAATCGAACAGACAGACAGAGGATTTTATCTGTTAGTAGAGATTGATGAGTAATGAAAGAAGAAACAAACGATTACCCCGTCGTTGACATGAAAGTAA
>ENA-ORTW01004857-ORTW01004857.1-human-gut-metagenome-genome-assembly--contig:-NODE-4857-length-10208-cov-3.408746_pt1 | contig 10208 bp, 6 predicted proteins | sample MGYA00242072_ERZ509193 | MGnify/ENA primary metagenome ERZ509193 (study PRJEB26280, sample SAMEA2338813) | human gut metagenome | biome: human gut; feature: human-associated habitat; material: faeces...
TCACTCTGCGTAACAAGAACAACATGGAAGTTTGTATTACGAATTTCGGTGGACGTATTGTTTCAGTGATGGTTCCCGACAAAGACGGACAGATGCGTGACGTTGTTCTCGGTTTCGATTCTATTCAGGACTATATCAGCAAGCCTTCGGATTTTGGTGCGACCATCGGACGTTATGCCAATCGTATCAATCAGGGACAGTTCACCTTGGATGGTGTAGAATATCAGCTTCCCCGCAATAACTACGGTCATTGTCTGCATGGCGGACCGCAAGGATTCCAATACCGGGTGTTTGATGCAGAATTGTTGAATCCGCAGGAATTGCAGTTGACTTATCGTGCAGAAGACGGTGAAGAAGGTTTTCCGGGAAACATCACTTGTAAGGTAGTGATGAAACTGACGGACGATAATGCCATCGATATTCAATACGAAGCGGAAACAGACAAACCGACGATTGTAAATATGACCAACCACTCTTATTTTAACCTTGAAGGCGATGCAGGCAACAATTCCGGTCATCTGTTGATGGTGGATGCGGACTATTATACTCCGGTGGATAGTACTTTCATGACAACTGGCGAGATCGTTCCGGTAGAAGGAACTCCGATGGATTTCCGCACCCCGACTCCGGTAGGCGAACGTATCAACGATTATGATTTCGTACAGCTGAAAAACGGTAACGGTTACGACCACAACTGGGTATTGAACACGAAAGGCGACGTAACCCGTAAATGCGCTTCTTTGAAATCACCGAAGACTGGCATCGTACTCGACGTTTATACTAACGAACCGGGTATTCAGGTATATGCAGGTAACTTCCTCGATGGTTCACTGACAGGAAAGAAAGGCATTACTTACAACCAACGTGCTTCCGTATGTCTCGAAACACAGAAATATCCGGATACTCCGAACAAACCGGAATGGCCGTCGGCTGTACTTCGCCCGGGTGAAAAGTATACAAGCCAATGTATCTTCAAATTCTCTGTTGATAAATAATGGATTAATGAATCAGCTCCCTGCTCTCGGTTGCGGGAGTAGTGGAGCTTGATAAGCCTGTTATCAGACAGCTCTTGTCAGAAGGTAAAAATAGAAATAAATTATGAGATATTGGAAAACATGTTATATCACCTGTTTTATTTTTGTGCTGATTCCACTTACATTGTATGGGCAGGAGGATGTTGAACAGTTGCAGAAACTGGACAAGTTAATGTTTAGCGGAAGATGTTTTGAATCAAAAGAATTACACAAAAAAATATCAGATACAACGACGATCCCTTCTGATTTAGAGTTATACTATAAATTTCGAATGGCGCAATTTTTAAACAAGACAGACAGTGTCGCCTACTATTTAGAGCAGTTTATACCTCACCATTATGCAACTTTTGGGGAGGAAACACTTGTTTTTTATTCTAATTTGTTTGATGCGTACATCGAACTAGGGGATATGGATAAGGCATTGGATACTTATCTGCAGATGAAACGAATTTGGAATGAAAGTCTTACAAAGACAACTACAGGCGGAAAAGAATATGAAGAATGGCGAACTGCTACAGAGAATTTCTTATCTTATGCTGAATATGCAGTGACCTTGCCTCCTATAAAAATGAAACGGAACGATACACTTTCTTTTGTTGACATAGAAGAAGGCGACAGACTTGTTTTTCAAGCAAAATATAATGGAATATTACAGCGCACTATCTTTGATACAGGGGTGGGACCCTACTGTGTCCTGAGTAGAAAGTTGGCGGATGGGATGGGGGTTAGATATGACAGCATTGACGAGAATAAAGTAACGATCAATGAGGACTTGATTTCTGTCCGGAGTATCATTGATTCTATTGAAGTTGGAAATATAACTTTTTACAATATTCCAGCCTTCATTTACTCGGACACCGCGAGTGTTCCGTTTGTATCCGGTTCATCAATTAAGAGAAGAAAGAAGAGGAAGAAAGCGCAGACTGTTGTAGATTCGGTGCGTACATTGTTTACGGATTGTGTGTCTCTTGGACTGCCGGTAATGAAATTGATAGGGAAAATACAGACTGATTACGAACATAACAAAATGTGTTTCCCCGTCTCTGTGGCCAATGCTCACCTTCCTAAAGCTCCCAATATTTATGCATACAAATACGATTTGTATATGCGTATAAAACTCAATGGAGTTGCTTTTACAGCTAATCTGGATACGGGTTCTAATGAATATGTTACAGTTGATTCTGCATTTTATGAGAAACATCAGAAAGAACTGCCGATTGCTTCTACCTGTAAAAAGAATACATTCGGGGTAGTTATGCTGCATCAGGCCCGGGCGATCACGTATAAAACTTTAAAAGATCCTGCAATAATATTTGATGATAAATTAATGCAGCCGCCTGGACCGGAAGCTGTAAAGACATATCCTCTTGGCCAAATAGTTCCCGGTATATTCTTTGATGGAGTTATAGGCAATGGCTTTTATCGGAGAATAGGAAAGAAAGTGCTGCTGGACCTTGATAATATGCGTCTTGAAGCAGTGCAATGAGAGTTGAAATAATCTAAATGAGAATAGAATAGACGAAATGAAAAAAAATAAAACTAAAGGACTTTTTGCATCGATAGTGCTTGGAGTGGCGGTTACAGCTTGTGCGCCTGCTTCTTCTAGTGGTACGGTGACAGTAGTGGACCGACCGGACATACAGTCCGTCAATACCAATTACATCGGGTATCGCGCTCCGCTTCGACCGTTGAATTTTATAAAGTTGCCGGTAGGCAGTATTCAGCCCGAAGGCTGGGTGAAGAAGTATCTCGAATTGCAGCGCGACGGTCTGACCGGACATTTGGGAGAGATCAGCGCTTGGCTGGAAAAGGATAATAATGCCTGGTTGACAACCGGTGGCGATCACGGTTGGGAGGAAGTTCCTTACTGGCTCAAAGGGTATGGCAATCTAGCATATATCCTGAATGATCCGAAGATGATTGAAGAAACCAAATATTGGATTGAAGGTGTATTTGCCAGTTGCCAGCCGGATGGCTATTTCGGTCCGGTCAATGAACGTAACGGGAAACACGAACTTTGGGCACAGATGATTATGCTCTGGTGTCTGCAATCTTATTATGAGTATTCTCAAGATCAGCGTGTCATTGACCTGATGACGAATTACTTCAAGTGGCAGATGACTGTTCCCGATGACCAGCTTCTGGAAGATTATTGGGAGAAAAGCCGTGGCGGTGATAACCTCATCAGTATCTACTGGCTTTACAACCATACCGGAGATGCTTTCCTACTCGAATTAGCCGAGAAAATTCACCGTAATACAGCCGACTGGACGAAATCCACCTCCTTACCTAACTGGCACAATGTAAATATCGCCCAATGTTTCCGTGAACCTGCCACTTATTATATGCAGACCGGAGATTCAGCGATGCTGAAAGCCTCTTATAATGTCCATCATCTGATTCGGCGTACTTTTGGTCAGGTTCCCGGAGGTATGTTCGGTGCGGACGAAAATGCCCGTCTGGGATATATCGATCCTCGACAGGGAGTGGAAACCTGCGGCTTGGTAGAACAAATGGCTTCCGATGAAATCATGCTTTGCATGACAGGAGATCCCATGTGGGCGGAACACTGTGAGGAAGTAGCGTTCAACTCTTATCCGGCTGCCGTGATGCCCGATTTCAAGGCATTGCGTTATATCACTTGTCCGAACCATGCCATCAGTGATTCGAAGAATCATCATCCGGGCATTGACAATCGTGGCCCGTTCCTTTCGATGAATCCTTTCAGCAGTCGTTGCTGCCAACACAACCATGCACAAGGCTGGCCTTACTTCACCGAACATCTGGTATTGGCAACTCCCGACAACGGAGTGGCAATAGCTATTTATGCAGCTTGCAAAGCTACAGTGAAAGTGGGTGACGGCAAGGAAATCACTCTTCACGAAGAGACAAATTATCCTTTTGAAGAAGCTATTGCCTTTACTGTTTCTACCGGTGAAAAGGTCGCTTTTCCGTTCTATCTCCGTATTCCTTCATGGACTCAAAAGGCGGAAGTGCGGGTGAATGGCAAGAAGGTAAGTGCAGCTCCTGTAGCGGGAAAATATCTTTGCATCAATCGTGAGTGGGCGAATGGTGATCGTGTGGAATTGACTCTTCCGATGTCTTTGTCTATGCGTACCTGGCAGGTTAATAAAAACAGCGTAAGCGTAGATTACGGACCTTTGACTTTGTCTCTTAAGATTGCAGAGAAATATGTAGAGAAAGACAGTCGGGAGACAGCTATCGGTGATTCAAAATGGCAGAAAGGTGCTGATTCGAAAAAATGGCCTACTACTGAAATCTATCCGGATAGCCCCTGGAATTATTCATTGGTATTGGATAAGAAAGAGCCTTTGAAGAACTTCAAAGTAATCCGTAAATCCTGGCCGACTGACAACTATCCTTTCACAGTAGCCAGTGTACCTTTAGAAGTAAAAGCTATCGGTCGTCCGGTACCTGAATGGAAGATAGACGAAACAGGACTGTGTGGCGTATTGCCGGAAGAAGATGCGGTGAAAGGTGATAAAGAAGAAATAACATTGATCCCCATGGGTGCAGCACGGTTGAGAATCTCTGCGTTCCCGAACACAAAAGAATAAATTAATAACTAGAAAACTTAGAATAAATGAAACGTATTGTTTTTTTAGATTACATCCGTGTGTTTGCATGTTTCCTTGTTATGGTGGTCCACGCCAGTGAAAACTTTTACGGTGCTGCCGGATCTACCGATATGGCAGGACCGCAGTCTTATTTAGCTAATGAGGCAGACCGTTTGTGGGTGGCCGTGTACGACGGCTTTTCACGTATGGCAGTACCCCTGTTCATGATAGTCTCCGCCTTCCTGCTTGCACCGATGAAGGAAGAGCAGTCTATGTGGCAATTCTATCGCCAGCGCTGTCTTCGCATCCTTCCACCGTTTTTCATATTCATGCTACTGTACAGCATTCTACCCATGTTGTGGGGACAGATAGACGGAGAAACATCTATGAAGGACTTGTCGCGGATATTCCTGAATTTCCCGACGCTAGCCGGACATTTGTGGTTTATGTATCCTCTGATAAGCCTTTACTTGTTTATCCCAATTATATCCCCCTGGTTGAGAAAAGCCACGGCTAAAGAAGAACGTTTCTTTATCGGGCTGTTCGTGTTGTCAACCTGTATGCCTTATCTCAACCGTTGGTGCGGTGAAGTGTGGGGACAATGTTTCTGGAATGAATACCACATGTTGTGGTACTTCTCCGGTTATCTGGGCTATCTTGTTCTGGCACATTACATTCGTGTACACCTTACCTGGAACCGTTCCAAACGTTTCACTATAGGAACTATTTTAATGGTGATCGGTGCTGTATGGACTATTTATTCATTCTATGTGCAGGCTATACCCGGCGAACTCCATTCCACACCTGTAATAGAAATAGGATGGGCTTTCTGTACGATTAACTGTGTGCTTCTCACAACGGGTACATTCCTTATGTTTACATGTATCAAACGTCCGCAAGCTCCCAAGTTGGTGACGGAAACATCGAAACTTAGCTATGGTATGTATCTTATGCACATATTCTGGCTCGGACTGTGGGTGACTGTGTTCAAAGATACATTGGCGCTTCCCACTGTTGCCGCTATACCATGTATCGCAGTGGTTACGTTTATCTGTTGTTTTGTAACAACTAAGATAATCTCGTTTATACCGGGCGGTAAATGGATAGTAGGATAAAATAAATATTCTATTTAGAGGAGAGGAAGTACTGTCTTCACTTACGGAAGCAGCACGATTGAAAAGATCCGTTTTAGGGAGTGAATAAAATATAGGCAATCAGTATCTTGTTTTAGGTATTGATTGCTTTTTTAATTGAAACTAGATTAAGTTTTATTCAAATAGAGGCTAATCTTGTTGATTTTGATGTAACTTTGAACACAGAATCTATTAATTTATGTAACATGACAAAGATTACGGTAAAGGACGCTTTTGTGTCTGTGATAAAGATAAATGACGAAGGCTATATTAGCCTTACAGATATGCTAAAAGCAAAAGGCGGCGATTTCTTTTTCTCTAATTGGTTGCGGAATAGGAATACGGTTGAGTTTCTTGTTTTTTGGGAAAATTGAATAATCCCACTTTTAATTGTGCCGAATTCGACATAATTAAAAGTCAAGCCGGGCTAAATAGTTATCGTTTGAGTGCAAAAGAGTGGATGCAGAAAACGAATGCTATTGGAATTGTTGCCAAGGCAGGACGATATGAAGGAACTTATGCTCATAAAGACATCGTTTTTGAAATTGATTTGCTTGTCGAACATGGAGAACCTCTGTCTAATGATACAGCAAATAAAGAAGATATAGGGGAATTAAGTAGCAGAGGTTTATAAAGTAACACAGCTAATCATATAAGATTAGCTGTGTCGTATAGCAATATAGAAATTGTCTAATTACTTCGATTTTGTCTATATTCATTAGGCGTGATCCCTGCCATTTTCTTGAACCAACGACTGAAATGTTGCGGATATGGAAATCCAAGTTCATAGGATATTTCACTGATGGACTTTGACGTATTGAATACCTGTTCTTTAGCCACGTCGAGCACCTTCTGCTGAATGTGTTTTAATGCAGACATTCCGGTTTCCTTACGGCACAAATCGCTGAAATAATTGGCGGACAGGCATAATTTATCGGCACAGTATTGGACAGTAGGCATACCCTTCTCAGCCGGTGCATCAGATGAGAAATAATCGTCCAAAAGGCTTTCAAAGCGTGTCAGCACATCTTTATTGGCATTTTCACGAGTGATAAACTGGCGGTCATAAAAGCGTATGCAGTAGTCAAGTAACAATTTGATGTTGTCTATAATCAACGACTTACTATGTTTGTCAATCGGATATTGGAGTTCCGTACGGACTTTCTCCATACATTCAATAATCGTCCGGCGTTCCTGTCCCGACAAGTGTAGGGCTTCATTGGCATTGTATGAAAAGTAAGAGTATTCTTTGATCAAGCTCGCCAATAGTGTACCTCGCAAAAGTTCAGGATGGAAAGCCAACACCCACCCTTCGGGCTGATGCAGCATCCCGTCATCTTCCGAACCCATAACCTGACCGGGAGCAAGAAACAGCATAGCTCCCCGCTGATAATCATAGATACTTTGACCGTATTTCAAATTGCCGCAATCCGTATCTTTCAGCAATATCGTATACACATTATATAATTTCTTGCAAAACCGTAACGGCTTGGCACACTTCCCTTCAATGACACTGACTAACGGATGAGAGGTTTCTATCCCGAAATAGTCATTATATTGCTGGACTGTATCTATTTTCATTATTTCATTCATGGCTTCTTTCTGTTGACATTACAAATGTACTCATTTATCGGCAAAAGTAGCGTATAAATGCAAGACAGAATGTATCAGAATCATAGACGATATTACCATTTTCACAGATGTTGTATGTCGAACGATAAAATTGGTCTTTTATTCCGTGGTATTGATACCGGGCAGATAAATTCAACACCGTATTTTTGCATACATAAAGTTGACAATTAAACAGATAGGAAATGAAAAAGAAGCAAGACAGTGTAAACAACACAGAGATGGGCCGTCGCGGTTTCTTGAAACGGACGGTATTGGCAAGTGCGGCAATCTGTATCGCACCAATATTGGAAAAAGTAACGGCAGCGGAAAAATCCATTACGGGCAAATCGCCTGTGTCGGCAACGGTCTTTCCGGTAAGTATAGCTGCAGTGCGTACACAAAGAACATTGGGTAGCGGAAAGGCTGTGTTTACCGTGTCCGCTATGGGCTTCGGTTGCATGGGGCTTAACCATCATCGTAGCCAGTCGCCTGATGAGAAAGCCTGCACCCGGCTGATTCATGAAGCGATAGAGCGTGGCGTTACACTTTTCGATACCGCAGAAAGTTATGGTTATCACAAAAATGAGAAATTGGTAGGTGAAGCCTTGAAAGGCTATGCCGATCGTGTATTTGTTTCATCGAAATTCGGACACAAGTTCGTGAACGGCGTGCGGGTGAATGCGGAAGAAGACAGTACTCCGTCAAACATCCGCCGTGTGTGCGAAAACTCCTTGCGTAATCTCGGTGTGGAAACGCTCGGTATGTTCTACCAGCACCGTGCAGATCCCAATACACCGATTGAGGTAGTTGCCGAAACAGTCGGAGAACTTATCAAAGAGGGTAAAATCCTGCATTGGGGAATGTGTGAGGTCAATGCCGAAACCATTCGCCGTGCGCACAAGATATGTCCGGTTACGGCTATCCAAAGCGAATATCACTTTATGCACCGCACGGTGGAGGAAAACGGAGTATTGGCTCTTTGTGAGGAACTGGGCATCGGCTTCGTACCTTACAGTCCGCTGAACAGAGGTTTCCTCGGTGGCATGATTAACGAATACACGCTGTTCGACGCCACCAACGACAACCGCCAGACCTTGCCCCGTTTCCAACCTGAAGCCATTCGTGCCAACACCCGTATCGTGGAGGTGCTGAACGCCTTCGGACGCACAAGGGGTATTACCACGGCACAAGTGGCGTTGGCTTGGCTGATGAACAAGAAGCCTTTTATCGTGCCTATTCCCGGTACAACTAAACTCTCGCATTTGGAAGAAAACCTGCGGGCTTGCGACATCGTGTTAACGGCGGAAGAAATGGCGGAATTGGAAAAGGCGGTAGCAGCTATTCCGGTTGTCGGTAGCCGTTACGATGCTTTGCAGGAATCTAAGATTCAGAAATAAATAGCAGAAGTATGAGAACGTTTATTTTTTATATGGTGGCTATCGCTTTGTTGTCGGGTTGCCATACTTACAATAAGGATGTCATAAGGATAGAGGAACAAGGCAGTTTTGCCGTAGGCGGAACGGTATTGACCGATTCATTGGGGCATAACTATCACGGCGACCATGCCTACGTGTTCTATCAAAAGCCAGTCGATGCACGGAAATATCCGCTTGTCTTTGCACATGGTGTAGGTCAGTTCTCCAAAACGTGGGAAACTACGCCCGACGGACGAGAGGGATTTCAGAACATCTTTCTACGGCGTGGCTTCTCCACTTATCTTGTCGACCAACCTCGGCGTGGCAATGCGGGACGTAGCACGGAAACCGTCACTATATCTCCTGTCTTTGATGAAGAAGAATGGTTTAACCGTTTCCGTGTGGGGATATATCCCGATTATTTCGAGGGCGTGCAATTCAGTCACAACAAAGAGGTTCTTAATCAATACTTTCGCCAAATGACTCCCACCATAGGATCTATCGACCTCAATGTATTCTCTGATGCTTATGCCGCTTTGTTCGATAAAATTGGAACCGCTATCCTTGTAACTCATTCACAGGGTGGTGGCGTTGGCTGGCTGACGCTTCCCAAAACAAAAAACATCAAGGCTATTGTAGCTTACGAACCGGGAACAAATGTCCCTTTCCCCAAGGGAAAGATGCCGGAAGAGGGGAAAGTGCCGACACTTTCGAAAAAAACAGAAGGAGTTGAAGTTCCGATGTCGGTCTTTATGGAGTTTACAAAAATCCCGATTATTGTTTATTTCGGTGATAATTTGCCGAAAACAAATGAGCACCCCGAATTATATGAATGGACACGCCGTTTGCACCTCATGCGCAAATGGGCAAAGATGCTGAATGACCTTGGTGGAGATGTGACGGTTATTCATTTGCCCGAAGTGGGCTTGCATGGCAATACGCATTTTCCTTTTTCCGACCTGAACAACATTGCAGTAGCCGACCATCTCTCGAAATGGTTACATGAAAAAGGGTTAGATTGAATTTAGTAAGCAAAATGTTTTTAATGATGGGTATCACATTCAAGATACCCATTCTTTTATGATACTCTGCTAAGTTCGATTTTTATCGGTCAGGCTCGTACAGCGTTATCACACGCACACTCTCATAATTATAAAAACACGCTCATCCCTTTTGCATTTCAGATTTTTATACTACTTTTGTCGTAAGAGAGTTATTTGACAGCATAGCGCCGCAAGTTGCAGAAAATAGCACGGTTGCCAAATCGTTACCTCTGTTTCTCAAATATTCTGCTAAATGTTTATTTTACAATCGGTTAAGCCAAACCGATAAAAATCTAAAATAAACTTCCATGTATCTCAATATAACTTTAATGCTTTTCACCTCTTTCACTCCTATTATAAACCATTACTCCCCAGCCTCTTACGGGTGAACCCT
>ENA-ORTW01004860-ORTW01004860.1-human-gut-metagenome-genome-assembly--contig:-NODE-4860-length-10200-cov-7.666831_pt1 | contig 10200 bp, 18 predicted proteins | sample MGYA00242072_ERZ509193 | MGnify/ENA primary metagenome ERZ509193 (study PRJEB26280, sample SAMEA2338813) | human gut metagenome | biome: human gut; feature: human-associated habitat; material: faeces...
AGATTTTGTCTCTGTTTTTGCTGTCGCCCTCCTCGCGGAGGGCGTGGATAGAAATTATTAGGAACGAAAAAGTAATAGATGTCCATGTAGGTCGCCCTCCTCGCGGAGGGCGTGGATAGAAATAGGCCAAAGGCGGTCAGGTAGTCGGTGACAATATCGTCGCCCTCCTCGCGGAGGGCGTGGATAGAAATAGGGCTGCGGTGTAATCCGCAAAGGACTGCCCGGTCGCCCTCCTCGCGGAGGGCGTGGATAGAAATATCCGAGTTGTGCTGACCGCACCAGCGGCGCAGGTCGCCCTCCTCGCGGAGGGCGTGGATAGAAATTGCAAGGCAGCCCGCCTCGACGGTGGAGCCGTGGGTCGCCCTCCTCGCGGAGGGCGTGGATAGAAATTTTTAACGAGATACACAAGACCAAAATGACATAGTCGCCCTCCTCGCGGAGGGCGTGGATAGAAATCATGCGTGTGCTCCAGTCTTTGCGCTTGCGCAAGTCGCCCTCCTCGCGGAGGGCGTGGATAGAAATCGTATACATTAGTGCTCACAGTCGGATACCTCCTGTCGCCCTCCTCGCGGAGGGCGTGGATAGAAATCCACAAAGGTAATAAAAAAACCAAACAGTGGAGGTCGCCCTCCTCGCGGAGGGCGTGGATAGAAATCGCTCGGCGGGAAAGCACCAGTATATGGATATGAGGTCGCCCTCCTCGCGGAGGGCGTGGATAGAAATCCTCTTTAGTGATGATCCACGAGACCCGGAATACGTCGCCCTCCTCGCGGAGGGCGTGGATAGAAATGTTTTTTGCTTTGTCTGCTACGGGTAAGGCTGCGGTCGCCCTCCTCGCGGAGGGCGTGGATAGAAATTATTACCCTGTCTTTGCAAATCTGGGGGAACAAGCGTCGCCCTCCTCGCGGAGGGCGTGGATAGAAATTCGCTCAGACTCTCGCCAGCCTCAGCGGTTTTCTGTCGCCCTCCTCGCGGAGGGCGTGGATAGAAATACCTGGCCGCCGAAGAGGAAACGCTTCGGCTCCTGTCGCCCTCCTCGCGGAGGGCGTGGATAGAAATTCAAAATCGACGGCATCGAGCTGGCGAACATCGTGTCGCCCTCCTCGCGGAGGGCGTGGATAGAAATATCCGCATGACGAGCGTTGTTGGCGGCAGTTCGAGTCGCCCTCCTCGCGGAGGGCGTGGATAGAAATTGAACGGTTGGTCGCGCTCCGCAAGGAGAAAGAGTCGCCCTCCTCGCGGAGGGCGTGGATAGAAATATCTACGCCCCGGGAGAGAAGACCGGGATGGTCCGTCGCCCTCCTCGCGGAGGGCGTGGATAGAAATTCCTCCTCGATGCCGGAAATAGGAATGGGAACAAGTCGCCCTCCTCGCGGAGGGCGTGGATAGAAATTACCCCGACCAAATCGTCCACTGGATGATGATACGTCGCCCTCCTCGCGGAGGGCGTGGATAGAAATTTGATGTTGAAGTTGATGACGTCATCGACCACGCGTCGCCCTCCTCGCGGAGGGCGTGGATAGAAATTTCCGCGCGCCGGACGTTTCCAACCCGGACGACCTGTCGCCCTCCTCGCGGAGGGCGTGGATAGAAATCGTTCATGTACTCCTTGAGCTTGGCGAAACTATCGTCGCCCTCCTCGCGGAGGGCGTGGATAGAAATGAGTTCGGCTTGTTTATGAGCCGCCGCGAGTACAGTCGCCCTCCTCGCGGAGGGCGTGGATAGAAATATTCAGCAGACTTTTGAGGCCACTCCGCTGAGCGGCGTCGCCCTCCTCGCGGAGGGCGTGGATAGAAATTCTCCGAGGTTGAGCAGGGCGTCTGGTCCGGCGTGTCGCCCTCCTCGCGGAGGGCGTGGATAGAAATCGAACTGAAGATTTATGACAAGCCGCGCGAGCTGGTCGCCCTCCTCGCGGAGGGCGTGGATAGAAATCTGAAGAATCTGGCAGCGGACAACGCCGCATCTGGTCGCCCTCCTCGCGGAGGGCGTGGATAGAAATCACTTGTGGGCGGCAGTGTAGATGTGGTCGTTCTGTCGCCCTCCTCGCGGAGGGCGTGGATAGAAATCCGTCGGCTGACGTCACATAATGCCTGATGCCGGGTCGCCCTCCTCGCGGAGGGCGTGGATAGAAATGACTTCGATACGCTGGTTGAGGAGCTGGACGCAAGTCGCCCTCCTCGCGGAGGGCGTGGATAGAAATATGTTTCGGCCAGCACGTTCGCCGGTGCCACGGGTCGCCCTCCTCGCGGAGGGCGTGGATAGAAATATCTACACCCCGGGAGAAAAGACCGGGATGGTCCTGTCGCCCTCCTCGCGGAGGGCGTGGATAGAAATCCCACGCAGGAGACCGAAAGAATCCTCGCAGCCGGTCGCCCTCCTCGCGGAGGGCGTGGATAGAAATACACACAGTGAACCACGAAAGGATGAAGTGATTGGTCGCCCTCCTCGCGGAGGGCGTGGATAGAAATCGCTGCTAAGGTTGATTGCCTTGGTTTTTCGTGCGGTCGCCCTCCTCGCGGAGGGCGTGGATAGAAATGTTCCATGCTCAACGGAATGTTACAAAGCAAAGGTCGCCCTCCTCGCGGAGGGCGTGGATAGAAATATCATCATCGGCGGCAGACCGTCTGCGGGCAAGAGTCGCCCTCCTCGCGGAGGGCGTGGATAGAAATATAAGGGCGTTGTCAGGTGTACAGCGCATAACTGGTCGCCCTCCTCGCGGAGGGCGTGGATAGAAATCTCCACAATCATCTGTGCCAACGCCTTGAAATCGTCGCCCTCCTCGCGGAGGGCGTGGATAGAAATTGAGCATCCAGCCTCAGACATCCACCCCGGCGGGGGTCGCCCTCCTCGCGGAGGGCGTGGATAGAAATTTGAAATCGAGCAGAAGGAGGACTGAACATGGAGTCGCCCTCCTCGCGGAGGGCGTGGATAGAAATATTTTCAGAGCTGACCCCAATGGCACACAAGACGAGGTCGCCCTCCTCGCGGAGGGCGTGGATAGAAATACCGCTGCATAAATCCATTTTGAGGGTGCTGGTGTCGCCCTCCTCGCGGAGGGCGTGGATAGAAATCATCCGCCGCCGCTTGGCAGCGCGGATGCGGGCAGTCGCCCTCCTCGCGGAGGGCGTGGATAGAAATATCTCTGTGCCGTCCTTTCCATCCGCCGCCGCTGTCGCCCTCCTCGCGGAGGGCGTGGATAGAAATCTGAACTACCAAAGGAGGTCTGATACATGGCAACAGGTCGCCCTCCTCGCGGAGGGCGTGGATAGAAATTTTTGCAAGCTCTTGCCAAAAGATTTCTGCTGCTGTCGCCCTCCTCGCGGAGGGCGTGGATAGAAATACTATGATGTGCAGGCCGTCCGGGTGTGCTGGGGGTCGCCCTCCTCGCGGAGGGCGTGGATAGAAATTCACTGGCAGCCAAAAAGAAAATCCGCCCCAGAAGGTCGCCCTCCTCGCGGAGGGCGTGGATAGAAATACCTCCAACGGCGAAGTCTCAGATGGGCCGCTGGGTCGCCCTCCTCGCGGAGGGCGTGGATAGAAATTTGGCATTTTTTACACCTCCCGTTTGATACTGTAGTCGCCCTCCTCGCGGAGGGCGTGGATAGAAATACGAAAAGCCGTGACGGATGTTTTTGGCGATGGAGGTCGCCCTCCTCGCGGAGGGCGTGGATAGAAATACCCGGTGATCGGCGGAACCCGTGGCTACTCCGAAGGTCGCCCTCCTCGCGGAGGGCGTGGATAGAAATACATCCATTACTTTGTATCAGGAAAGCCAAAAATGTCGCCCTCCTCGCGGAGGGCGTGGATAGAAATCTCCGTTTGTTTATTGCTCCTCTTGACACTCTTGTCGCCCTCCTCGCGGAGGGCGTGGATAGAAATACCAGCTGCGCATTCTGGTAGCCGAGCTGACAGAGTCGCCCTCCTCGCGGAGGGCGTGGATAGAAATAAGATCACCAAGAAAGACTATGGCAGCAGGGATAGTCGCCCTCCTCGCGGAGGGCGTGGATAGAAATTGGTCTCTGAACCACTCTTGCCAAATCATGGTATGTCGCCCTCCTCGCGGAGGGCGTGGATAGAAATCGCTGTACGGCGTGACGCTTACTGCTGCCGTGTTGGTCGCCCTCCTCGCGGAGGGCGTGGATAGAAATCCAAATCTGCCCCGCTCTCAGCATGATATTTTGGAGTCGCCCTCCTCGCGGAGGGCGTGGATAGAAATATACTCTCATACGTGTATGTGCCCTCGTCGCTTGTCGCCCTCCTCGCGGAGGGCGTGGATAGAAATCACTGCGTGATAAATTTTGTCCAGCATGGCCAAAAGTCGCCCTCCTCGCGGAGGGCGTGGATAGAAATCCAGCCCGATGCAGCCAACGTCAGAAAGTATGTACGTCGCCCTCCTCGCGGAGGGCGTGGATAGAAATACAGAGCTTGAGCTGAGAATGTACATCCTCATCAGTCGCCCTCCTCGCGGAGGGCGTGGATAGAAATATCCTCCAGCCATCGAATCGCTGCATAGGGCGCAGGTCGCCCTCCTCGCGGAGGGCGTGGATAGAAATACATGGAATGACACCGGCGGCTACTGGATGCTCGGGTCGCCCTCCTCGCGGAGGGCGTGGATAGAAATATGGCGGTGGCCTTGTAAGTAGCGTATCGGTAAGTCGCCCTCCTCGCGGAGGGCGTGGATAGAAATCTCATAGGCAAGGAACGTGTACAGCTTGTCCGTGTCGCCCTCCTCGCGGAGGGCGTGGATAGAAATTGCATAAAGGACAACCGCCGTGCAGTAGAAGCCCGTCGCCCTCCTCGCGGAGGGCGTGGATAGAAATTGACCGACGTTACCGACCCGGTCTGCGTGACTGCCGTCGCCCTCCTCGCGGAGGGCGTGGATAGAAATAACACGAAGCTGTCACCGCCAAAGTCTGCCACAACGTCGCCCTCCTCGCGGAGGGCGTGGATAGAAATTCCTCTATGCCGAGCGGTGAAGGCGCGGAGCTGGGTCGCCCTCCTCGCGGAGGGCGTGGATAGAAATTCCTTTCTCAGAACGGGATGTCATCATCATCGGGTCGCCCTCCTCGCGGAGGGCGTGGATAGAAATACTTGAGCGGCGACGTGCCTTGCGCATCTTCCGGTCGCCCTCCTCGCGGAGGGCGTGGATAGAAATCAGTTCGACAGGTTTTACAATCTCTGCAAGCAGGTCGCCCTCCTCGCGGAGGGCGTGGATAGAAATATCCAGAGAAACAGCAGTAAAGCGGTGCGGGTCAAGTCGCCCTCCTCGCGGAGGGCGTGGATAGAAATAGCAGCTCATTGGCATCCACAGGGCGAACATCATGTCGCCCTCCTCGCGGAGGGCGTGGATAGAAATAAGTGAGAACATCTTACCAGAAAATGGGCCGAAGTCGCCCTCCTCGCGGAGGGCGTGGATAGAAATACAACCTCAAAATCAATACCAGACCTTTCGGCCAGTCGCCCTCCTCGCGGAGGGCGTGGATAGAAATCCAAACCTCGCATAGAAGCAGCCCGAAAAACGGTGTCGCCCTCCTCGCGGAGGGCGTGGATAGAAATCTGCATATCGCCCAGCACCTTGTACTTGGAGTTGGCGTCGCCCTCCTCGCGGAGGGCGTGGATAGAAATCCAATGCCGGGGTGGAACATAGCAATGATGGTGGGTCGCCCTCCTCGCGGAGGGCGTGGATAGAAATAGAAACTCGTAGTAGAAGCCCGTAGTGGTGCTCACAGGTCGCCCTCCTCGCGGAGGGCGTGGATAGAAATATCGAATAGCCCGAACTGGCCCTCAAAGCTGTCCGTCGCCCTCCTCGCGGAGGGCGTGGATAGAAATTCCTTTTTTGTGGGTTTCGTTCGGTCAGATAGCCGTCGCCCTCCTCGCGGAGGGCGTGGATAGAAATCTGCCTGGTATGCCGACTGCAGCAGACTCACCGGTCGCCCTCCTCGCGGAGGGCGTGGATAGAAATATAATGTGCTGGACGATGTAGGGCTTGCCGATGAGGTCGCCCTCCTCGCGGAGGGCGTGGATAGAAATATCGAGGTGCCGCGCGGCTGTTGCGTCACCGTGGTCGCCCTCCTCGCGGAGGGCGTGGATAGAAATTGGACGTTCAGACGATGCTCCAAACCGGCAGATGTCGCCCTCCTCGCGGAGGGCGTGGATAGAAATATCAGCCGGACTGCAACCATACCGCCATCCAGCGTCGCCCTCCTCGCGGAGGGCGTGGATAGAAATCAGACCCACGGTGTTTTGCGTCCGTTGCCCTTCTCGGTCGCCCTCCTCGCGGAGGGCGTGGATAGAAATATTTAAGATTGCTCTTACTTCTTTTGCGTCGGCTGTCGCCCTCCTCGCGGAGGGCGTGGATAGAAATATCCATGCTTGGCTCAAGCTCGGTACGCTTGTATGTCGCCCTCCTCGCGGAGGGCGTGGATAGAAATTGCGCAAACGGAGCCGGGATGCTTATATGGGCATGTCGCCCTCCTCGCGGAGGGCGTGGATAGAAATTTGAAGGCACACAAGTACAAGTCTTTCCCGACTGCGTCGCCCTCCTCGCGGAGGGCGTGGATAGAAATTTCGTCACATAGCCCATTGCGAAACCTCCAGAAGGTCGCCCTCCTCGCGGAGGGCGTGGATAGAAATACAGCAGCTTTGCCACGATGCAGGGCTGTCGCTGGTCGCCCTCCTCGCGGAGGGCGTGGATAGAAATTGCACATCCTGCTCAGCACTTACCGGCTCCTGCGTCGCCCTCCTCGCGGAGGGCGTGGATAGAAATACCGCTGCGGTGGACGACAATACCGTGACCTACGTCGCCCTCCTCGCGGAGGGCGTGGATAGAAATATCGACAATGTGTTGGGCGCTGACTACATCACCCGTCGCCCTCCTCGCGGAGGGCGTGGATAGAAATTTGTGCTGGGAGTTGAAGCCGCGCACGAGCTGGAGTCGCCCTCCTCGCGGAGGGCGTGGATAGAAATATCCATGCCTGACTGAGGTTTGGTACAGATTTGTAGTCGCCCTCCTCGCGGAGGGCGTGGATAGAAATTTTGCTATGGCCGTATGCCTCTAGCTCCATTCGTGTCGCCCTCCTCGCGGAGGGCGTGGATAGAAATAGCCAGTGTTTGCGGTGCTTCGGTAAAGTCTTGGAGTCGCCCTCCTCGCGGAGGGCGTGGATAGAAATCCAAAGCCGTCAACGCTTACGCATTGCCATCTTTGTCGCCCTCCTCGCGGAGGGCGTGGATAGAAATCGCTGTATGTGTCTAATGTTTCTTTTCCAACTGCAGTCGCCCTCCTCGCGGAGGGCGTGGATAGAAATTGGCAGGTGGACGGGACGACCGGGCGGCTGGAAAGGTCGCCCTCCTCGCGGAGGGCGTGGATAGAAATGTCTTGATGTGCGCGGTGCTCTGGCCGAGTACATGTCGCCCTCCTCGCGGAGGGCGTGGATAGAAATTTCAGGCAGATCCACGGATACTCGCTATGCTTGGTCGCCCTCCTCGCGGAGGGCGTGGATAGAAATCCTGCGGTGGGCTAATTCTGCCTCACAATCTGCAGGTCGCCCTCCTCGCGGAGGGCGTGGATAGAAATCAGTACGGCTGGTTCGAGCGGCGATTACAGTACGGGTCGCCCTCCTCGCGGAGGGCGTGGATAGAAATAATGTGCTCCATCAGAACTCGATCCTCTTTGCCGGTCGCCCTCCTCGCGGAGGGCGTGGATAGAAATCACATGGCGATTTGTGCCATATCAACGCCCCGGTCGTCGCCCTCCTCGCGGAGGGCGTGGATAGAAATCATCACTCACGTTCCTCCCAGTTCCAGCAGGAAGCGTCGCCCTCCTCGCGGAGGGCGTGGATAGAAATACTCCCAATCGTAAGAATATGATTATCCGTGATCAGGACGTCGCCCTCCTCGCGGAGGGCGTGGATAGAAATGCGTTAGGAGGGACGCTGCCATACGGCACTCTTTGTCGCCCTCCTCGCGGAGGGCGTGGATAGAAATTTTTGACCCCATCGGCTTCTTCGACGACCTGCGCACGTCGCCCTCCTCGCGGAGGGCGTGGATAGAAATTGCCTGCTGCGCGGGCTCACCTTGATGGTTGCATCGTCGCCCTCCTCGCGGAGGGCGTGGATAGAAATATCCTTGACATTGTGGACAAGGACAGCTTGGAGCAGTCGCCCTCCTCGCGGAGGGCGTGGATAGAAATGGTGTCGGCGGTATCCACTTTGCAGGTGGCACCTAGTCGCCCTCCTCGCGGAGGGCGTGGATAGAAATAGTATTACCGATAACGAGAGGCTGCGGGATGCGTAGTCGCCCTCCTCGCGGAGGGCGTGGATAGAAATGGTATAGGTGCCGCTGTTTTTCGCCTGAACCGCGTCGCCCTCCTCGCGGAGGGCGTGGATAGAAATCCCGCAGGTCACCAGCGCCGTCGTCGTCCTGCACGGTCGCCCTCCTCGCGGAGGGCGTGGATAGAAATCAAATGTCCAATGCAGCTTCGGGGTCATACCCGGTCGCCCTCCTCGCGGAGGGCGTGGATAGAAATTCGGAGGTCGTGCCTTTCAGGTCGGGCAAGATACCGTCGCCCTCCTCGCGGAGGGCGTGGATAGAAATATCCGGGACACCCCGGAGCGGCGGCGGTGCTATGGTCGCCCTCCTCGCGGAGGGCGTGGATAGAAATTCTTGTTGCACCCTTTTTCGGGGCAGTCTTGGTGTGTCGCCCTCCTCGCGGAGGGCGTGGATAGAAATTGCCTGTCCGCCGACGTTCAGCAGGCCGTTGGACGTCGCCCTCCTCGCGGAGGGCGTGGATAGAAATTCGCAGATCGTGATTGAGGACGACGCCCTGATCACGTCGCCCTCCTCGCGGAGGGCGTGGATAGAAATACAGATGAGGGCTACCTTGTAGACCACCCCATCGTGGTCGCCCTCCTCGCGGAGGGCGTGGATAGAAATGTCATTGATGGTGGTGATGAGCGGGCCGGACGCCACGGCGTCGCCCTCCTCGCGGAGGGCGTGGATAGAAATCGCAGGTCTGCAACGAGGAAACGCTGGGCCTGCGTCGCCCTCCTCGCGGAGGGCGTGGATAGAAATTGCAATACGAAGGTTCAAATCACTCATTGCAATTCGTCGCCCTCCTCGCGGAGGGCGTGGATAGAAATACCCTCACCAACCTGCGCGGCAGCGCCAAGGCGGCGGTCGCCCTCCTCGCGGAGGGCGTGGATAGAAATCGACATTGTGACCGATGCTTTGACGGCCTTCGGGGTCGCCCTCCTCGCGGAGGGCGTGGATAGAAATTGGTTTGATTCACCCCGGCGGGGCGTTGGGATCGGGTCGCCCTCCTCGCGGAGGGCGTGGATAGAAATCTGTTCCGTGCGCCCGGTGTTCAGCACCAGAAATGGTCGCCCTCCTCGCGGAGGGCGTGGATAGAAATTTTGGCCGCCTCCGGGGAAAGCCCCAGCACATCCCGTCGCCCTCCTCGCGGAGGGCGTGGATAGAAATTGTGAACGTCCGGGAGCTATGCTTCTGACGGTCAGTCGCCCTCCTCGCGGAGGGCGTGGATAGAAATATTACACGACCCAGACAGGGAACGGTGGTTTTGTGTCGCCCTCCTCGCGGAGGGTGTGGATAGAAATAGTTCGCCGTTTTCGGGAACCAGCAGAAGCTCACCGTCGCCCTCCTCGCGGAGGGCGTGGATAGAAATCCTGAATGGCTGGCAGTTATCTTTATGATCGCCGGGTCGCCCTCCTCGCGGAGGGCGCAGGTAGAAATCGACACAAAAATATGGTAAACTCTTATTAAGTTGTTGCCATGCGCTCTCTAAGGAACCGAGTATTTTGACCTACAATTCCGTCTCTTAAAGACGTTGGTTGAAATCAGTTTGTGTTCCCCGGTGCATTCTTCGACTTGAAGTCGCTCCTATTTGAGGGGTGTGGATAGAATAACATAATAATCATATCGCAGTTCTCAAAAGCGTAACCAAGTCGTCCTCTTCACCGAGGGCGTAGATAGAAATGGTCACACCCACGCCGGTCTTTTCAGCATCAAGGTTGCCCTCCCCGCAAAGGGTACGGATAGAAATCAGTTTCCTCCTCGAATCGGGCATCGCCACAATTTTTCCAAAAAGGAGTTTTCCATGCATACCGTTCCCCTTACCCATCAGCTCGTCACCATCCAGGACGACTTTGACCTCGACAAGATCATCGAAAGCGGCCAGTGCTTCCG
>ENA-ORTW01004868-ORTW01004868.1-human-gut-metagenome-genome-assembly--contig:-NODE-4868-length-10192-cov-2.061754_pt1 | contig 10192 bp, 7 predicted proteins | sample MGYA00242072_ERZ509193 | MGnify/ENA primary metagenome ERZ509193 (study PRJEB26280, sample SAMEA2338813) | human gut metagenome | biome: human gut; feature: human-associated habitat; material: faeces...
ATATCATTTTTTATTTTAACTCTTTTTTTATTCATAGAAGAGTTTAAATTATCTGTAATTTCTATTTTATTGTTTAGTTTTAATAATTCTTCCTCTAATTTTAACAATTTGTCAAAATTTTTCTCTAAAGTGTAAAATGTCTCTTCTGTTGTTTTTTCTATAAATGTTTCTTTAAAATTATTATTACTGTTAAATACACTATCTAAAAGTACATCTTCTCCTGTTACATATGCCATTTGTACAATCAAATTACATATTAAAGGGTAACAAGTAGGGCTAATTGTATCAAACGAAATTCCATAATATTTCACATTATCTTTTGGCTCTTTTGTAGCTCTTGCTGTAGCATATTGTACTGCTGCCTCATTTAGCGCCAAACCATGCACTTTGTATTGTGTTAAATCACATAAACCTAATCTTATTAAAAAACCGGCTTTATCTTTTCTTTCTTGCAAATAGTGAATGCACTCGTGTATAGCATAGTCTTCAATTTTTTCTAATGGTACTTCACAATTAAAATATATTGATGTATTTTTATAAAAATAATTAGCTTCTGAAAAACCTTTTGGAACTTCTGCATAATACATTTTTATTTGTGAAAGTTTTATAAATATTTCACCTAATTTAAACTCCATATTAGGAAATGCAGCCACAATTTTTTGAGCAACATTTTTAGCTATTGTATTAACTTTTATCTTATCAAGTTCTTCTATAACTTGAATTCCCTCTTTTTTTAAGTTTGCTTCTATCCCCATATTCTTTCTCCCTAATACACTTATAGATAATTATATTATACTATATATAAATTAAACTTCTATAACATTCTTATTAAAAAAGCATTACAGCTATGTTACAAAACATAACTGTAATGTTCTTTTTTAACTGATATGTATATTATAGTTTAATATAGTCCAAATTATTTGTTCTTTTTAAGCAATTACTATGTTATATATTTTATTTTTAACATATATTTCTTTTATTATTTTTTTGCCTTCTATTTGGCTCGCAACTGCTTCATTTGCTTTTTGTTTTACTATTTCTTCATCTTCATCTTTTTTTATAGTAATTGTCGCTTTAACTTTTCCTTTTATTTGAACAGGTATTTCTATTTCAGCCTCTACTGTTTTTGCTTCATCATATGTTGGCCAATCTTTATATGCTAAATCTTCTTTTCCACCTATTATTTTGTATAATTCTTCTGTCATATGTGGTGCAAATGGATTTAATAATTGTAAAAACGTGCTAAATTCTGCTTTGTTAATTTGTTTTTCTTTATAAAATTCATTTACCATTGTCATAAATGTAGCAACAGAAGTATTAAATTTCATTTCTTCTATATCTGTAGAAATTTTCTTTATTGCTTTATTCATCATCTTTTCGAATTTTTCTGAATATTTATCTCCTTCTACTAAGAAATCTTGCATATTCCAAACTCTATCTAGGAACTTCATACATCCTCTAATGCTTTCCATAGACCATGGAGCTGTTTGGTCGAAAGGTCCCATAAACATTTCATAAACTCTAAATGCATCTGCTCCAAATTCTTCTACTATTTCGTCTGGATTTATTACGTTTCCTTTAGATTTAGACATTTTTTCGCCATTGCTTCCTAATATCATTCCATGTGATGTACGTTTTGCATATGGCTCTTTAGTTGGTACCACTCCAATATCATATAAAAATTTATGCCAAAATCTTGAATATAGTAAGTGTAAAGTAGTATGTTCCATACCACCATTATACCAGTCTACTGGTGACCAATATTCTAGTGCTTCTTTTGAAGCTAATTCATTATCATTATGTGGATCCATATATCTTAGGTAATACCATGAAGATCCAGCCCATTGTGGCATTGTGTCTGTTTCTCTTCTTGCTTTTCCATGGCAACATGGGCAAGTTGTATTTATCCAATCTTCTTGTTTTGAAAGTGGAGATTCTCCATTTTCTCCTGGCTCGTAATCTTCTACATCTGGTAATTTTAAAGGTAATTCTTCTTCTGGAATTGGAACCCATCCACATTTATCGCAATATACCATAGGTATTGGTTCTCCCCAATAACGTTGTCTAGAAAATACCCAATCACGAAGTTTATAATTTACTTTTCTTTTACCTAAATTATTTTCTTCTATATATTCTATTGCTTTATTTATGGCTTCTTTTGATTCTAGTCCATTTAAAAATTCTGAATTTACTGCTATACCATTATTTACATCTGTAATTGGTTCTGTTATTTCTTCTAATGTTTCTTTGTTTGTTTTTTCTACTATAACTTGTTTAATTGGTAAATTAAACTTTTTAGCAAATTCGAAATCTCTTGCATCATGTGCAGGAACAGCCATAATAGCACCTGTACCATATGTTATTAATACATAATCTGAAATCCAAATTGGAATTTCTTCATTTGTTAATGGGTTTACTGCTTTTATTCCTTTTATTTCTACACCTGTTTTTTCTTTGTTTAGCTCTGCTCTTTCGAAATCGGATTTTAATGATGCTTTTCTTTTATATTCTTCTACTTCTTCAAGATTTGTAATTTTGTCTTTGTATTTTTTTATAATTTCATGTTCTGGTGCTACAACCATATATGTTGCTCCAAATATTGTATCTGGTCTAGTTGTATAAATTAGAAGTTTATCATCTTCTCCACTTATTTTAAAGTTAACTTCTGCACCTTCACTTCTTCCAATCCAATTTATTTGTTGTGCTTTAATTTTTTCTAAGAAATTAACATCGTCTAAATCGTCTATTAATCTTTGTGCATATTCTGTAATTTTTAGCATCCATTGGCTTTTTTCTTTTTGTACAACTGGACTTCCACATCTTTCGCAAACTCCATTTACAACTTCTTCGTTTGCTAGTCCTACTTTACAGCCTGTACAAAAGTTTATTGGCATAGTTGTTTTGTATGCTAAACCTTTTTTATATAATTGTATAAAAATCCATTGTGTCCATTTATAGTAATTAGGGTCTGTTGTGTTTACTTCTCTTGACCAATCAAAAGAGAAACCAATAGATTTTAATTGCTCTTTAAAATGATTTATATTTTTTTCTGTTGTTATTTTAGGATGAACATGGTTTTTTATTGCATAGTTTTCTGCTGGAAGACCAAATGCATCAAACCCAATAGGAAATAATACATTATACCCTTGCATTCTTCTTTTTCTAGCTATTATATCTAGTGCTGTATAGCTTCTTGGGTGCCCAACATGTAATCCTTGACCAGATGGATAAGGAAATTCTATTAGTCCAAACCATTTTTCTTTTGAATAATCGTTTTTTGCATTAAAGGTACCTTCTGTATACCACTTATTTTGCCATTTTTTCTCTACCTCTTTATAATTGTACATAAACTTCATCCCTTCATTATTTTTGTTTGACAAATTATATATCAAAAAATGTAAAAAGTAAATATTTAGTATTTGCTTTACTTAGTTCTTTATAATATGTTTATTTTTGTATTGCTATTTATTCTTCTAGCAAATATTTTTTTATCGCTTCTGAGGCATTTCTTCCAGAACGTGCAGCCCATGCAACAGTTGACTTTGTTCCTATTAAATCTCCTCCTGCAAATATTCCTTTTTTAGATGTCATATAATTTTCATCTACTTTTATATTCCCATATTGTGTTACTTCTAGTTTTGTTTTAGAAACAATTTCTCCATCAGGCTTAGAACCTACAGCCATTACTACATAGTCCATATCTAGTAAATAATTAGAATTTTCTATATTTACAGGTACAGGTCTTTTTTCTCCTTCTTTTTCTACTAACTCTGTTTTTATACATTCTAATTTTTCTACTTTTTCGTTTCCTAATATTTTTACAATATTTGTTTTAAATAAAAATTCTACTCCTTCTTTTTCTGCTTCTTCTATTTCTAATTCTTCTGCTGGCATTTGTTCTTTTGCTCTTCTGTATATTACATATACATTTTTTGCTCCTAATCGTTTTATTGTTCTTGCAGTATCCATGGCTACATTTCCCCCACCACTTACTGCTACATTTTTACCTTCATAATTATTAGCCCAGGAATCACCGGTTCCGTTAAATGCCGGGATAGCTGCACCATTTTCACCGTGAATAATCGCTGCTTCTTTCGTTCCCAGGAATTTCAGTACATCTTTTACAACATCCATATGTGGATTATCTGCGGATGTAGCGTATGCAAGTCCGTTGGAGATGCTGGCTCTTCCATCACCGGATACCGGATCCGGGCATTTCGGCAGAACTGCCACATCCCAGTTCAGGTCTGGATAGTTGATATACAGGTTATTGATTCCCCAGCTTCCAAGATACATCATAGCGCCTTCACCGGCGAAGAAACGTTCTGCTTTACCAAGATCAGAGAAATCACTCTGGTTTGGAGAAAAATCATAATCGGTCTGCCATCCGATATATTCTGCAATACCTTTCTGTGTTGCAGGATCATCAAATCCGGCTTTTGTCTTATCATCATTAATATAGTAGCCACCTGCCTGATAAATGGTATTTGCCCATCCTTCCTGCTCATTCTCATCTGCCATCATACCGTATTTTCCGGTTTTTTCATGAATAGTTTCAGATGCTTCTACCAGATCATCCCAGGTCCATGTATCATCCGGATAGGAAACACCTGCTTCATCAAATATATCTTTGTTGTATACAAGACCGATGGTATCAACATCTTTCATAACTCCATAGATTTTGTCTTCGTATGTAAAGTTCTCAACCAGATTTGCCGGGAAGTTATTGTGATAATAGTCCGGGTCTTCATCTGCATACAGGTCTGTCAGATCTGCCAGCATACCTGCCTCTGCATATTTACTGAATTCATTGGTGTGCATCCAGAAAATATCCGGCAAGGAATTACTGTTTGCCATAGCCTCCAGTTTTGTCCAGTACTCACTCCATGTGGAGATCTGTACTTCAATCGTTACATTCGGATGTTTTTCATGGTATGCAGCCGCCAGAGCTTCCATACCCGCCTGCTGATAGATTTCCCATCCAAGCATCGTCAGTTTTACTTCTCCGTTATCTCCGGAAGAATCAGAAGAGCTACTGTCCGTTGTTGCTGCATCCGAACTTCCACTGTCAGATTTTCCTGATCCACAGGCCGTCATACTTCCCATCACCATACATGCTGCCATTCCGAACGCCAGAAATCTTTTCATATTTTTCATACATTTTCCTCCATTTCATTGTTTATTTTCTTTTCTTTTCTTTTTTCTCTCCGCCTTTTTCGCTAGCACTTTGACGTTTTTTAATGTATTTTTATAGTATCACTTGTTGATTTTTACCAACACATCTTTTTTCATCCTTTCCCTTTCATATTTCTGCATTTATGTTTTATTTTGTATATTTTGCATTGTTTTGTCTGATTTTTCACTACCCCAACCCCTAAAATTTTCAACTATTTTTATTTGTCCATATACTTTTTTTGTAAAATTCACTATAATAAAGTTTGTACTTAGTCATGTACAGAAGGGAGAAAATCATATGGCCTGTTATGTATTTAACTTTAATCTTCACGATTTAAATCTGGTTGAAATCGGCAAACAGAAATGTACACCTTTATATTCCTTTGGACCATTTATCCGAAACGAATACATTTTTCATTATGTTATCAGCGGCAAGGGATTCTGTTCTATGGGACATGACATACAGGAATCTTCTGTTCAGAAACCTGATCAGCCTTCCGGTGGACCAACCGCTCATGAAGTGAGAGCCGGAGAAGGATTTTTGATAGAGCCTCACACCAAGCATATTTATAATGCAGATCTGAACGATCCCTGGCACTATATCTGGGTTGTTTTCAGCGGTGCCTCCGCTCCACATCTTCTTCGGGCCTGCGGACTTTCCAAAACAAATATTGTTTATCATCCCAAAGATACTACAATTCAAACATCTCAGAATATCCGCCAACCTCTGATGAACATTCTCGAGCATCCGGATGCTTCTGAAGCTGCAGTTATGGGAAATTTTTACCTGTTTTTGGATCAGCTGATACAAAATGCTGCTCATCCAATCATCGAAAGTTCCAACAAGGGAATGTTCCGACAACATTATGTTAATCTTGCCTGCCAGTATGTCTCCACTTATTATGCAACCATCCAATCCCTGGACGAAATCGCTGTTTACTGCAACATCAGTCAGAGTCATCTTACCAGACTCTTCCGTGAATCTTTTCACATGTCCCTGCAGGAATACCTGATTACTGCCCGGCTGAATAGAGCAAAAGAACTTCTGGTTACAACAAATCAGTCTATTTCCGAAATTTCATGGGCTGTAGGATACCCGAATGAATTGAATCTTCTTCGGGCATTCAAAAGCAGATATGGAATCTCACCAAAAGAATTCCGTCAAAAAAACCGATTGTAATTTCATTCGACAGAATTCGCGAATCTGGCATATGAAGCAGCAATCACTATGTCTCTCTTATAAAAGCTGCAGCAATTCTCTGCACATAAAAACAAAAATCAGCGAACTATCAATACAACTATGTATCTATATTTCGCTGACTTTTTCATTTTTTTTGACAGGTTTTCGACAGTACTTTTTATGGTAATAACCTGATATTTTTAATATATTAATTTTTCTTTTTCTTTCCGTGACAGCTGCTTGATCTCCCACTCCCGGCGCATGGCTTCTTCTTTCGTCTCAAACGCTTCGTAATATGCCAGTGTTACCGGCAGACGGGCTCGGGTGTATTTTGCACCCTTTCCTTCATTGTGCGTTTTCAGTCGTTTTGCTATATCATTCGTCCAGCCGGTATAGTAAGTTCCGTCACTGCATTGCAATATATATGTATAATTCATTTCGTTCACTTCCCGTTTTTCATTATACACATACCTTTTCGAAAAGGGAATCAAAAAAACAACCGAAATCGTTTTTTCCAAAACAGATTCCGGTTGTTCTTTCTTTTGTTCTTTTTCTACCCTACTATTTTTCTGCTGTATTTTCAATATCTATTTTTAATTCTTCCACTGACATCCCCGCTCTGCTAGCTGCTTCCTCCATAGATAAGATTCCATCTTTTACCAAACCAGACAAAATCCTCACCGTTGCTTCTCTTCTTCCATCCTCTATCATTTCATCCACTGCCTGACACATATCTGTTTTTTCTCCTCCCGTTTTGATTTTTATTGGTGTTTTTGTAATTATTTTGATTACCTGCGCCGCCTCTTTCTCTAATTTCATGCGCGGATTATGTACAATATAGTTTCTTAACTTTGTTTTATCTCTGGAATATTTTATGTAACCTAACACTTCCCGAAGACTGGTGGAAAATTTCCTCAGATCTTCCTCCGTCAACTTTGCCGGATCGATCAGATATATTTTATAGTCCTGAATATATTCCAGCAGCTTTTTATCATGAACCGTTATCATATCTTTCAGACACATTGGGCCATCCCATTCTTCTGCACCAAAATGAATCACCAGCGTTATTACCGGAACCAGGCGGTCATCCCTGTAAAATCCGGACAGATATTCTGCCTGTGTCCCATTCCTGTCTTTCTTTTTCCTGTGCTCTGCTGCGATTTCCATTACCTGTTTTCCATACTGCAAACTGTCATAAATCATATTCCTTACCGGCATCGCATAATGGATATCTGTTTGATTTTCGATTCCAAGCAATAAATAAGTAGCTTCCTTATTTTGCATGATAACCGCACGTTTCAGTACATCGCGATATTTCTGTTGTACTTCTGTTTCATTTTTCACACTGTCATTTGAAAACAACACGGCAAGCTCCGTTGCATCTCTCTCCTGCAGCGATTGTGACTGAATCCGTGCTTCCCCGTTATAAATCAGGAAATTAAATGCATCCGCAAATATATCACTCCCACGCATATAGTTTTTTGTTACAATGTCTGTTTTTCCCATTGACCCTCCTTATACTTACTGTGCAGGAGGTTTTCTGATCTGTCCGTTTCTGCTTTCCATAAAACCTCTCTGCTGTTCTCTGAATTTGAAGCATTGAGATTTCTGGATGTGGAATCTGGAATTGAAAAAAGATATGATATTTAGATCTCCTAGATGATAGAAATAATAATGCTTTGCTCTATAATAGCACATCCCCCTCCACCTGTCCATACAGGATATACAACAATCAAAATTGGTCCGCCGGATCAATTATTGATATGCAATACAGCAAAATCCGCCTGCCTGAAGGAAGCTTCAGACAGACGGATGATTCTATTCTGTCACCGTCTCGATATAGATCATCGGGTCGATGGGGTTGCCGTCTTTGGTCATGGAGAAGTACAGGTTTGCGCCCTCTTTGACATAATATTTTGTCGGGTCACTGACGTAGCCAAGGATGGTTCCGCTCTCCACGGTCTGTCCCGGTTCTACGGTGATGTCTTTCAGCTGTCCATAGGTTGCCTGATAGCCGTTTCCGAGATCCATGACCATGGTAGTTCCTGTCTCAACATCTTCGCTGATGGAGACCACCTGACCATTGGCTGCTGCCTGTACCGGCTCGCCGCTTTCGCAGCCAAGCATCAGGGCATCGTTATATTTGTACTGATCCAGTGTCGGAAAATATGTGGTGGCATCCATGCTGTAATCGATCACTACCTGACCGTTGACCGGCCAGAGCATCTGGCTGTCCTCGGTAAAGTTCAGTTCCGGCTGCACGGCTGCGGATGTATCGGCAGATTCCCGGGCATCTGCGGTTTCCTGTCCATTTTTGTCTTCCTGTGCCGGAGGGATTGCATTGTCCGGGTTATCCTGATTCATGGTTGGCGACGGAGTCGCTTCCTGATTTTCTGTGGTATTCTTTGCCAGTTCTCCGGTATCCTGCGCCTCGGCATCTTTACTCGTCACATCTTTGCTCTCTTCCTCCTGCTGTGCTTTACTTTCTTTTTTCGGCGTTGTATCCGTCCGGTACATGGAGATTCCCGCCGCAACCACGGTCAGAAGCAGCGCACCGGTAACTGCCATACGCAATGTCTTTTCTTTTTTCATCATCTTCACCTCTGCTATTCTATACTAAAGAACAAAACCAGTAACCGTCCCCGTCAGTCCCAGTTACTCATCCAGATTCTTTATCTATAGAATTCCCTGATTTTTCAGAAGTATACACCGTTTTTCTATCCGGTCAGGAATCTTCTTTTTTCACTTCACACTCCGGAAAATAATACCGCAGAATCTCCCGATACGATTTTCCTTCTTTCGCCAGCACATTTCCTCCATACTGCGAAAGTCCCAGCCCGTGTCCCTGTCCTTTGCACAAAAAACGGATCTTTCCGTCTGCCGCCTGCATCGTAAAATTACTCGACGGCAGTTCCAGAAGCTTGCGAAATTCTTCCCCTGAGATTGTCTCATTCCCAACTGTCAAGGATAAAATGTGTCCCACTTTGTCCCGTTTATACATATTTATCTGTTTTTCCGGTGATTCTTCCGTAAATACCAGCCCGGGATATGCCTTTTCCAGTTGTTTTCGCAGTGCTTCCTCCGAAAAATAATGACCGCTCAGATAGCCCTCCCCATACATATCCCAGTTGCTGTCCACACTGAGAAGATATCCTTTCTCCATCTTTCCAAACACTTCCAGCCCGTCACGGGTCGCACCGCTGCTGATCCGGTGAAACACACCCTCACAGACCTTCGACCGGTAAAAAAGCATCTCCCCCTCAGTATCTTTGGCTGCTGCCTCCATACTCCGGTATGCCTGCTGATACCCTTTCTGATGCTGCGCTGCTTTCACTTCCCTCCACAGTTTTTCCCAGTCTTCCCCATCCATCCCATTCTCTTCTATACGCAAGTACAGGCTGCTCCTTGTAAGAACAGCCTGTACTTTTTTCATCTCCTCCTCATACTCCCAGGGGATTTCCATGCACATCATCATGGGAAGAAGCGATTCCATATTCCATTGTTTTTTTATGCGCAACACTTCTCTGCCCGACAGAAAAACCGTCAGAAGCAGAGGAAGCAACAGAAAGATCCCTGTCACTGCCAGGATCATACGAAGTTTTTCTTTCATATTTTCACAGACTGCCCGATGCCTTTTTCCTAGTTTATGAAGTTTTATACGCTTTCATGTATTTCCACCAGAATCTTTTCTGTTTCGGCATCTGTGTCCAGAACTGCTGCTCCAGACTCTCATAAAACTGATAACACCGGATCCGATCCTTCTTTGTCAGCGGATCCGGCCCGAACGATGCCCGCTCTATCAGTTCCACAATTGCTGTATAGGTCCCCTCTTCCATC
>ENA-ORTW01004881-ORTW01004881.1-human-gut-metagenome-genome-assembly--contig:-NODE-4881-length-10171-cov-3.815243_pt1 | contig 10171 bp, 7 predicted proteins | sample MGYA00242072_ERZ509193 | MGnify/ENA primary metagenome ERZ509193 (study PRJEB26280, sample SAMEA2338813) | human gut metagenome | biome: human gut; feature: human-associated habitat; material: faeces...
CCCGGCTCGCTTCCGCCGCTGAGGGGACAGCCAGCTGCGCCACAGGGCCAGACGCTCCGGCGGCACCTGCGTGATCTGAATATACCGCACCATATCAGAACAGGGTGATCTGGCTGGTATCCGCCATGCCTGCGAAGGAGCCCAGCGCCTTCAGCTGCTCGATATGGGTCTTGGAGAGCTTGTTGCAGCAGGTGGAGAACTCCTCCACCGAGATGAAGCGCTTTCCCTTGCGCTTTTCCACGGTGTCCAGCGCCGCCGACTCGCCCAGTCCCCGAACGGAGATGAAGGGCGGCAGCAGGCCGTTCTCCGTGATTTTGAAGGCGGTGGCGTCGGAGTCGTAGATGCTGATGGTATCAAAGTGGAAGCCACGGAGATAGAACTCATAGCACACCTCCAGCGTCACCATCAGGTTCTTCTCCACAGCGGTGGCATCCTTGTTGTTCTCGATCTCCCGGATCTTCTGTTTCACGGCGTCGATACCGGCGCAGCAGTACTCGGCGTCGAAGGCCTTGGCCCGGACGGTGAAGAAGGTGGCGTAGAAGGCCAGCGGCCGGTGGACCTTGAACCATGCGATGCGGAAGGCCATCATGACGTAGGCCACGGCGTGGGCCTTGGGGAACAGATATCCGATCTTGGCCAGCGAGTCGATATACCACTGGGGGACGTTATGCTCCTGCATGGCCTCCACCCAGCCCTCCTGAAAGCCGCCCTTTTTCACCTTTCCCTTACGGACGGCCTCCATGATCTTGAAGCTCATTTTGGGGTCCAGCCCCATGGAAATCAGATACAGCATGATATCGTCACGGCAACCCACCGTCTCCAGAACGGAGGCGGTACCGCTGACGATCAGCTCCCGTGCGTTGCCCAGCCACACATCCGTACCGTGGGAGAAGCCGGACAGACGCACCAACGTGTTGAAGTCCTTAGGCAGGGTGTCCATCAGCATCCCACGGGTGAAGCGGGTGTTGAACTCCGGGATAGCCACGGCACCGGTGGGGCCCAGCAACTCGTCGTTTTCAAAGCCCAGCACCTTGGAGGAGACGAAAATGCTCATGGTGTCCGGATCGTCCAGCGGGATCTGGCGGGCGTTGACGCCGGTAAGATCCTCCAGCATCCGGATCATGGTGGGGTCATCGTGACCCAGCATATCCAGCTTCAGGAGGTTATCCTCCATGCAGTGGTATTCAAAATGGGTGGTAATGGTATCGGCGTCCTCGGCATCCGCCGGGTGCTGCACGGCGGTGAAATCCTCCACATCCATGTCATCCGGCACCACCACCAGACCGCCGGGGTGCTGGCCCGTGGTGCGCCGCACGCCTACGCAGCCCTGAATGAGCCGATTCTCCTCGGCACGGGACACCTCCCGGCCGTTCTCCTCCAGATAGTGCTTGACAAAGGGGTACACCGTCTTGTCCTTCAGGGTGCCGATGGTACCGGCCCGGAACACCTGCGTCTCACCGAACATCTCCACGGCGTGGCGGTGGGCTCTGGCCTGATATTCCCCGGAAAAGTTCAGGTCGATATCCGGCACCTTGCCGCCGCCGTAGCCAAGGAACGTCTCAAAGGGGATGTCGAAGCCGTCCTTGACGTACTGCTCCCCGCAGACGGGGCAGACCTTATCCGGCATATCGGCGCCGCAGCCGAAGCTGCCGTCGGTGATGAACTCCGAATGGCGGCACTTGGGGCAGCGGTAGTGGGGCGGCAGGGAATTGACCTCGGTGATGCCCGACATATAGGCCACCAGCGACGAGCCCACAGAGCCTCGTGAGCCAACCAGATAGCCGTTTTCCAGGCTCCGCTGCACCAGCTTCTGGGCCGACATATACACCACGTCGTACTTGCCCAGAATACTGCCCAGCTCCACATTCAGGCGGTCCACGATCAGCCGGGGCGGCTGGTCGCCGTACAGTTCGTGGCACTTGTCCCACACCAGACGGTTCAGATCCTCCTCGGAGTTTTCCAGCCTCGGCGGGAACAGCTGGCCCGGCGGCAGCAGCTCGATCTCCTCCACCAGATCCGCAATATGGCGGGGATTGGTCACCACCACCTCATAGGCCTTGTCCTCCCCCAGATAGGAGAACTCCTCCAGCATCTCGTCGGTGGTCTTGAAGTAGATGGGCAGCGGCGCATCGGCATCAGGGAACTTCTTGCTGGCCAGCAGCACATGGCGATAGATCTCGTCCTCCGGCTCCTGAAAATGCACGTCGCCGGTGGCGCAGACGGGCTTCCCCAGCTCCTCCCCCAGCCGGACGATGGTGCGGTTAAACTCCCGCAGCTCCTCCTCCGACTGGACGTCGCCGTTTCGCAGCATGAAGGCGTTGTTGCACAGGGGCTGGATCTCCAGATAGTCGTAGAAAGAGGCGATGCGTTTCAGCTCTTCCCAGTCCTTGTGGTCCGCCACGGCCCGGAACAGCTCGCCCGCCTCACAGGCGGAGCCCACAATGATGCCCTCCCGGTGCTCCAGCAGCAGACTCTTGGGGATGGTGGGCACCCGCTTGAAATATTTCAGGTTGGAATCCGAGATCAGGCGATACAGATTACGCAGGCCCATCTGATTCTTGGCAAACAGCAGGATGTGGCGTGCGTGGCGGTTCGTGATGCGGCTTCCGGCACGCAGGGAGAGCATGTCCGCATTGATATCCTGAATGTCGTGCAGGCCGCGCTCCTGCAGCATTTTGGCAAAGCGCAGGTAGAGGTAGCCGCACGTCAGCGCATCGTCCGAGGCACGGTGATGGTTGAAATCCGGCAGGCTGAGCGCATTGGCCACGGTATCGAGCTTGTGATTCGTCAGCTGCGGCATCAGATTCTGTGCAAAGATGAGCGTATCGAGATACGTCGGATCGAACGGCAGAGCCGCTCGGCCGCCGCCGTCAGGAAGCCGACATCGAAATCGGCATTATGCGCACACAGCACGCGCCCACCGCAGAAGGCCAGAAATTCCGGCAGCACCTGAGAAATGGGCGGTGCATCCGCCACCATGGCGTCCGTGATGCCGGTAAGGTCGACGATCTTCTGCGGGATGGAGCGGCCGGGGTTCACGAAGGCCTGGAACGTATCGACGACCTGCCCGTCGCGCAGGATAACGGCGCCGATCTCCGTGATCTCGTCGTGCTGAGCCGAAAGGCCCGTGGTCTCAAGGTCGAAGGCGACGAACTCGCCGTCCAGCGGCAGATTCGCCGTACCGTGGACGGAGATGCGGTCGTCCACGTCATTGACATAATAGCCCTCGCAGCCATAGAGGATCTTGATGTTCTGGTCCGTCCCCGCCACCTTGTTCTTTGAGGCGTTCAGGGCAGCCGGGAACGACGAGGCAACGCCGTGATCCGTGATGGCAATGGCGCGGTGGCCCCAGCGGGCAGCCGTGGCGACGGCCTCGCCCGTCTTTGTCAGGGCGTCCATCATGGACATTGTCGTGTGCAGATGCAGCTCCACGCGCTTTTCCGGCGCGGTATCCACGCGGACTGGCGCCTCTGCGGCCTGCACGGCCAGCGGCTCGAGCACGATGTCGTTTTCAAACCGGCTGAAGCTGATGAAGCCCTGCACGCGCAGCCACTTGCCGGGCTTCTGGATGGCGTCGATGAGTGGCTTGGCCTGATCGGCCTCCATAAAGCGGTTCACGCGGATGGAGCCGGTGTAGTCCGTCATGTCGAAATTCACGACCCACGCATTGCGCTTCTTGAGCTCCTTGTGGTTCACAGCGAACACGCGGCCCTCGACGATGACGCGGCCGACGTCGCTGTCCTGCGACAGCTCGCGCATGGGCGTGACGTTCCCGTGGAACGGCTTGCCATAGATCGTCTGCGACGGTGCGGCAGGCTTCGCGTCCTTTCCGCCCTGCGGCTTTCCCGCCGGAGCAGAGGGGACCGGCACATCGCGCAGCGCGGCAAGGCGCATTTTCTCCGTCTCGGCAAACAGCTCCTCCACCACATCGGCGGCGGTGTCGCGGTCAATGCCCTTGGCCGAAAGATCGTTCAAAATCTCGCGGCGGGACTTGCGCTTGCGCAGCAGCTCCGCGGCGCGGCGGCGGGCAAACGAGACATCGTTTAAAAGCCCCAGTTCCCCCGCCCGCGCCACAGCGTAGGCAGCGCTGTGGGCGTCGAACTTCCGGCAGAGCTTCTGGTACAGCTCCCCTGCCGCGTGGTCGCGCAGGGATAAATAATCCATGGCCTTGTCCAGCGCGCGGCGGGTCTCGCTTTTCTTGCGCAGCTCCTCGATCTGCCAGTCCTCCAGCTCGTCATCCTGGTGCAGGGCGGCAGCGGCGAAGGTGTCCTCATCCAGCGAGAAGGCAAACTCGCCGTCCAAAAACAGCGCCAGACGGCCTTTTTTTGTCTCCTTGATTTGCGTTAAGCGCGGCATGGCTTATTCATCGACCATAATATCGAGGTCGACCTCGCTGCCCGTCGTCTTGGCGGCGGGAGCGGCAGGGGCTTCAGCGGCTGCCGCGGGCTTGATGACCTCACTCGGGTCCAGCGGCTTGACGGTACCCTTCTTACCGGCGGCCAGCAGGCGGTCAGAGTTCGCGCGGACGATCTTCTCGATCTCGTCGGAGACCTCGGGGTGGTCTTTCAGGAACTGCTTGGCGTTGTCGCGGCCCTGGCCCAGGCGCATCTCGCCGTAGTTGAACCATGCGCCGCTCTTCTGGACGACACCCAGCTTGACGCCAAGGTCAAGGATTTCACCGATCTTCGAGATGCCCTCACCGAACATAATATCAAACTCGGCCTCACGGAACGGGGGCGCGACCTTGTTTTTCACGATCTTGGCGCGGGTGCGGTTGCCGATGAACGCGCCGGTGGAGTCCTTCAGGCCCTCGATGCGGCGCACGTCGATCCGCACGCTGGAATAGTACTTCAGCGCACGTCCGCCGGTGGTGACCTCGGGGTTGCCGTAGACGATGCCGACCTTCTCGCGCAGCTGGTTGATGAAGATGCAGACGGTGTTCGTCTTGCCGATGACGCCGGTCAGCTTGCGCAGGGCCTGGCTCATCAGACGGGCCTGCAGGCCAACGTGGCTGTCGCCCATCTCACCCTCGATTTCAGCGCGGGGCACCATGGCCGCAACGGAGTCGACGACAACCGCGTCGATGGCACCGGAACGGACGAGAGCTTCACAAATCTCCATGGCCTGCTCACCGGTGTCGGGCTGGCTGACCAGCAGACTGTCAATGTCAACGCCCAGCGCGGCGGCATAGGTCGGGTCGAGGGCGTGCTCGACGTCGATGAAGGCGACCTCGCCGCCCATCTTCTGGGCCTCTGCCAGAATTTGCAGTGCCAGCGTCGTTTTACCGGAGGATTCGGGGCCGTAGACCTCGACGATACGCCCGCGGGGCACACCGCCGATGCCGAGCGCCAGATCCAGGCCCAGGCTGCCGGTGGGGATCGCGTCGACCTGCATCGTGACGTTCGCGCCCAGCTTCATGACGGCGCCCTTGCCGAACTGCTTTTCAATCTGCGCCAGCGCGGTTTCCAGCGCGGCCTTCTTATCGGCGGCGGGGGCTGCCGTTTTGGGTGCGGTATCTTTTTTTGCTGCCATGTTGCGGTTCTCCTTTTATCTGCAAGTATGCTTATGATTTGCGTTTGTACCTATTATATACGATTTACGAGCGAATTACAACATTTTGTTGTGTGTTTTGTGTCCTATAAATCGGATTTTCAGCAGCTTTTTTCAGGTTTTTGCAGCAAAACAGCCCGGTCATTGCTGCCGTAGTCTTTACGGCAGCTGCCGTTGACCCAGCCGTTGGCCGCCCCCAGTGCCAGCACGTCGGCGGCCTGGGTACAGCCGATCTCCAGCACCAGCCAGCCGCCCGGGCGCAGCGCGTCCCGGTAGTGCGCGGTCAGCAGGCGGTAAAAATCGAGGCCGTCCGCGCCTCCGTCCAGCGCCATGGCAGGCTCTCTGGCAGTCTCCGGCATCAGGTGCGCCATCTCCTCCGCCGTCAGGTAGGGCGGGTTCGAGATAATGAGATCGGCCCCGCCGGAGGGCAGCCCATTATAATAGGTAAGGATGTCGCCCTGCACGGCCTGCACGCCGGTCCCCGCCACATTGGCGGTCAGGTAGGGCCAGGCGTCGGCGCTTTTCTCCACACAGGTCACAGCCGCGCCGGGCAGATGCCTGGCAATGCCCAGGCCCAGGCAGCCCGTGCCCGCACAGAGGTCGTAGACGACGGGCGCTTCTGCGTCCTTCAACAGCTCGATGGCCGCCTCGCAGACGACCTCGCTGTCGGCGCGGGGGCAGAGCACGCCGCGGCCCACCTTGAGCGTAAAGTCCATAAAATCCCACTCGCCCAGCAGGTATTGCAGCGGTTCACGGGCGGCGCGGCGCTCACCCAGGACCCGCAGGCTCGAAGCCTCGTCGGGGGTGGGGCCGTTGTCCAGGCGCGGGTCACGGCCCGTGACAAATTTGTACAGCTGCACCGCGTCAAAGCGGGCATCGGGCACACCGGCCATCATGAGCCTGGCGCAAAGACTTTGATAAGCAGTATTCACCAGCGGGCTTCCTCCTGTTTTTCGGGCAGGACCGGGGTCACAGCGGCAATGGCGACCTCGATCATCGAGTCGTCGGGCTCAAAGGTCGTCAGGCGCTGCATCCACAGGCCGGGCTGTGAGACGATCTTGGACAGCACACTGTCGGAACGGCCCGCCCATTTCAGAATTTCATACGAAATACCGACCAAAAGCGGGAACATGCAGAGCTTGTACACAATACGCATTCCCGTGCTGGTCCACGGCAGCACCGCATACAAAAAGATGCTGATAATGATGACAAGGATCATAAAGCTGGTGCCGCAGCGGGGATGGAAGCGGCTCTGCCTGCGGATGTTCTCAACGGTCAGCGGCAGACCTGCCTCATAACAGGCGATGGTTTTGTGCTCGGCACCGTGGTACTCAAAGACGCGGTGCAGGTCCTTGAACCGCGTGCAGAGAAACATGTACCCGAGGAAGATGGCCATTTTCAGCGCACCTTCGAGGATGACCTGCGGCCAGCGCCCCAGCGGGACAACCTTCATGACGAGGCCGGTCAAAAACGTGGGCAAAAACGTAAACAGGAACAGCGCCAGCACAACACCGACGAAGGCGGCGCAGGTCATGAGCACGTTCTGCACGGCGGGGGTGGCGTGTTCCTCGAACCATTTGTCCAGCTTGGACTCGGCGGGCTCGGCTTCACCCTCCATCGCTATATCGGCGGCGTGCATTAAATACCGGTAGCCCTTGTACAGATTTTCGGCCATGTTGCAGACGCCACGCACCAGCGGGACCTTGTTGTACCAGTGGACGGTGACAGTGTCATAGGTCAGGTCGATGGTGCCGTCCGGCTTGCGCACGGCGCAGCAGATCTTCTCCGGCCCGCGCATCATAATGCCCTCCATCAGGGCCTGGCCGCCGACGGAGGTGCGGAATTCTTTGTACATATATGGTTCTCCTTGTCAAATTTTTTGCCTTCCCCCGTGGGGGAAGGTGGCGCCGCAGCGCCGGATGAGGGGAAGCCCGCGCAGTAAACCGCAAAGCAGTTCTGACGCAAACTCTGCCCTCATCAGTCACCTTCGGTGACAGCTTCCCCCACGGGGGAAGCCTTTTTAAATCTTGTCATGCAGATGCTCCTGCCCGGGGTGGTAGACGGGGAGGGTGACGGTGACGGTTGTGCCCTGGCCAAGGGTGGAGGCGATGTCAAATTTGCCGCCCAGCGTGCCGACGATCTCATCGACGACGGCCAGCCCGATGCCCGAGCCGCGCACCGAGTTTTTCGCCTTGAAAAACTTCTGCTTGACCTTTTCCAGGTCGTCGGGCGCGATGCCGCGGCCCTGGTCGCGGATGGACGCGCTGACCGTGACCGGCGTGCGGCTCAGCGTCAGGAAGATCGTGCCGCCCGGCTCGGAATATTTGATCGCATTATCGAACAGATTCACAAACACCTGCCGCAGCCGCGCGGGATCGGCCCAGACCGGATACGGCTCGGGCGGCTCGGAGTAGACGAGCTGCATCCCCTCCTGCCGGATGCGGGCCTCCACGAACAGCGCGGCGTCGGTGGCCTCGGCGACGAAGTCGAGCACCTCGCAGTTCATCTTGATGCCGTTCTGCAGGCGGGAGAAGTCGAGCAGCTCCTCGACCATCGTATAGAGGCGGTCCGTCTCGGTGCCGATGATTGAAAGGCCGCGGCGGTAGTTTTCGTTCGTTGGGTCGTCGATATTGCTGATCGTCTCGACCCATCCCCGGATGGAGGTCAGCGGCGTGCGCAGCTCGTGGCTGACCGATGAGATGAACTCATTTTTCAACCGCTCGGTCTCGGCAAGATCCTCGGCCATCTGGTTGATCGTCTTGCACAGCCGCCCGATCTCGTCGTCGTAGCGGGTGTCCGGCAGGCGGACTTTCATGTCACCCTTCGCAATTTTGGTGGCGGTAGCCTCGACTTCACCGAGCGGACGGACTATGGAGCGTACAAAAAACAAGCCGCTCCACACCGTAAAGGCCAGCACCAGCACGCCGAGACCGACGCAGATGGCGACGGTGCGCCACCACTGGCCGTCAACGAGAGTCAAGCTTGTGACCATCCGCATGGCAGCGATGCTGCCCGCCGCGTAGGGCACAAGCATCGTAATGGCCATGACCCTCTCGCCCTGGGGTGTCGTGAAGATAGCCGACCCGATCCCGTTGGCGGACGTCAGCGCACGGCCATAGTCGGTGCCGTTTGTCAGGTCATGGTTCATTGTGCCGCTGCTGGTCGCCAGGATGACGCCCTGTGCGTCCAGCAGCATAAATTCAAACTTGTCCTTCTCGTCGAACTGCTCGACGACGCGCCGCAGGACATTGGCGCGGCTTTCGGCGGTGGTTGCGGTGTCCCCCGCCGTGCCCGTGGCCTGCAGGCGGCCCACGACGGTAGAAAAACGATTTTCCACCGCGCGCTCGACACCGCCGTAGAGGTCGTTGTAGCTGTAGTACAGGAACAGTCCCTCCGCCAGCACGAGCACCAGCACCGTGATCAGCAGGCTGCCGCATATCCAGCGGCGGATAATGCTGGTGGATTGCATGGCGGTGAGCTCCTTTCCTGTGGGATTTTGGTAGGTGGTGAGAGGGCGGGGTGAGAGATGACAGAAGCGTCGCGGGAGGGATGAATCCCTCCCCTACGGTTGGTGGAAGGTTTGCGGCGAAGGATGCAGGTGGCGGCGTCCTCGACGCCCCGCGGAGGGGTCAAGACCCCTCCCTACGATGCAAAAGATAAAGGGGCGGCAATGGCAAGGCTGCGGGCCGGGCATGCCCGGCCCCTACGGAGCTGCCGTTCCCGGTTCAATCTTCCTTCTTCAACCGATACCCGATCTTGTACACCGTCTCGATCTTGTCCATCCAGCCGAGCTTTTTGCGCAGACGGGCAATGTGGGTGTCAACGGTGCGCAGACTTTCGGTGTCGGGGATGCCGCCCCAGACGCGCTCATACATCACGTCGCGGTAGAGCGCCGCGCCGCGGTTGCGCATCAAAAGCACCAATAGATCGTATTCCAGGCGGCGCAGCTCCACAGGCTCACCATTCTGACGGGCGGTGTGGTTGACCGTGTCCAGCACCACGTCGTAGGCGCACAGCTCCCGCCCGCCGCGCCCGGTGCGGCGCAAAACCGTCTCCATCCGGGCAACAAGCTCCTCCGCCGCGAACGGCTTGGTTATGTAATCGTCCGCGCCCAGGCGCAGCCCCTGCACGCGGTCCTTCACCGCGCTTTTGGCCGTGATAAAGATGACCGGCACGCCCTGGGGCCGCAGACATTCCAGCAGTGCATAACCGTCCAGGCCGGGCAGCATAATATCCAAAAGCGCCATATCAAAATTGGTGGTTTCGATGAGATCCGCCGCCGTCCGGCCATCCTCGGCCAGCGTGCAGCGGTATCCGGCGCGGGTCAGCGTCATCTCGATCAGCCGCGCGATCAGATGCTCATCCTCCACGATCAGTATGTTGTTCATCCGTGTTTCCTCCCTGTTTGGGGGTATTGTAACCCCGTGTTGTTACAAGGTTGTGTCCTCACAGCTATAATTTTACACTTTTTTATTTTATTTTCCACCCGCGTCGTGGTATAATGTTGAAAACTGCTTTGTCAAAGGAGAATTTTCCCATGTACGCTACCGTTCAAGAGCTTGTGGACGCGCTGACGCTGGAAGAAAAGGCCGGTCTTCCTCTGAAAGTTGTCCGTTTTATG
>ENA-ORTW01004882-ORTW01004882.1-human-gut-metagenome-genome-assembly--contig:-NODE-4882-length-10167-cov-3.041139_pt1 | contig 10167 bp, 8 predicted proteins | sample MGYA00242072_ERZ509193 | MGnify/ENA primary metagenome ERZ509193 (study PRJEB26280, sample SAMEA2338813) | human gut metagenome | biome: human gut; feature: human-associated habitat; material: faeces...
TGAAAAAGTTTATTGCATTATTAGCATTAGTTTTAGTAAGTGCGAGCACAATGATGTATGCACAGGAAAGTAACGCAGCCATCCGCCGCGCAGACAGAAAAGCAGAAAGAGACGCAGAAAGAGCAAAACTTCGCGCAGAAGAACAAGTACAGGACATGGCAGCTTACCAGCAGGCTGTTCAGGCTTTGAAAAACAAACAGTTTGTTCTGGAAGCCAATCAGGTAATCTTCCGTAACGGTATGAGTGCTTTCGTGACTTCCAACACTAACTTCGTCCTGATGAACGGAAACAGAGCCACTGTACAGACAGCTTTCAACACTCCTTATCCCGGCCCTAACGGTATCGGCGGTGTGACTGTAGACGGTAACTCTTCGGACATGAAGATGAACATCGATAAGAAAGGAAATGTAAACTGCTCATTCAGTGTACAGGGTATCGGTATCTCAGCTCAGGTATTTATCAACATGAGCAGCGGTAACAACAATGCTTCGGTATCAATCAGCCCGAACTTCAATAACAACAACCTGACATTGAACGGTAACATCGTCCCACTGGATCAATCCAACATCTTCAAAGGACGCGCCTGGTAATCCGAACAGAAGAATATGATAGCAACTCCGCTACAAATCGCGCAAAATGCGTACATTTGTAGCGGAGTTTTTAATTTATCAATTCTTATGAGGGAATATATCATCGCAGACAACCAGGATATCAGTAAAGCAGGAATGATGTTTCTGCTAAGCCGCCAAAAGGATGTATCTGTTCTTTTAGAAGCCGACAACAAGGCTGAGCTGATTCAGCAACTGCGTCTGTATCCGCAAGCGGTGGTTATTCTGGATTATACTTTATTTGATTTCGCCGGAGCAGACGAACTGATTGTCTTGCAGGAGCGATTCAAAGAAGCCGACTGGATTCTGTTTTCCGATGAGTTGAGCATTCATTTTCTCCGGCAGGTATTGTTCAGCAGTATGGCTTTCGGAGTAGTCATGAAGGACAATTCGAAAGAAGAGATCATGACCGCCCTGCAATGCACTTCACGCAAACAGCGGTATATCTGCAATCATGTCAGCAATCTGCTGCTTTCGGGATCGGTCCCTTCTGCCCCATCCCCTGCCACCACAGAAGATCATCTGCTGACACAAACAGAGAAAAACATCCTCAAAGAGATCGCGTTGGGAAAGACAACCAAAGAAATAGCCGCAGAAAAGAATCTCAGTTTCCATACGATAAACAGCCACCGAAAGAATATCTTCCGGAAGCTGGGAGTCAACAATGTACACGAGGCTACCAAGTATGCGATGCGTGCAGGGATTGTCGACTTGGCGGAATATTATATTTGAGACAGCCGGCTAAAGATCGATCCCGGCGGAAAGCTGCTAACGGACAATCTCACCACTTCCCACACAAACTCCCGCTTCCTGATCATAAACGACCCCGAACTGACCGGGCGCAATGCCCTGCAACTTCTCGGAAGACAAGATACGGAACCGATTGCCCTCTTCCTGAATCAGCCTTCCCCTTGTAAATTCGGGAGTGTGACGAATCTTGAAAGTGATGTCTATCTCCTTCTCCTGCCCTTTCCAGGGATTATCAGTAATGAAATGGAAATCATGCATCCGGAATTCATTGCCGTACTGTGTTTCCACACCGTAACCGCGGGACACATAAATTGTATTTTCTTCCATATCCTTCTTGACTACGAACCAGGGTCCACCACTCAATCCAAGCCCTTTGCGCTGGCCGATTGTATGAAACCAATAGCCGCGATGTGTACCCAATTTCTTTTCGGTTTCCAATTCAATAATCGCCCCTTCCTTTTCTCCTAAAAAGCGACGGACAAAATCATTGTAGTTTATCTTCCCGAGAAAACAGATACCCTGACTATCTTTCCTTCTGGCACTCGGCAATCCGGCTTTATTGGCAATCTCACGCACTTCCTGCTTCATCAAACCTCCAATGGGAAACATGAGTTTGGAAACTTGCAGGTAATCAATCTGTGCGAGAAAGTCCGTCTGGTCTTTCACAGGGTCTTTCGCTGTGCCCAACCAAGTTTTACCGTTGCGTTGCAAGGTGGTGGCATAATGACCGGTTGCCGTAAAGTCGAAGTCTTTCCCTACACGCTGTTCAAAGCAACCGAATTTGATAAGCTTATTACACATCACATCCGGATTAGGCGTCAGCCCCTGCCGGATTTTATCAATGGCATAGGCCGCTACATTCTCCCAATACTCCTGATGCAAATCCACTACCTCCAAAGACAGACCGTACTTACGTGCCGTAGCAGTAGATAATTCAATATCTTCCTCTGCCGAACAGTCCATATATTCCGCTCCGTCCATGCCTATCTTAATATAAAAAAGAGTGGGCTTATATCCTTGCTCACAAAGGAGATGTACAACAACCGAACTGTCGACACCTCCTGATAATAATGCAGCTATATCCATGAATAATGATTCGTCTATTAATAACGTTCTATATGTAAGCTAATACCTATTAAAAAATTCTATGCTACAAAGATAAGGCAAGAATCTCTAACAGCCAATCACATATTGAAGGCATTTTTATACCATAAATGTGGTAGATAAGCAAAGTATTTCCTACATTTGCACAGTAAAAAGCTTTTTATGATGACGAAATTAAGAAAGATAATCCTCATACCTGCCCTGAGCATCGTATTTATCAGTGGCTTTTTCTCCTGTGGTGTCGACCGCTGGCCGGAGTATGCCCATCAGACCGCACTGGATACATGGATGTACGACATCATGCAGCAGAACTATCTGTGGTATCAAGATCTACCTTCCTACGATGATGTGAATCTGTTTCTGGAACCTGCCTCGTTTTTATCTAAAGTAAAATCAAAAAACGACAGCTATTCGTTTGTGGACTCTGTGATGGAGACTCCGCTGCCTACCTATGGATTTGATTATTCACTGGTTCGAAGTGCGGATATCGATACAGCATATAATGCATTAATTACTTACGTCATCCCCGGTTCACCGGCAGAAGCAGCCGGACTGGAACGTGGAAACTGGATTATGAAAGTCGATACTTCTTACATCAGCAAGAAATACGAGACTCAATTACTGCAAGGAACCCAAGCCCGGGATTTGGTGATGGGAGTATGGAAAGAAGTTCCTGTTGAGCCGGAAGAAGGGGAAGAAGGAGAAGAAGAATTTGTATACAAGGTAGTACCTAATGACATAACATTAAAACTACCTGCGGCACGATCCGTTGAGGATAATCCAGTGCATAAGACCAAAATACTTACGGTAAAAGAAAACAATAGAGATATTAAAGTAGGGTATCTCATGTACAATAGCTTCACAGCCGGAACCAATAGTGATCCGGACAAATACAATAACGAATTGCGACAAATCTCACAAGAGTTCAAGACAGCTGGCGTGAAATATGTTATACTTGACCTACGTTACAACACCGGTGGTTCATTGGATTGTGTTCAGTTATTAGGTACAATTCTGACTTCAGAGGCACGATTAAATAAGCCGATGGCCTATCTGGAATATAATAATAAAAACAGAGACAAGGATGCTACCATCAACTTTGATAGTGAGATATTAAAGAGCGGTGTTAATTTAGACCTGCCCGCTCTGTTTGCTATTACAAGCAGTACAACAGCCGGAGCACCGGAAATGTTAATTAGGAGTCTTTCACTGAAAGACAGTTATCCTGTCGTAACCATCGGTGGTGTCACTAAAGGACAAAATGTAGCAACAGAACAATTCATTAATGAAGAATTTCTGTGGTCAATCAACCCGGTAGTATGCACTGTCTATGATTCCAACCACGATGCCGGAGGAGCTATCTCCCCTGCAACAGATCTTAAAATCAGTGAAACTACTATTGATGGAGTTACTAATTATAGTGAATTTTTACCATTCGGTGATCCTAACGAAAGAATGTTAAAAGTAGCCATCGGTGTTATTGACGGAAGTTATCCACCAAAGGATGAAGAAACCGAAGAGACCACAAAAGCGCAATTCAAAATAGAGAAAAGCGTAATAAGTCCGGCAAGTAGACGTTTTAGTAGTAACGGATTACGATTAAAATAAGAAAGGATGAAAAAAATAGCTATTTTATTGCTGGCAATACTGATATTCAGTTGTTCGGATGATGACGAAAAGGGCACAGTAGAGAATAAAGGGCAATGGGCTATGATTTTCAATGAATCCGTCAAGAACGATTCAAACCCTGTAGATAAGACAGAGAAATTTATGTTCGATGGTGAGCGCCTGATTCAACATATTATAAAACAACGTTATTTCGAAGAAGAAATCAGCAACGAAGTAAACTTGAGCTACTCTGATAATCAGGTAACAGTTACCACTGACTATCTCACTTTAGTATATACATTAAATAGCGAAGGCTATGCCAGTCAATGTGTATACAGTTTGTCTTCACAAAATCGTATTTATCAATTTTCTTACTCTGCAGAAGGATACTTAACCGGAATTGTCGAGAATATTGACAATACAGAATACTCATCAACATCACTTACATACGAGAACGGAGATATAACCTCTATCAGTTCCAAGATGAACGGCCTTGAAAACAAGTTCATTTATGAACCGGGAGAAGAAAGTTCGACATACCATTTACCCTGCCTCGGTTTATTAGAAATACACCCTCTGACATTCCATATTGAAGCTCTTTACGCTGGGTTATTGGGTAAGGACCCGCGCCATTTCACCATACGCAGTTGTCCTGCAGGAAGTAACGATGAAAAGACAATCTATTCGTATGAGTTTGATAAAAAAGGGAATCCATCCAGGATGATTTGTCAAACGACCTATGCCGGAGGACAGGCCAACTATTATCCATACACACGCAACATTTCGGTTTCTTTCGAATAATCTTTCATTCCGAACATCGCATTCTCTTTTAAAGTAGCACAATCACTCTATTTCTGTCAAGAGCAGAATTATAGATTCTTAACCTATAAAGCCCCTTTTCATACCTCAACTTTGTTTATTCCGAAACAAAGGCTCTGATTTTACCTAACAAAGGCTTCAACTTCTCCTAACGCAGCGTTTAATGAGTCGTAACGCACCGTCTAATTTTTATAAAGCTGCGGTATAAAACACGTTAATCTCTGGTTTCATCCCTTTTATAAGCCGGGATAAAGCTCACGCCTCCCAAGGATACAACAAAAAAGGAGAAAGCTTCCACTCCCTCCTTCTATCGTAGTTTAACCTCAATCTATTTTATGATTCTGTACCAAAGATACAACATTGAAAAGCCAAAGTCAAGTATTCCCGGTTTTATTTCTTGAAAAACTTATCAAAGAACAGAATCTGATAATCAATGGAGTTATTCCAATACTGCCCTGTATGTCCTCCCGGACGGGTAATAAAATCATGATCGATTTTTTTTTCTAACAGGCGGTTATGCAAATCCTTGTTCACATTCAAGAAGAAATCTCCTTCTCCACAATCGACAATGATAGCCAAATCGCCATTCTCTATCTTATCAATCTGATTGATAACGGTATGATTATCCCATACTTCCTTGTTAGATTCATATTCTCCCAACTGCTTGGACATGTCCCAGTTTTTCGGGAACGGGCGAATATCCATCCCTCCGCTTGTACTTCCACTGGCACCAAACGTATCTTTATGACGGATTGCATTCCACATCGCTCCGTGTCCACCCATACTTAATCCGGTGATGGCACGTCCTTTTCTGTCGGCAATCGTCTTGTAATGTTCGTCGATATACTTCACCAGTTCCGATGAAATAAAAGTTTCATAACGATAAGACGGATTGAGCGGACTATCCCAGTACCAGCTATTCTTTCCGTCCGGACAAACGAATATAATTCCTTTTTCGTCCGCAATTTGAGGAAGATTCGGTTTAATTCCAATCCATGTTTTAGCATTTCCACCGTAACCGTGCAACAAATAAATGGCGGGACAAGCTACCGCTTTCTTCCCCAGCGCAGCATCCGGCGTTACCACCACCACTTGCACATCCTTATTCATGGAAGGACTTTTAATTAATAAAGTATCTACTTTGGCAGCAAACGAAGGAGCCACCCATACTAAAAGAAGAGCAATTAATAGAAGTTTTTTCTTTTTCATTGCGTGTTATAATAGTTAGATATAGTTATTCCTCTGTCTCTGCAGAAGGATTAAATTTAGAAACCGGCATTTCAAAGGTTTTATGACACTGTTTACAGGTATAGTTCCAGTGGTTATCTCCCGGAGGAGTGACCATCAATGCAGAAATGATAGCGGCACCCAAAGCGCGCCACCGCTTTCCTTTTCTTAGAACCAACTGAATGTCCGATGAACCGCAATACGGACAAAGCGTTAATTCTTCCGGCCAACTATCGTTATCCCTCAACACTTGGACAGCATTTTCATAGTCCTCATCCGCCACCAATATATCCACTCCTGCTATATTGCTCACACAACTCTTATACAAAGTAGAGAAATTCTCATTGTGCAGAATAGACTCAATGCCTTCATTCTCCAACGCTCCCTGAAGGATATGTGCCTTCATCGCATCATTACAAGTTATCAATTTTACAGTCTTCATAAGGAATCTGTTTTAATATGTCCCACAAAAATAAGATATAAAAATGAAATGTGAAACAAAATCCGGCTAAGTTTATCAGTAGGTAAAACGAACCAAACAGGAAGTGATTCTGTTTTTATTCACGGAAGGTATCATTCTTTAATACTTTTTTCGTACTTTCGCAGCAATAATTCGCAATCACATGAAAAGACTGTTGACTCTGCTACTATTTTCAAACCTTCTACTTTCCCTGCTACAGGCACAACCTGTACATCAAATCAGGGGAACGGTTATTGAGAAAAACAGCCGTCAACCATTAGAGTTCATTAACGTAATGGTTCTCGGGCTGAACAAAGGTGGCGTCACCAATGCGGAAGGCCATTTCACCATCGAACAAGTACCTCCCGGCATCTACCGCCTGCAAGCAACTGCCATCGGCTACAAAAGTGTCACTACTCCCGAATATATTGTATCTACCAAAGATCTGAATATCTCGATAGAGATGGAAGAGAACCTGACCGAACTCGCAGGAGTAACCGTCACCGCTTCTCCTTTCCGACGTGATTTGGAAAGCCCCGTCAGCCTGCGCATTATCGGATTGCAGGAAATAGAAAAAAGTCCGGGAGCTAATCGGGACATTTCACGTATTGTTCAGTCTTATCCGGGAGTTGCCTTCTCACCGATTGGATACCGCAACGACTTGATTGTGCGCGGTGGTTCTCCTTCTGAAAACCGTTTCTACCTGGATGGAGTGGAAATTCCCAATATCAATCACTTCAGTACGCAAGGAGCCTCCGGTGGTCCGGTGGGAATCCTCAATGCCGACCTGATACGTGAAGTCAATTTCTACACCGGTGCTTTCCCCACTGATAGAGGAAACGCACTTAGTTCCGTTCTTGATTTCAAGTTGCGCGACGGAGATATGGAGCACAACTCTGTAAAGGCTACCCTCGGAGCATCCGAAGTCTCGCTCGCCTCCAACGGGCATATCGGGAAAAAGACCTCTTATCTGGTATCTATACGTCAATCTTATCTGCAATTCCTGTTTGATATGCTCGACCTCCCTTTCCTGCCGACTTTCACCGATGCGCAGTTCAAATTGAAAACCCGGTTTAACGAACAGAACGAGTTGACAGTGCTGGGACTCGGAGGAATCGACAATATGCGATTGAACACGAAAGCGGATAGCGAAGACAACGAATATATTCTTAGTTACCTGCCGAAAATCAAGCAGGAGACATTTACATTGGGAGCCGTTTATCGTCATTATGCAGGCGCACATGTGCAGTCAGTGGTAGTCAGTCACAGCTATCTGAACAACCGCAACACCAAATACCGGCAGAATGATGAAAGCATTCCGGAAAATCTGATGCTCCGCCTCCGTTCTACCGAACAGGAAACGAAGTTCCGCTTCGAAAACAATTCTTCTTTCCGCAACTGGAAAGTCAATCTCGGAGTGAATCTGGATTATAGTCAATATACCAACACCACCTTTCAAAAGGCATATACCAATCAGGCACAAACGTTTGATTACCACACCTATTTGGGAATGATGCGTTGGGGACTTTTCGGCACTATCAGCTACTCTTCGATGGACGAACGTTTCACAGCTTCCTTGGGATTGAGAGCTGATGCCAACAATTATTCGTCGGCCATGAAGTCACTCTCCGACCAGCTTTCTCCCCGCATATCGCTTTCCTACCAACTTGCCGAGCACTGGTTCGTAAGCGGAAATGCAGGACTTTATTATCAGTTGCCTCCTTACACGGCACTCGGTTTTAAAGATAATAACGGAATGTATGTCAACAAATACAATCTGCGCTATATGAAAGTCAGCCAGGAAAGTCTGGGCATTAGTTGGCGCAAAGGGGATACGTTCGAAGTCTCCGTCGAAGGATTCTACAAAGACTATGATAAAATTCCGCTCTCCGTTGTAGACGGAATTCCTCTTACCTGCAAAGGAAATGACTATGGAGTGATTGGCAATGAATTGCTGACTTCTACCGCTCAAGGACGTTCGTATGGCACGGAGATTCTGGTAAAGTGGCTGATCGCCAAGAAACTGAATCTGGCTTCCTCCTTCACCATCTTTAAAAGTGAATACCGTAACGACAAAGAGAGCGAATACATCGCATCCGCATGGGACAACCGATATATTTTCAATTTGCGGGGAACTTACAATCTGCCCCACCAATGGAGTGTTGGCATGAAAGTCAGTTGCATCGGCGGTGCTCCTTATACCCCATACGATGAAGAAAAGTCATCTTTGGTATCCGCCTGGGATGCACAAGGCAAAGCATATTACGACTATTCAAAATATAATAAGGAACGTCTTCCGGCCTTTGCACAGGTAGACCTCCGTATCGACAAGACATTTTATCTGAAACATTGCATGCTAGGATTCTATCTTGATTTGCAGAATATCACGGCCAGCAAACTGAAACAGCAGGATGTGCTGATGAGCACCGGCATCATCGAGAATCCGGAAGCTCCTGCCAACAGCCAACGCTATAAAATGAAACGCCTCAAACAATCGAGCGGGACTTTGCTCCCCACATTAGGAATAACATTTGAGTATTAATTTATGCATAGAACATTAAACTAGAAAAAGAGTATGAAAAGAGAAATCGCTATGATTGCCTTCGTATTATTAGGCATGGGAATGACAGCTTCTGCACAATTCGGCAAGAAGATTAATTTAGGAAAAGCTTTGCAAGCAGGTAAAGATGTAGTATCAGCCGTTACGTTATCTGATGCGGACATTGCTAATATGAGTAAGGAATATATGGCATGGATGGACACTCATAATCCATTGACAAAACCTGATACCGAATACGGCAAACGTCTGGAGAAACTGACGGGACATATCAAAGAAGTGGACGGACTGAAACTTAACTTTGGCGTATATGAAGTAATAGACGTAAACGCCTTTGCCTGCGGTGACGGTAGTGTACGTATTTGCGCCGGTCTGATGGATGTGATGACGGATGAAGAAGTGATGGCAGTGGTAGGACATGAGATTGGCCACGTGGTTCACACAGATTCCAAAGACGCTATGAAAAATGCCTACCTACGTTCAGCTGTGAAAAACGCGGCAGGTGCAGCCAACGACAAAGTAGCCAAACTGACAGACTCCGAACTGGGAGCCATGGCAGAAGCTCTTGCCGGTGCACAATTCTCACAAAAGCAAGAAAATGAAGCCGATGATTATGGTGTTGAATTCTGCGTAAAAAACGGCATCGACCCTTATGCAATGGCAAATGCCTTGAGTAAATTGGCAGAACTTGCAAAAGATGCTCCTAAAGCATCCTATGCACAAAGAATGTTCTCTTCACATCCGGACACTCAAAAACGCATTGAACGTACAAAAGCCAAAGCAGACAGCTACGCTAAGAAGTAAAGAGTTTATCTAATATATAAGGAAGAGTTCAAAACTTCCTGTTGATTTTTATTAAGGCACGGATTACACGGATTAACACAGTTCTTATTTAATTGAAACTGTGAAATCAGCGTAATCCGTGCCTCAATTATATTATTATGATTACACAAAAAAGACAACACGATTATTAAATTTTCATTAATATATTACACATATTTGCATAGTGTCCCGATTTCTTGTAATTTCGACCC
>ENA-ORTW01004892-ORTW01004892.1-human-gut-metagenome-genome-assembly--contig:-NODE-4892-length-10149-cov-6.061423_pt1 | contig 10149 bp, 9 predicted proteins | sample MGYA00242072_ERZ509193 | MGnify/ENA primary metagenome ERZ509193 (study PRJEB26280, sample SAMEA2338813) | human gut metagenome | biome: human gut; feature: human-associated habitat; material: faeces...
ATTCTTTAAAAGTAACTAACTCCATATTAGCAAACTCTTCCAAGCTATGCAGCATGCTCCTGCAAGTATGCTCCGCTGAGAACTTAAACGACTTACCCAAACTATTCGTATGAGCTATAATACCATCTTTTAATATCTTTATTTTCATCATACTGTTCTTTAAATTAGTATCTCCTCCAACTCTACCTTCCATCATTTGTTTTGTATGGAAAAGGAGATAAACATCAAAAGTAAGAACAGGAAATATGGCGACTTGTCATGAAACATGCATAAATGCCTGTATCTAATGTATATAAACAAAAAAGTAGCCATCTACATCAGATAACTACTTAATTTCTTATACTTCGTCTGGATTTCTCCTTGCAGAGTTACCACGCTGATATTTAAAACGTTATATTTTAGCTTCAAGCATATCCCATGAATTATCCCACTAATTTGTTATGTGCTTTTGCGGTAGTTTGCTCATGGAGAATACTGAGGAAAAAGATAGTTAATATTAATTCTAATACAAATCTGAAATAGAAATATAGTTAATAAATTGCTCCTTTTCTTTGATGAAAAGGAATACAAACTTAATGTTGTAAACTCATTTCCGTCTTAGTTTCATATAGTAAATTTGCTAATGCTATATAGTTAGGTATATTCTTTTTAGTTAAGAGTTCAGTAATTTCTTTATTTATAAAAAGTTTTATTTGTAAATATAGATATTCGAAATCTCTTTGTGAAGTTATTGTTCTAGACCATGCACTTTGTATAGAATTAACAAGCTTACTTCTATACAATTCGATAACTTCAATACTAATATCAGGATATGCATTAGCATCAGCATCTCTTTCTACGAGAACTTCTGACCAATCTGTTAGCATATTACCAAACCCGATAGAACTTTTGAACTCTATATTTTTGTTACTATCAATGAATTCAGCAGATCTACATGCTAATAAAAAAATCCGTTTATTAGCAAGCAAATGAATCTTCTCATTTCCAATAAATGGCGTATTATCACCTTTATATAAGCAATGACTTGCACCATGTCCTAGAAATATTATAATAGTATCTTCATCGCAAGTTTTAATTGCATCTATGGCTAATTCAACATCTTTCTCATTTGGCTCAAAGCGTATTCCTTTGAATGAATCCATGTTAGATAGAAAATCAAATATAGGATTAAGAAATAGAGTCGTTTCGTCCATTGGGTATAAACATAATATTTTCATAATCCTAACTTATTTCTATTATATACGCAATTGTTTGTTCAATTAGTTCTTGTTGAAATTCTTGTCCTTGATAGGTTGATTTTTCAATTTCATCAGCGATTTGACTCAGTTTTTTCCCACTAAATATAGGATAGGCTGATGAGAATTTTAAATCAGGATACTCCCGTAATTTTTTTAATAAAATTTGCTTAGTAGAGGTATCCTTATTCTTAAGCACTTTGATGACAGAAGCTGCATATCCAGTCCTATCAATAAATTCAGATATATGATGAAGCATCAGTTTTTTTACATCATTTATGAGAGTTGGTAGATCTTTTGAAGCAGGATCACCCATAACGCTTTTGATTGCTTTTTCTAAATTGCCAGAATACAATATTATAGGCACTTTTTCACGTATATTACGGATGATTTCAATAACATCTAATCCATTTACAACATCATCACTTAAATCAAAGTCAGAAGCCACTACATCGATATGTTTTCCTTCTATTTTACTTTTAATACAAGCTTTGAGCTTATCTTTATCTATATTCTGCTCTTCATTTAAAAGCTCAGGGCTTGTGGTATTTATGAATATAATTTCAACATTATGCCCCTCTTTTTTTAAAACATCCTGAATCTGTGCTTTAAATGTATGTTGTTGATCTTTATCATCAACTATCAAACAAACTTGTTCCATAACTATTAGAATATTAACCTAAATGTAGCTCCTGTATTAAAATGCCTGTTGTTACCTATGAATTCTATATCTCCATGAAGCTCTTTTTGTAGAGTCTCTTTGATAGTATTTAAGCCTATTCCAGATCCTCCATTTCTATTGGTAATGCCAATTTCAAATAATGAATTATCTCTATATAAAGCTTCTTCAACTCCACAGCCATTATCTGAAAAATCAACAAATAATTTCCCATTCTCTTTTTTAAAGTCCACATATATCTTTTTTGCTCCTGCTTTTTTAGAATTACTAATTAAATTATCGAGTATTACAGATAGATCTAACAAGGAAATTTTCCTAATAAAAGATTCTTTGAAGTCTTGATTAAATTGTATATTATCAATAGAGACAGAGTAATTTGGCAAATATTCCTTTATGTAATTGGGTATATCTACCTTCGTGTGTTCTTTTAGAGAATTAATATCAGCTTTCGTCAGTAGACTACTAAGCTTATTAATGCGTTCAATATGAAATTTAATATATCCTAATTCATGCAATATCTTATCGTTGTCAGGTATAGATTGTATTAAATTCATAATACTTTTAGAAGAACTTTCTAATTCCGTCGATGATATTTTTATCGTATGAATAATATCCTCAACCTCAGGTGTGATATTTCGAGTTGCAGACAAATATTTATTTTTCTTTTTTTCAACATCACGTTCTTGTTCTGCTTTCTGTTGCTCTATTTCAGCTTTTGCTCGACGCTCTGTTTCTTCTTTAGCTTTTTGTTCAGCTTCTATTTTCTTTAATTCGGCTTCTTTCCGTTGTAATTCAGCTTCCTTAGCTTGTAATTGTGCTTCTTTTTTTAAGGCTTCTTCTTTTTTTCGTCGTTCCTCCTCAGCTATTCTTGCTTTTTCTGCATTTTGTGCTTTAGCTTCTGCTTCTTCACGTATTTTTATTTGCTCTTCTAATTTTCGTTCTGCTTCTTCCTTTGCTTTTTGCAATTCGTAGATTTTATTTTCTGCTTCTACTACTTTTACTTTCAAGTTCTCATCATTAGTCTTCTCTGCTATTTCCTCTAAATCTTGTAGAAATTTAGGCCTCAATTCGTTTAGCCGGCTTGATATTATATCAGTAAGATCTTTATTGTAATATAGTACTTCAATATCTTTGTCTTTTACTAAACTTTTAACAATTTGAACAAAGTCTATTTTGCTACCAATACTATTTTTAACTATTGATATATCTTCTGTTTCTTTATCATTTGTCAGTAAATAATCTCGGTGTTCTTGTGCTATTTCATCATTCTCAAAATATTTTTCTCTTTTAAAACGTTCTCCCCAAAGTACTCCTGAAACATATCGTTCCAAACGCCTATGTGTTTTTTCGAATGATTTTAATAATTGATATGATCCCTTAGTTTCTACTAAGCCTCCATCTCTACTTGAAACTTCTTTGAATTGAAAATTATTATTCGTATTTATTTCAACTTTACCAAATAAATCTCTAGTTCCTAAAAAACGACTATGTCCTTGTTGTGCCCTATAATCTAATCCCCAACTATCATCTCCCTTATTCCCAAACGGATAAACTCTAAATCCGTTTTTAAAAAGGAAAATGGAACCATAATTAACTGGTTCTATTCCCATACGGCGTGTAAAATTAACTTTGGCTGTCCTATTTAAATAGAATAAACTAATTTTGACATCATCTAGTAGAGGGTACTTTCTGTTTATTTCTCGGATTTTGTATATATTATCACCCCTATCAATTACGGTTGTTAAAATTTCATCCTTTGTTATTTGTACGTCAATTTGAGTTGTTTTCAAATTGAGAATATCTAAAATGGAATTTTTAATTACTCCATTAATCTTATCCCGATCAATATATTTGGGGTTGTCGAATTTGTCGACAGACTTATCCTCTTCGAATTCTCTTTCACATATTATTTCTATTGAAAAATCATCAGTATTGGAGAATGGATTAATTAACTTTTCTAATGAATGCTTAAGCCCCTTCAATTTTTCCCTATCCCATGTAGAATTTAACGGCTTGATATCAAGAATAGTTCCATGAGTAGATTTATCAGGAAATAATTCAAGATTATATGGTATTTGTGAATAATCAACATTAATATTTACAAATTCGTTATGTTGATCTTCTTCAAATTTTGACCAATTAACATTTATCTGTTCACATGTCTCAGAATCACTAGTTTTTGTTGTTAATATTAGCCTTTTTCCTAGCCTATCACAAGAAAATCGTCCGATTCCTTTAGCTCCTGCATAATATCTTTTATTTTTTATTTTATCTCTATAAGAATCATTTTTGAGAATATCGGCATCCTCTGAACCATCTCTTTTTGCAGAATAAGCAACAAATAACCATTTGTCCTGAAGATCATTAAAGGACATTCCTTTTCCATTGTCAATAATTCTTATTGAATTTGTTTCAAATGTAATAACTACTTTTTTTGCATGTGCGTCATATGAATTTTTAACAAGTTCAAAGATGGCGACATAATCATCAGTAATCAAATCTTTACCAATAATATCCTTAAGCCCTGAACTAATTTTAAACTCTAATTTCTTATCCATAAGCTACATTTCTTTTAATACAATACCTGCTAATTCTCCAAAAAGTGGAGGGATTGCATTTCCTATTTGGGTATATCTAGGAACTTCGATCTTCCGTAATTTTCCACCTGTTGTGTATTTCTTTTTAATTTCATACCAATCAGGAAACGTTTGTAATCTAGCATATTCTCTTACAGTCAAGATACGAGGTTCAGCATAATGTATATAATCATCCGGATGAGTCGTTAATGTTGGGCTTATTCCATTCATATCAAGAATTGTAATTCCCCTTTTCTTTATATTCCAATGCTCTCTTTCTTTATTTCCAATTCTCTTGTTTCTTTGTGGATATTCTTCCAGCAAAGTTTTAAAGAGAATTACAGTGGCTTTGTTGTGATTGGCAAAGCTATGACTATCTGGTATTATTCTGTCTTTCTCACATTCTTTGCGCATGACTTCTTGAAATTTGGATTTGGCTTTAGAATATATACCAGCACTAAAGCCTTTTCTGTCAGGGCATGGCATGACACCATTACTTTGTAATAAATCAGAAATAGCATCTGCTACTGTTGTTATTTGATCCAGTCCTTTGCTTCTAAGAAAAACTTCTTTTTTTTCTTTGATTTTATCAATGAATTCTGAAGCATTATTATTTAGAGAACCTATTAAAATAAATCTCTTTCTTTTTTGAGGAATACCATAACAAGAAAAGTCAAGAACTTCAGCTTTCACATCATAACCTAAATCTTGAAGCTTTTCAATTACAATTTGAGAATATGGAATAGATTTATCTTTATCTGTTTTTTTTCTAAAAGCATATGTAAATCCTTTTACATTTTCAAAGAGAATTAACCGAGGTCTAACTAATTCTATAAACTCTATATATGAATAAACTAATTTATTTCTAATATCTTCCTCTATTCTTTTTCCGGCCATTGAAAATCCTTGACATGGAGGTCCTCCTGCAACTAAATCTATAGTACCTCTTAAAGATTTTAATTGCTCTTGATGACTTTTTAAGACATCGTATATATCATGCTCCTTGCATTCTAACCAACTTGGCCAATCAAAATGTTTTTTATTGTCAATTAAGTTGTATTTTAGCGTTTCAAAAGCGAAAGGGCTTTTTTCAATAGCAAAAAGCCCTTTCCAGCCAGAAAGATGTAGTCCTAATGAAAGTCCACCACATCCTGCGAATAGGTCTATATATTTTTTTGTCTGTAATTCAGGCATCATACAAATAATTTTCTAAAATGCAAAATTAATCAAATATTCTAATTTGGCAAATTAAATCAAGCTCCTCTAATAAACTTTATTTCTGTAGAATATGTTGGTATCTCAATGTCGTAGATTAACTATTGTTAACCGTTTTGGCGAGATTTACAATCTACGATGCTTTCTCTTTTTCTTCTTAGACTTGGGTATTTGTTCTTCATGATTAAGAGGAGTCTTTCCCGATGTAACAAAAGATAGAAGCGATCCTGATATAAAACTATTCTCTATATTAGAAGATGGACTGACAGATATATAATTTTTAGTGATAACAGACTCATCTGTATTGAACGTTTGATTATTTCTTTCCTTGTTTTCAAGATTGAAAGTAAACAAGAATTCTAGCTTATTATCTTGAAAGATTTCTGTTTTTCTTGTATTGGATTGAATCTCATATTCTTGCCGTTGAAGTTGTTCTGTTAAAGGATTGTTTTTCATCCCTTTGTAATAATCGAATGATTCTGTTAGTTCTCGATTGTAACCAAACAGTTTATCAAATCCTAGTTCAACTCGTCGGAATAGGTTTACTCGCTCAAAGCCACCTTTTATTACTCCGTTCGTGGTATTTTTGTGGTTAGTTAGCGGTGAAAGTTTCTTTTTATTGGCTTGATCTTTCCGGCTCACTATCAAATGACAGTGCATATTCAGTTAGTTGTCGGAACGGCTACGGTCAAAATGAATCTTACCGTAAAACTTTATATCCGAAGCAGATAGTTCTTTGTTGAAATTATTGGCATATTCAGGAATAAATACCTCCCGAATATACCGTTTCATGGCTTCGGCTTGTTCTTGTTCTGTGTTTCCTATTGCCCGAAGTTCGCTTTCCGATGGGCTGACATGAATCGCATAAAACTTTGCATCAGTATTCAAGAGTTGCCCTATATTACTATCTAAATCTTTTGTAACGGTTGATTTATAGATATTATCATCTGCCAGATTGAAAAAGCCTTCGGTATAGAAGCCCTTTTCCATTCGTTCTAAATCTTCATGTTCAAGGTAATTAGCTAGCTGTCGGCTACTTCCAGCATTATTATACGTTCCGTTTGATGGTGGAGCAAAGTCTATGTGCATAATCCTATATACTTGTCAGATTGATAATTTCAGTTTTCAGGTTCTCTTTCCTTTTGCTATCCATCACACCGCAAGTAGATAGTTCCGAATAGAGTTGTATCAGGTGAAGTAGTTTCTTATAGTCCCGTTGGTGTATCTGATAAAGTGTATTTATCTGTTTGGACTGATTGTTTATCACATCAGCATGATTACAGAACTGTTCACTTAGCTTTTTAAGCACGGCTGTTTGTCTCTCATGGCTGCCTTCCAGTTGGGAGAGAATAAGTGTTTCCAAAGTTTTGCCGATAGCATCGAAACGTAAAGCGATAGAATTTGTAGCCCGTATCATAGGATTCAGTTGTTCTTCCTCGTAGTGACGGATGAAACGGATAATATCATCCTGTCTCTTATTTATTTTCGCCAGTTCCGATTTTACTGATTCCGGTGCTTCAGATGGATTGATATGTGCCTTATCTATATACCCGAACGCCAACTTTACAACTTCGCTCTTTTTCAGTGAATAGCGTTTGCATATCTTTTCTACCAAAGCTGCCGTTTCCTTGTCTATGGAAATGGTAGTGAATATCGTTTTTCGACTGTTATTGGGCATGGTAATTACTTTTTTATAGAAATATGAATAGATAAATACCTGATAATAAGCATTACAAAGAAAATGCTTATTACAGGTGTCATTACAGCGTGTTCTTGTAACACGCTAAAGCCGAAGGCTTTGTCTCGCAGGGCAAGAGGGAAGAACAGGACTTAGTTCCCTCTTGCTCAATTTTGCGAAACGGGCTGAACCGATAGGTGAAGCGGTTTCTGCTAAATCGGGGTGGTAACACAAAGTGATAGCTTAAACACAAGCTTCTTTCCTCTGCTGCATTTTGCTGTCAGTGCTTGTTTTCTACTTGATTGGCTTTTTCAAACTGTTTATAAGTTTGATAATCGGCTCGTTCATGAACAAAAGCTCTAATATCGCTAGCCCGATAGTAAGTTCTATGCCCAATAGTAAAGTAGGGGGGGACCTTGTAGTCGATAGCGTTGTAAAGTTCTGAAAGACACTTTTAATAGAAACGCTAAATCCTGATTATCAAGTAATCTTTCATTTTCATCTAATACCTGACTAGTATTGATAAGGGATTTTAAATCTTGCCCTATTTCGTTGAGCTTCTTGGATAGTTTTTCCATCCATTTATCGAAATTTTCGTTGTCTATATACTTTTCATCAAAGGGCTTTCTCCATTACTAAGAGTTTTGTACTTGTAACACACTACTTTAATAGTTTCACTCATACGAATTTCGGTTTAACTTGTTTTGTCCAATTAAGAATATAATATTAGAATTCGTGAAGTCTATAACATTACTTCCTTTCAAACCTCTAAAGTTTGATATGATTAGTTTTATAAGTTTCATGTTTTATTTATATAATTTTGTTAAGTTCTTCTTCAACTTCCTCAATTGTTGGCAATTTACTTCTCAGATTATCAGGAAGTAGCTCCTTTACATTAAACTCGCTAATCCCAATTGGAGAGGATATATTTTGCAATGCATATTTTACTTCAATCCTATCCTTATCTCGACAGAGTAGCATCCCTATGGTCGGATTATCATATTCTCCTCTTAGTGTGTTGTTGATAAGGTTTTGATAGAAGTTTAGCTGTCCCAAGTGTTCAGGTTTAAAGTTCCCATTCTTAAGCTCTATAACTACGTAAGCTCTCAAAGGAATATGATAGAATAAGAGGTCGCAGAAATACTCCTTGTTGTTCAAGTTCAAACAATATTGCTCCCCTACAAATGCAAACCCTTTATCTGATTCGAGAAGAAACTGGGTGATGTGAGTTACAAGTTGCTTTTCTATATCCCGTTCTCGTACTTTTTGAGACACAGACACAAAATCAAACCAATATGGGTCTTTTACTACTTTCTGTGCCATATCCGCTGTTAAGGCTGGTAAGGTCTGCGAGAAGTTTGTTTGTCCTTGTCCGTAATGTTCGTAGAATTGTTGCTTGAACTGATTTTCTAAAATGCTTCTGCTTCAACTGTTAGATAGAGTTTGATGTGCATAAAACAATGCTTCTTCTATATTTTGAGCTTTGCTAATTATCACCTTTTGATGTCCCCAAGGAATATCAAAGATAATCTTATAATTATCAGCTATTTGTAATTGTCCCTCAACTTGGGGGACAATTGAGTTATTGGGTGAAATATGCATCTGTCCTGCATAAAACTCATAGAAATTCTTACTGTAGTATAGATTCTGACGGGAAAAACCCTGCATATCAGGAAACTCATTGCGCAAGTCTACTGAAAGCTTGTTTATTACCTTATCACCCCAATTTTGCTCTTTCAGTTTTAGAGAGATCATTTGTCCTAACCGCCAATAAAAGTGTATCAACTCTGTATTAGCTGTTTTTATCATTCGTATTTTAGTAGAACGAATTTGCTGCTTGATGGCTTTTAGCCACTCTATATATTCACTATCTATTGCACTAATAGGATTATCTTTCATGTACCTTTGTTTTTGCAAAGGTAAACAATTTATAAAAAATGCAACTGTTTTACCATGCCGATGGCAGGAATTGAGTACATTTACACTTGATATGCCGGTGGAAAAGTTGAGTTATTTAGATGCTTTAGTAGAAAATATTAGGAAAATGAAAATATATATCTTTTTTTTGAAAGAATTTAGAAAACAAACCTAGTATAATTAAACTTGAAAAATAAGCGAGGTAAACGATCATGGCATTATTACAGGTGAATACTTTTTCACAGGCACTCAGCAGAATTATTACATTTCATATTATATTACCGAACGATGCACCACCGGAGATGTTGGCTGGTAATTCAAATTATGACAGACCGATGAAAACCTTATATCTTTTACATGGTTTTTCGGGAAGTACACAGGACTGGCTTACAGGAAGCTTAATTCAGGAGCTGGCTTTAAAATACAACCTTGCAGTTGTAATGCCGGCTGGTGAGAACAGTTTCTACTTAAACGGAAAAGGAACCGGACGTGGATACGAGACATTTACAGCAGTAGAGCTTCCGGCATATTGCCAGAAGACATTCGGACTGTCAGATAAGCCGGAAGACAACTTTATCGGTGGATTGTCCATGGGTGGATTTGGAGCAATTCATACAGCATTAAAATATCCGGAATATTTCGGAAAAATGTTTGGCTTGTCCTCAGCCCTGATCGTGAACGGAATCAAAGGGATGAAGCCGGGAAGCCACAACGATATTGCAGATTATGATTACTATACACAGATTTTCGGTGATCTGGATAAATTGGATGAGAGCGAAAACAATCCGGAATATCTCGTGACAGAAAGGCTGAAAAAAGAGGAGAAGATCCAGCCGATTTTCATGGCTT
>ENA-ORTW01004900-ORTW01004900.1-human-gut-metagenome-genome-assembly--contig:-NODE-4900-length-10129-cov-1.921977_pt1 | contig 10129 bp, 9 predicted proteins | sample MGYA00242072_ERZ509193 | MGnify/ENA primary metagenome ERZ509193 (study PRJEB26280, sample SAMEA2338813) | human gut metagenome | biome: human gut; feature: human-associated habitat; material: faeces...
GGGAGTGCGAGCCGACGATGACATCTACACCGCGGCGGAACATCAGGTCGGCAATGCCAATCACGGAGACGATGGAGGATTCCTTGATGACGGTGACGAACTCGTTGCCCAGCGCCGGGAGAATATTGCGGATGGCCTGGGGGAGGACCACCAGCCGCATGGCCTCACCGCTGCTGAAGCCAACGCTCCGGGCGGCCTCCATCTGTCCGCCGTCCACAGCCTGAATACCGGAGCGGATGATCTCCGCCACATAGGCGCAGCTGTTCATGCTCATAGCCACGATACCGGCGGCGAACCGGGAGAAGTTGGGAATCCAGGGAATGTTAGGAATGGTAATGCCGATCATGGGCAGACCGTAGAAAATAAACATAAGCTGCACCATCAGCGGCGTTCCGCGGACAAACTCGATGTACGCCACTGCGATCCACCGCAGGGGAGGGATGCGGCACATCCGCAGAGAGGCCATCAGGGTGCCCAGTATCGCGCCGAACAGAACGGAGAAGGCGGCGATGATGAGCGTGTTGACGATGCCTTCGGTGAAAAAGCTGTTGTAGCGTTCTATCAGCTTTGCCATGGTTTCCAAAAAGGCCATGGGAGAATTCCTCCTTGTTTGTGTGCCGGTATCCGGCAAATATCAGGCGGGCACGCGAGGAACCAGAGTTGGTTCCCCGCGCGTCCGTGCTTGGTTCTAATCAGAATCGGTATTTATTTTACAGACCCATGCTGGCTGCCAGCTCCACAGCCTCGTCATAAGCCTTCAGGTAGCTGCCGTCATTGACCACCTGATTGATGACGGTGTTGACTTCTGCCAGCAGATCCTCGCTGCCCTTGGCGGCCACAACGGCCTTGCCGAAGGAGGCTTCCTCAGAGGTGAAGGCGAAGTTGGAGACTTCCAGACCGCCGTTGCTGGTGGCGATCAGAGATTCGCCCACAGCCTGATCCACCACCAGGCCGGCGATGTTGCCGTTCTGAACTTCCAACGCCAGAGCGGGATACTTTTCCAGCTCGAACAGCTCGCTGTCAGGCAGAGCGGTCTGGATCAGCTGAGACTGGATGGTGCCCTTCTGCGCGCCGACCTTCTGGCCTGCCAGAGATTCCTTGGTGGAATACAGGTCCGCGTTGCCTGCCTTTACAATGAGAAGCTGAGCGCTTTTCTCATACAGGTCGCTGAAGTCGATCTCCTCGGCTCTCTCAGGGGTCTTGGTGAAGGCGGCGATGCCCAGATCCACCTGACCGGACTTCACGGCGGGGATGATGCCGTCAAAGGACATATCCACCACTTCCAGTTCCACGCCCAGATGATCGGCGATCTGCTGGGCCAGCCACATATCGCAGCCTGCGAAGTTAGCATTCAGATCCTTGAACTCGTAGGGAGCGTACTGGGCTTCCGTACCCACTACCAGCTTGCCACTGGTCTTGACCTTTTCCAGCAGACTTGCCGCTGCGGCCGGTTCTGCCGGGGTTTCCTCAGCCGGGGTGCTGTCCGCCGGAGCGGAATCTTCAGTTTTGCTGCCGCAGCCGGTCAGCAGAGACAGCATCATCATGGCGCCCAGCGCCAGAGACATGAGCTTTTTCCATGTATTCTTTTTCATGTTATCCTCCAAATCCTGAGTGATTATTGAATCAACTCTGTTTATACGTATGATTATACGCAATATTCAGCTAAAATCAATAGGCAAACTGTATATAATCGGAAACTTGCTGAATGAATATTTATAAATATTCACAACATGCGAATAAATTGCCGTCAGAAGGACAGGCCCTCCATCCGGTCAAAGGCTTCCTTCAGGCGGTCCAGCCCCACCGTACACGCAATGCGGAAATGTCCGGCGCCAGTGCTGCCGAACAGCGTGCCGGGTGTGACCAGGACATGGGCCCGTTCCAGGAGCGCCTGACAGAAGTCCTCGGCGCTGAGGCCGGTTTTCTCAATGCCGGGGAAGAGGTAGAAGGTGCCCTTGGGCCGTACCAGACTGAGGTAGGGGATCTGCTCCATCCGGTCCGCCGCGTAGAAAATGCGGTCCCGGTAGGCCAGAACGTATTTCTCACGAATGGTCTGCCGGATCGCCAGCGCCTGTATGGCGGCCCGCTGGGAGATGGAAGGGGCCGTATAGATCAGGGAGTTGTTGATGTTGCTCATGACGTTCAGAAGCTCCGGCTCCGCGATGGCTACGCCCACCCGCCAGCCGGTCATGAGAAAATTCTTGGAAAAGCTGTTCAGGGTGATGACCCGGTGGGCAAGCCCTGGGATCGTGCGGAGGGGGATGAAGTCCCCCTCATAGAGATAGGTGGTATAGATCTCGTCGGCGGCGATGAGCAGGTCGTGCTCCTGCGCGACACGCGCAAGCAGCTCGAGCGCACGCTTGTCCGCCTCTTCATCGGTCATGACCTTGAGCTTGACCGGTGCCAGCTTGATATTCTCGCGCACGGTCAGGTGCGGGAACAGGTTGAACTGCTGGAACACCATGCCCATACGGCGGCGCACCAGATTGATGTCCGTGTCCTTGGCGGTGATGTTCTGTCCCTCGAAGATAATTTCGCCGCCGGTCGGCTCCTCGAGCAGGTTCAGGCAGCGCAGAAAGGTGGACTTGCCCGAGCCGGACGGACCGATGACTACGACCTTCTCGCCCTTCTCGATATGCTCGTTGACACCCTTGAGCACCTCATGGTTGCCAAAGGATTTGTGCAGGTTTTTAACGTCGATCACTTTCGCGCAGCCTCCTCTCAAAAATGCCGAGCAGCTTGGTCAGGATGATAACGAGCACCAGATAGATGATCGCAAGGCTGACATACGGCACATAGGCCTGATAGGTATTGGACACAATATTCTGTGCCTGCTTGGTCACGTCGCGCAGCGCGATGACCGACACGAGCGAGGTATCCTTCAGCAGGGTGATCATCTCATTGCCGAGTGCCGGAAGAATGTTCTTGATCGCCTGCGGAATGACGATCAGGCGCATGGTCTGTGCATAATTCAGGCCGAGCGAACGTCCGGCCTCCATCTGACCCGGATTGACCGACATCAGACCGCCGCGCACGATCTCGGCAACATACGCGCCCGAGTTGATGCCCAGTGTAACGATACCGCACACCAGACGCGCTGTATCATCCTTAGGCACCATGATAACAAAGCCCATGATCAGCAGCTGAACCATCATAGGCGTACCGCGGATGACGGTCAGATACAGCTTGCAGACTGCGTTGAGAATGCTCAGAATAATGTTGCTTTTGCCCATGCGGCGGGAATCATGCGCCGTGCGGACTATAGCGATCAGCAGACCGATGATAACACCGAGGATCAGTGCACCGATCGTGACCGCAAATGTGATTTTCAGACCGTTCAGGAACCATTTCCAGCGGTCCGCTGCGATAAAGGTCTGGTACAGCTGGAACAGCAGGTTCCGCAGACCCTCCGGCAGATTGACAACCGAATCCGGTACCATTTTCAGCCACTGGTCCATTGTAATACCGTTCACAGGTCATCCCCTCTTTCTTTTCATTTTACTGCAAAAGAGGGGCGGCGCTGAACCGTCCCTCTTCCTTTGTACGCGTTTGTTGATTTACTGTGCTGCGGAATCAGCGCTGATATACTTGTCAACAATAGACTGTACAGTGCCGTCGTCCTGCAGCTCCTTCAGAGCGCCGTTTACCTTGTCGAGCAGCTCGGTGTTGCCCTTCTTGATAGCGATCGCGTAATCCTCGTCAGCGTAAGCAGTGTCGAGGATCTTGAGGCCGCTGTTTGCAGCAACATAGTTCTTAGCCGGCTCCTGGTCGATAACGACGCAGTCGATCTGGCCGTTCACCAGAGCAGCGACAGCGAGCGGACCGTTGTTGAACTGCTTAACGTGCTCCTGGCCGTAGTCATCGGTGCAGTAGATGTCGCCGGTGGTGCCGGTCTGAACGCCGATGTTCTTGCCCTCCAGATCATCCGGAGAAGCGATATCGGAACCATCCTTAACGATGATGACCTGAACGCCCTTTGCGTAGGAATCAGAGAAATCTACATTCTCCTGACGGTCCGGGGTAACGGTCATGCCGGCCAGAGCCACGTCGATGGTGTCGCTCTGCAGCGCCGGGATCAGGGAATCGAACTCCATATCGGTGATCTCGAGCTTCATGCCCAGCTTGTCAGCGATAGCAGCAGCGATGTCCGCATCGATGCCCTGTACGTTGCCGTCGTCGCCAACGAACTCGTACGGCGGGAAAGTAGCGTTAGTGCCCATGCGCAGCGTGCCGCCGTCCGCAGAGGTAGAGGTGGTGGAATCCTGTGCGTCACTGCTGGAATCAGCGGTCTTGGAGCCGCCGCAGCCGGTCAGCAGCATAGAACCTGCCAGTACCATGCTCAGCATAGCAATGGAAAACTTCTTCATTTGTGTTAACTCCTTCCGATTTGACCCGTGCAAAACGGGTATCTCTTTCAAACACTGATTATTATACAGCGCGTTCTATAATAATGCAACCTAAATTTCAGCGAAAAACTATGGAAAAGCATTTATTTTTTCAGCAATCATGACACAAGCAATCGGTAATTCGTTAATTGCCAATTAACGCTCTGCATTTTTGCAGCATAGTCTGCATTAACCACAAGGAGGTGCCCTATGTCCCCTGTTATATATGTATCGCCTGCGTTTCGCACGGCCTGCGCCGAGCCGCGCGGCGCGCTTCTCCTGTTGCACTCCGATCCGATTCGCTCCGCGCCGATTGTCGGCAGTGCGGCAAGCGGTGCGCGCCTGCTCATCCTGCGTGAGCAGAACGGCTGGTGTCATGTACGCACGCGCACAGCCTGCGGCTGGGTTCCGAAAAGCGACATTGTGCTGTTTTACTGCCGTCCGGCTTTGTGAAGATTTCGTCAAATCAGTTAATTTTTTGACAAACAAGGTGTATTTTCATCAATTCCGCCCATTTTTACTGATGATTTTGCATTTTCACTTGCGTTGCTTAAAGCGATACAGTATAATGTAAAATGTTCGATGCGACAATCGCAAGGAGGTACGAAAAAGAGTGTATCAGATTTTGAAAAAGCAAACGCTGAACGCAAGCACCAAGCTGATGGTGATCGAGGCACCGCACGTTGCCCGCAAGGCAGAGCCGGGTCAGTTCATCATCCTGCGTGTCAGCGCAGAAGGCGAGCGTATTCCGCTCACGATCGCAGATTTTGACCGCGAAAAGGGTTCCGTCACGATCATTTTCCAGGAGGTCGGTGCAACGACGATGGCGCTCGGCGCGCTGAATGAGGGCGACTGCCTGCATGATTTTGTCGGTCCGCTCGGCAAGGCGAGCGAGCTTGAGGGTCTCAAGAAGGTCGCTGTTGTCGGCGGCGGTCTGGGCTGCGCGATCGCATATCCGCAGGCAAAGAAGCTGCACGAAATGGGCGCTGAGGTTGACCTGATCGCCGGTTTCCGCAACAAGGACATCATCATCCTCGAGGACGAGATGAAGAACGCCTGCACCAACCTGCACATCGTGACCGATGACGGCTCGAACGGCCGCAAGGCACTGGTTACGCAGGTGCTCAAGGAGCTGATCGACGCGGGCAACCAGTACGATGCCGTAATCGCCATCGGCCCGATGATTATGATGAAGTTTGTCTGCGAGACCACCCGTCCGTACGGCATCAAGACCATCGTTTCCATGAACACCATCATGGTTGACGGTACCGGCATGTGCGGCGGCTGCCGTCTTACCGTTGGCGGCGAGACCAAGTTCGCATGCGTTGACGGCCCAGATTTCGACGGTCACCTCGTTGATTTTGACAGTGCAATGCGCCGCGGTGCCATGTACAAGGCACAGGAGCGCGCGGCGGTAGAGCGCCGCGAGGAGCATTGCAATCTGTTCAAGAAGGAGGTCAAGTAATCATGCCGAATATGAATCCGAAGAAGTGCCCGATGCCCGAGCAGGCGCCGGACGTCCGCAATAAGAACTTTGAAGAGGTAACGCTCGGCTATACCGCTGAAATGGCGGTCGAGGAAGCACAGCGCTGCCTGAACTGCAAGAACAAGCCCTGCATGACCGGCTGCCCGGTACAGGTTAAGATTCCGGAGTTTATCGCTCTGGTTGCCGAGGGCAAGTTCCTCGAGGCGGCTGCCAAGATCAAGGAGACCTCCGCACTGCCCGCTGTCTGCGGCCGTGTATGCCCGCAGGAGAGCCAGTGCGAGTGCCACTGCGTACGCGGCATCAAGGGTGAGGCCGTTGCCATCGGCCGTCTGGAGCGCTTTGTAGCCGACTATGCGCGCGAAAACAGCACTGAAAAGGCAGTAAAGCCGGAGTCCAACGGTCACAAGGTTGCCATCGTTGGTGCAGGCCCGGCCGGTCTGACCTGTGCAGGCGATCTGGCTCGTATGGGTTACGAAGTTACCGTTTTCGAGGCACTGCACACCGCCGGCGGCGTACTCATGTACGGCATTCCGGAGTTCCGTCTGCCGAAGACTATCGTGCAGAAGGAAATCGACACGCTGAAGGACCTCGGTGTTGAGTTTGTTCTGAACTTCGTTGTAGGCCGTTCTGAGACCATCGACGAGCTGTTCGGTGACGGTTTTGAAGCAATTTTCGTTGGCTCCGGTGCCGGTCTGCCGACCTTTATCGGCGTTCCGGGCGAGAACGCAAACGGCGTTTACTCCGCGAACGAGTACCTGACCCGCATCAATCTGATGAAGGCGTATAAGGAAAACGCCGACACCCCGATCTACCACGCCAAGAAGGTCGCAGTAGTCGGCGGCGGCAACGTAGCCATGGACGCCGCTCGCTGCGCTAAGCGCATGGGCGCGGACGAGGTTTACATCGTATACCGCCGTTCCGAGAAGGAGCTTCCGGCTCGTCTCGAGGAGATCCACCACGCGAAGGAAGAGGGCGTTGTGTTCAAGTTCCTGACCGCGCCGCTCGAGGTGCTATCTGACGAGAACTTCAACGTCACCGGCCTCAAGTGCCAGCAGATGGAGCTTGGCGAGCCTGACGCATCCGGCCGCCGCCGTCCGATTCCGGTCGAGGGCAGCGAGTTTGTGCTCGACCTTGACTGCGTTATCGCGGCGATCGGCACCAGCCCGAACCCGCTGATCCGTCACACCACGCCGGGTCTGGAAACCAACCGCAAGGGCTGCATCGTGGCTGACGATGAGCACGGCATCACCTCCAAGGATGGCGTATTCGCCGGCGGCGACGCCGTTACCGGCGCAGCTACCGTTATCCTCGCAATGGGCGCAGGCAAGCGCGCTGCAGCTGCGATGGACGAGTACATCAAGAATAAGAACAAGTAATTTCTGCTTGCTTATGCGAAAAAGAACCTGTCTTACGGCAGGTTCTTTGAGACTGTCGAAAAACTTCGTTTTTCGAGCAGCCTCTCGATTGAAACCACGCTTTCAATCGAATCTTGACGAAAAGCCGCGCCCTACGGGCACAATTTTTCGTCCCTTGTATAATTCCCGAGGTACACGCCCCCGGGAATTATGAATTTGCTGTGCAAATTCTATTTTATGCGTGCTGCCGCACAAAGCACAAGAGTTGAAATGCTGCTTTTTCGACAGACTGACACCCCGAACCTGAGGTTCGGGGTGTTTTTTGATTGGGTTCAATTTCAAAAGAAAACGGTCAACTACTGTGTTAATTTTCCATTCTCAATTCTCCATCCTCAATTTTATATTTACTCCAAATAAATCGAAAACTCCTGTTTTTCGGTAACATACCCGACGATCTTTGCCTCCGGCACGCTCTGCTGCAGTTCATCCAGACAGCCTTGCGCGTCCTGCTCCGGCAGGGCAAACAGCAGGCCGCCGCTGGTCTGCGGGTCGTAAAACAAATCCTGCAGGGTTCTCGAAACTTTACCCTTGACACATACGCCGGCCTCCGCATACTGCCGGTTGCGGTACGCGCCTGCCGGAATCAGTCCCATCTCTGCCAGCGGGTACGCTTCTGCATGATAGGGTACGTCGTCTGCGCGAAGGTGCACGGAAACGCCGCTGCCCTGTGCCATCTCAAAGCTGTGGCCGAGCAACGAAAAACCGGTGACATCCGTGCAGCTGTGCACCGGATATTTCACCATAACATCACGCGCGGCCTTGTTGAGCGCAGCCATCTGGCGGTAGATGCGGTCAAGCACGGACTTTTCGACCAGATCCGCTTTTGCTGCTGTGGTCAGCACGCCAACGCCGAGCGGCTTGGTCAGAATCAGCACATCCCCCGGCTTTGCGCTGCTGTTGGTGAGCACCTTTTTCGGATGCACGAAGCCCGAAACCGCCAGTCCGTAGATCGGCTCGGCACCCTGAATGGTGTGACCGCCCGTGATGATCGCGCCGGCCTCGTAGGCCTTGTCGTAGCCGCCGCGCAGGATTTCCTGCACCGCATGATCGTCCATGCTCTGCGCCAGACACATGATGTTGAGCGCGAGCTTGGGCTCACCGCCCATGGCGTACACGTCGCTGAGCGCGTTGGCAGCCGCAATCTGTCCGTACAGGAATGGATCGTCCACGATGGGCGGGAAGAAGTCGGTCGTCTGCACGAGCGCGGTGTTCTCGTCGAGCACATACACGCTTGCGTCATCGCTCTTGTCATAGCCGACGATCAGACGCGGGTCGGTATGCGTGCGAAAGCCTTCAAGCAGGTGTACGAGCGTTCCGGCACCGACTTTTGCGCCGCAGCCGGCGCAGCCTGCAAGTTTGGTCAGCTTTACTTCGGTCTCCATCGAAAAATCTCTCCGTTTCCGTGATTTGCTTTTCTTATTGTACCAAAATCTATGCAGATTAGCAACCTTCATTCGCCTTGCATAGACTGGATGGGAGGGGATGCCATGGCGACCGTCAGCCTTTGCATGATCGTACGCAATGAGGAGAAGGTGCTCGCGCGATGTCTGGACAGCGTGCGCGGCATTGCGGATGAAATTTGCATCACGGACACCGGATCGACCGACAAAACGCGGGAAATTGCCCGAAAATACGGCACTGTGCAGGCGTTTCCGTGGTGCGATGATTTCTCCGCTGCACGCAATTTTTCGTTTGCGCAGGCGCGCATGGACTATACGCTGTGGCTGGATGCGGATGATGTGCTTCTGCCGTCTGACCGCCAGAAATTGCTTGCGCTCAAAGCGGAGCTGGACGGCACGGCCGATGTCGTCATGCTGCCGTACCACACCGGTTTTGATGAGCAGGGCAGACCGACGTTTTTCTGTTACCGTGAGCGGCTGCTCAAAACGTCCGCGCACTTCCGATGGCAGGGTGCGGTGCATGAGTGCATCGCGCCGCGCGGGAATATCCGGTACGGAGACGCGGCGGTGACACACCGCAAGCCGCCGTGTGCGTACTCCGACCGCAATCTGAAAATCTACGAAAACCTGCTCGCTAAGGGGGAAAAGCTGGATGCACGCGGCAGCTATTATTACGCGCGCGAGCTGCTGGCGCATAAACGGTACGCACAGGCGGTCGAAGCGTTTGAAGCCTTCCTTGCGATGCCGGACGGCTGGGCAGAGAACAAAATAGATGCGTGCCTTGGTCTGTCGCAGGCGCTGACCGCCCTCGGAGAGCGCGAGCAGGCAAAGCGGGCACTGACCCGCTCGTTTGCACTGGAGGTGCCGCGCAGTGCCGTGTGCTGTGCGCTTGCAGCCCTCGAATACGCGGATAACCGCGCAAGACAGGCGGTGTTCTGGTACGAGACCGCCATTCGAGCCGCAAGCACAGCACCGCACGGTTTTATTGATGTGAACGCCTGTGCTTATGCGCCGGCACTCGGCTTGTGCGCCTGCTGGGACAAATTGGGAGACCCAAAGCAAGCCTGTGCCTGGAATGAACGGGCAGCACTCGTGCGCCCGCAGTCGGCGGCAGTGGCGCACAACCGACGGTATTTTGCCGCGCAGGGTCTCACCGCAAAGCCGCCTTCGGCATAGATTGAACTGCCGGAGATTTCCGGCAAATCGGAAGGAAGGGAAGAACGACATGAACGATCGACAGGACTGCTGCGGCAACTGGGAACGTCCGAGCGAACGCTGGCAGGAGCGCGTGTGCGATGCGGTGATGGGCAACGACCGACCGGGCCCGATGGGACCTCCCGGACCTCCGGGACCTCCGGGTTCGCGCGGACCGCGAGGAGAAAGGGGACCGATGGGGCCAATGGGGCCGAGAGGCATTCCGGGTCCTCCGGGACCGCCGGGCTT
>ENA-ORTW01004905-ORTW01004905.1-human-gut-metagenome-genome-assembly--contig:-NODE-4905-length-10116-cov-3.768214_pt1 | contig 10116 bp, 8 predicted proteins | sample MGYA00242072_ERZ509193 | MGnify/ENA primary metagenome ERZ509193 (study PRJEB26280, sample SAMEA2338813) | human gut metagenome | biome: human gut; feature: human-associated habitat; material: faeces...
ATATCGGGAACTCATGGAGCATCTGAAGGACAAAGACCCCGAATACTACTATTCGGACATTCTCATCCCCAAAAAGGAAACGCTCGGCGAGTTTATTCAACGGGCCTAAAGGAGCGAATATCATGTGGAACAAATCAGCGGAAGAACTTCGGGCGGCCCTTTCCGCCCCCTTTCAGAGCGCCGACATTGAGTGGCGGATCTCCGCGACCAATTCAGCAAAGACCAGCGGCCTGGCAGTGCCCTATGTGACCAACCGAGCCATCCAAACCCGGCTGGACAGCACAGTGGGCATCGACGGCTGGCACAATGATTTTGTGCCGTGGAAAGGCGAGAGCGCCCAGCTGTGCGGCATTTCCATCTATTTTGAGGGCAAAGGCTTCATTACAAAGTGGGACGGCGCGGAGGATTCCGACATCGAACCAATCAAGGGTGGATTGTCGGACTCCATGAAACGCGCCGCCGTGCAGTGGGGCATTGGACGTGTCCTCTACAAGATGACAAAGCCGCTCTGGGTCAAGATTGAGCAGAAGGGCAACTCCTATGTGATCTGCGATACCGAGCGGCCGAAGCTGAACGCCGCGTATCTGGAATTGCTGGACAAGCTGCATCAGCTTCCCACATCTCCGGGCGCAGCGCAGGCACAGCTCAGCTACAAGCGCGACGGACAGACTGGACAGCAGGCGCAGAATACAGCGCCGACGGCCATGCCGCAGACGCAGCAGCAAGCACCGCAGCAATCATCGCGGCCAACACAGCAGTCTCAGCAGCCGCTCCCGTTTACGACGCGACAGGTCTGCCAGTACGTTGTGCTGTCGGTGAGCAATCAGCAGGATATGTCCGGTCAGCCGTTGGTCTGCGCCGTGCTGCAAAACGCAGAGGGCAAGCAGGCGAAGGTCTACGCACAGGGCAGTCATCCCATGCTCATGCCCGGTGCGCAGCTCTATGACGCGCAGATTACCATGCGGAAGCAGGGAAACGTCGCATTTTATACGCTGGACGGCTACCAGGTCGTGCAGCAGGCAGCGTAAGGAGGCAGAATGGAAAAAATCAAAGGCTTTCACATCAGCAGCATGACCGTTTCGGGCTTTAAATGCTATGAAGAACCAACGGAGATCACGTTTGGCAATCCTACCATTGTGACCGGCGGCAACGGCCGCGGCAAATCCAGTCTGGCGGACGCCATTGCGTTTGCCGTCACAGGACTTCCGTTTTTCGGCGAGCGCGGCATTGACCGGCTGCACAACGAGACGAACCCGGACCTGCAGATCACGATGCGCTTTACGGATGAAACCGGAAAGGCGCATGAGCTGACCCGCAGCCGGCAGAAGGATCGCATGAGCATCACCTACGATGGCTACGCCATCCGGCAGACGGATCTCAACGAGATGTTCGGTGAACGGGATGTGTTTCTCTCCATTTTCAATCCCCTGTACTTTATCGAGGAACTCGGCGAGGATGGAAAGAAGCTGCTGGAGCGGTATCTCCCGCCCATTCCGCAGGCCGACGTTCTGGCTCAGCTCAATGCGCAGACGCAGCAGAGTCTGTCCGGTATGCAGCTCCCGTCTCCTGAGACGTTTCTCAAGAATCGCCGGGAGGAGATCCGGGAACTGGAACAAAATGCGGTTTATCTGAGCGGCAAGCTGGATCTGGCACAGAAGCAGCGGCAGAGCAGCAAAGAACTCTCCAACAGACTGACCGCGCAGATTCAGGAATTGCAGCGTGAAATTGCATCGCTGGAAGCACGGCGGTTTGAAAACGTCAATTTAGAGGAGTTGCAGGAGCAGCTCGTGCAGGCCAGCGAGCAGTATGAGGAGCTTTCCGGTGAAGCGCCGGAAACGCCGGATACGGCAGAACTAGATGCGAAGCTGCAAGAATTTCACGCAAAGCTGGGCGCTCGGTCGTCCGAGGTCTACCAGCCAAAATACACAGACCCGCTGGCAGAGGATACGGCAAAGGTGCAGGCGCTCGGAAAGAAGTATCAGCAGAACGCTGCGCTTTTGAAGCGGTTTCAGCCGGGTACAAGCTGCCCGGTCTGCCGCCGTGTCCTCTCCCAGCAGGAATATCCGGCGTTCCGTCAGGCTTTACAGGCGGAAACGGAGAGAATCGCTGCCGACGGCACACAGCTGAAAGGTCAGATCACTGAGCTTCAGGAGCTGGAGCAGAAAAGTCAAAGTACGTTTGAGCAGTTTAAAGCCGAAGATATTGAAAGATATCAGGCGGAGATCAATGCTCTGAACCAGAAGCGAGAACAGCTTCAAGCCGCTGCCGCACAGCAGAATATGCAGCGCCAGCAGACCTTGGAGCAGCTCCGCGCACGCATCCAGAACCTGAGCGCCAGCATGGAATGCGGTACGCTGAGCCCCGCGGACAGTGAACGCCTTGCGGAATGCAAAGCGTCGCTGGAGGACTGCCGGGTGCAGCTTGCCGCCGCGCAGCAGGTTCTGAGCGCCGCGCCGGAGGATTTTGACACGCGCATCAAGGCCATTGAGGAGGAGATCACGGAAAAGAAAATCATGATGAAAGACGTGATCCTTTACATGAGCAAGCGCGCGGAACTAACATTCTCGAAGCTCGCGCTGAACCGCGTGAAGATCTCGCTCTATGATGTGGTCAAGACGACCGGCGAATTAAAGGACGTATTCCGCTTTACCTACAACGGCCGCCGCTACGACCGGCTCTCGCTCTCTGAGCAGATCCGGGCTGGCGCGGAAGTGTCGGAGCTTGTGAAGCGGCTCACAGGCCGCAATTATCCGGTGTTCTTCGACAACATGGAATCCGTGGACGATCTCAGCAACATCCGCCCGACCAGCCAGATGATCCTCGCCAAATGCGTCCGTAATGCGGAGCTTTCCGTGCGGGCTGGCAGCACTGCAATGCCGAAGGCGGCGTAACCCTATATCGCAGAAAGGGGGCGCGCCGTCTGGCATATCAGAAGCTGCCGATCCTGGAAGCCGCCAGACGGTGCGGGCTTGTCCTCAATGACCGAACGCTTCACAGTGAGGAAGTTGAGGCAAGCTGCCCCTTCTGCGGTGACCACGGAACCGGCAAATATCATCTGAGTCTGAACACGCGGACCGATCAATACCGCTGCAATCTCTGCGGCGCAAGCGGCAACAGCGTGACGCTGTATGCGCGGCTGAACGGTCTATCCAACAAAGAAGCATACTTGGAGCTGGCTGCAAAGAGCAACGTGTATAAGCTGCCCTTACAGCCCAGCTCCCCAAACACAACGAGCCGGGAGCCGTATGCGCTAAAGCAGCGCCATGCGGCGTATTCGGAGATGCTGTCGCTTCTGACGCTCTCCGACCGGCACAGAGAAAATCTCCATGAACGAGGACTCCCGGATGAGATCATTGCCCGCAACGGCTATAAGTCCATGCCGGAAACAGAAGCCGAACGGCGCTTGCTGGCATCGCTTCTCCGGTGCGACCACGAATTGCACGGATTACCCGGCTTTTACACAAAGGACGGGGCATGGACGCTGGCAGGCGCGAATGGATTTCTCATTCCGGTGCGGAACAAGGATGGTCTCATTCAGGGTATGAAGATCCGGCTGGACGACGACGCGGCGCGAAAATACCGCTGGCTGTCCAGCCGGCCGAGCCGCATGGAAAACGGGACGCGCAGCTATTCATGGATCCACGTTACCGGCGACACCACGCAGAAGCGCGCCTATCTCACCGAGGGGCCGCTCAAGGGCGACATCGCAAGCTATTTTGCAAATAACGCGCTCTTTGTGTGTCTCGGCGGCGTGAACGCCCACAAGGGACTGCGGGAGACGCTTTTATCGCTCGGCGTCACGGAGGTCATGGAGGCGATGGACATGGATCAGTTTACAAATCCGCAGGTCCGGCAGGCGATCGGCACCCTGCGCCGCGAGGTGCAGTCAATTCCGGGCATCCGGTACTATCAGTGTACCTGGAACCCGCGATTTAAGGGTGTGGACGATTATCTGCTGGACTGGACGAAACGAAGGACGGCTTAAAGAAAGGAATTGTGTATGACAAATATTACAAAGTTTCAGGACATCCTTGGCGCAGCCAACGGCGACAAGACCTCCGTGCTGGGCAAATTTCTCTATTTCTCGCTTGCCAACATTCTGGTGGAGAAGGAGGCGCTGGCGCAGCTCTGCGAGGATCTGAACATCCCGTATTCCGGCAGCAAGCGAATTTCCGTGTCGGATGCGTTCCGCTCCGCGACGGGCGATATCAAGGATCGGATCACGGTAAAGAATCCCGGTGCGCATCATATCTACGCAGTCTTCTGCCGTGACAACGCGCACACCGAGGACGTCTATTCCCGGGAACTGGTCAAGGAAACGCTCAACCAGCGGACGAACCAGTATGAAAAGCTGGCAAACATCTTTTACGACCGGCGCGACAATCGGTTTGGGTATGACAATATCGGCTTCGACGCCGACATTGATCCCCTGAACTATTGCCGCCGGGCGGAGGAACTGTTTGAGCTTTATCAGATCTGCGCGAACCGCAGACAGATCGAGACGATCTGCCTGAGCTATCTGCGGATGTTGGAGGCCACCAAGGTCAGCTCGACTGGACATCTGTATTTTATCCCGCGTCAGCACATGGACAAAGTGGATACGTTTGAAACGTTCATTGAGCAGCTCAGCGATATGAACCAGAATGACAATGCGCTCAGCGTCAACAGCTTTTACATCATTGACGACGCGAAGCAGCGCGACAAAATGACGGAGGAATTTTATTCCGCGGTCAAAAAGGAGATCGCGCTGTATCAGGAAAAGGCCGACTACCTCATCCAGAGCGGCAGCAGAAGCCCCGCCGTCATGGAGCGGTGGGTGAACAAAATTGCCACGCTGGAGCAGAAGAAACAGCACTATGAAGAAATTCTTCGCCGGGAGCTGGACGGCCTCGACGATGAATTTGAAACGCTGCGCCTTTTGTCGCAGGAGCTGTCCGTGCGGGCAACCGGCCTGCGATTTCGGAAAGCGGCTTAAAGGATATTAAAGAAAACCGCTGGGTAACCAGCGGTTTTCTCCATTCTTTATAACTTTGGGGACATGCAAGAACTACATTCTATCCCCACACTGCGCCGCCCGCACCGTCACAGAGAACCCATATCTCCGCCATTCCTGTCCGTGCCAGCCGTCCGCGTGCAAAGACCTGTCCGTTCACAACAAACAGACCGTCGACAAGTTCGTTAAGCGCCATCGGCCAACCTTCTTCGTTCGTCGGGATGCTGTCTGCGTCATAATTTCCATTGCGGTAGTCGACCTGCGTGATGCCGATGGGATCACCGAATGCGTCGTACATCTCTGGCGACAACGAGAGGATCGCTTTCTGCTCGCCTGTCTTCACGTCCATCGCGTAGCAGCAATCATAGTCGTAATTCTCGCCGCCATAGGCAACATAATAGACCGTGCCGTCATAGTAATTGAAATAATCGCCGATGGGGCCCTTATGCAGGACAGTGATCTCCTTCGTTTCGGGGTCAAGATGGCAGTAATCGCACATATCGTCCCAGAAATATATGCCTGTGTCGTCTGCGCTGAAAAATGCCGCATCGTATTTGCCTTCAAACAGGATCTCGCGCTCGTTTGCTTCGGTATTGTATGCATACAGCGTTCCGCTTCTGAAATCATACAGATACAGCTTACCCTCATAGTACGTGGTCGGCGCACAGCTCTCGTACAGAAGCGTTTGTGCGCTACCGTCCAGTTCTGCATGAAAGGTTCGCATGACGTTGTTCTCATCGCGGCAGTCATAATAAATACCGCTTTCCGTTACAAGGAACGTATGGCAATAACCATCCACGAGCTTTTCCGCTTCACTTCCATCCGTGCGCACACGCCAGAGAGAAAACCCATCCCGGAAGTTTGAAAAATAGACCCAGCCACCCAGCACATTGATGCTGCTGGGCGCATAGTCCTCCGGCGGCAGCAGCTGCGTCTGCTCGCTGCCGTCCGTGCGCGCCCGGTAAAGGCCCCAGTCAGATTCGCTGCGGAAATAGACCCACTCGCCGTCTCCGGCCATCAGCCCGCCCTGCCCGATGTTCGCACCGGCAAAGCCCAATTGCTCAGCCTCTGAAAAGTCGCCGCTTTCTGTAATTGTAACAGATGTCGAGTCTTCAGCTTCCAGAGGAGATTCGGCCTGTTCACTATTTGAAATTTCTTCGTTCTCCAATGGCGCTTGGGAAATTGAGACGGGGATATCTTTGATTTGAATGGCACTGCACCCCACCAACCAGAACAAAAGTGAAGCGACTATACAAATAAGGTGGTGTTGCTTTTTCATACGTTCTCCTATTTTTCAAATAGAAAATATGAGGATTTCCATTTTTGAAATTAGTTTGTGTCGGAGTTTGTGAAAACCCAGTATTCGAGCGAGTTGCATGATGTACCAAACGAAGCTTTTCCTGTGTATGGAACTTTTAACGCATCTTGCGTATGTGCGGAATACAGTCTCGTCACTGTATTATTCTGAACACACATTACAACGTGGTATCTCGTTCCCGAAGTGTCCTTTAGGAAGATGATCCCGCCTGCATTGCAATTGGCATAGTCGGACGCTGTCCAATAATTGTTATGAGTAAAATAAAAATACATGCTCTCGCAGTTTTCCCACGCAATAGAGCAGCCATACTCACTGGCAAACCAATGATATTTGTCGTTCACATCGTTTGATGTTTTATCGATCCCGCCTGCATAAATCGCTTGCGATACATAGTTGGCACAGTCTGCGTTGTTTGCCGGATAATACGGTTCCTCAGTTGCATCAGGATTGTCTCTAATTTTCCATTTTAAAATATTCTTGAATGCACCGCCAGAAGGATTACTAGTCCACTTGTTCGCATATTCGCGAGCAGAAACACGATGATAGACTTCGGAGTTTGCTAGAGCGTTGATTTCGTTCGGACTCGTGTTTTCTTTTGCAATAGCGAGCGATACAAATTTATTGAGTTGATTCTTCCCGTTTGCTCTCATTTCTGCATTGCTGGCAGGCTCGATTTCTTGAATATTATATGTAGTCCCATCATATGCAACGGCGGAGACTCCAACGGGGGAATCATTGCTATCAAAAGTCGCTCTAAGAATTAAATTGATCTGCTCCCTCTGGCCAATATATAAGTCCTCAAGTTCTAAGATGAAATCGGCCAGTTCTTCTTTTACAGTGTTAGTAATCCGCTCTGCTGATTCCACATCAATCTTTGCGGATTTCTCGGAAACAGAATTTGAGAGAGACATTTGGCCTTGAGCAATCTTACTGATTGCAACATCTAATGTATCTGTGTCTAATTTATTCAAAAACACGTCAGTAGATGTACTACTTGCATCAATTCCAAGCAACGCAAGCATTCCCTGCACATGTGGTAATTGAAGTGCAGAATCATAGTTCAGTTCAACATCAAGAGCGACGGTAAAGTCTACGGTATATCCGTTTTGAGACGTGGACTGAATGCATTTGTTTGCGATATCAACCGAATGAATAATATACTGTTTTTTATAGGCGTTAACCGAGTCCTCAACAAGCGTGAGGAGTTCTTCATCGGAGGGGAGCTCCGGAGACGAGAAATTGTCGGCAAATACGCTACAGATCGATAGTGTTAGCGCAAGAATCAACGAAAATACAACTGTCAGCATTCTCTTGTGTTTCATTTGCTTGGCTCCTTTCTATTTGACCATATAAATGATTAGCTACTACCTATCTTTATAAAGTGGCCACTTTAAGAAAGATTTAGAATGGATTCATATACTAAGACCATTTATCCGACCAAATGCAACACTCGACGGAAAATTATTTCTGATTTACCTTGCGTCAGCTGAAGATTGATATGCGCAAGGCCCGTTCCATGCGATTATGGATTGAACGAGTCATCTATCACATGAAAGTAATCCGCTGCCGTACGGGCTTTTGTATATTCCGCCTCCTTATCCTTCGCATTTGCGTGTTCTTCGGCAGCTTCCTGCTCTGAAAGGAATGCGGTAAAAAACAACTGCATGGGGTTGCTGTCCGTTTCCCCGTATATCAATCGCTTCTGTTCACCCTCATCAATGATTTTTTTAATTATCGCGTGTTTTAGAATATTCACGAAATATAAGTGAACAGATATGCCGCAGAAAGAAACGTCTTGCTCACGGTAGAACGTAATGAGAATTTCTTTCCCGACTTCGAGTGTTGCGCCGGGGTTACTGATAAGGTTCACGCTGTTATTTTCTGTGACGTTAATCTGTCCATCGAAGTGGAGCGGAATTTTTTGTACCAAAAGGAGATACAGTTCATTGACTTTTGCCATCTCGTCAACGCCTGCTTCAATGTCAGTTGGCTTAATGACCCTTTGCAGTACTTTTTCTAATGCACACAGCTGCATATAAAAACGATATGTGAAGCGCAAGGCTTTTTTTATGCCTTGCAGATGTTCTGCATCCGCAGTGCTTTCGACATCTTTGTCTGGCATAAAATGCTCCAAAAGGCCAATCGCTATGCAGTAGCTATCGGCTAGCTGCGAGACTGACTGAGCACGTTCTTTCAGAATTTTTGCGTTGTAAGTACGTTCGCCTGTGTTGGTGAATGTAAATTCCTGAGAAATAATGGAATCTTTATTCGTCCGAAGAATTGTTCTCTTTGAGAATGTAAAGCATTCTAACGAAACGTTCTTCATGCCTTTTGGCGTGGTAATATCGAAAGCCCGCGTTTCACTGCTTGGCCCAACCATGAAGCCCTCGAGATTATCTTCAAATAGAAACGGCATCTTTCGATCGCTGCTGGAGTCATAGGTAATAATTCCACTTACACCCTCCACATTTACAGGATGTCCTTCATCCCATGCAAGATACATTGCCTTCTCAAACTGTGTCTCCGCTTCTGCATTCTGAAAGAGCAGTTTGATTTCGGGAAGAGGAGGATTGGTGGAGAAAACATCTTTCAGTCTATTTCGCCCCATAGCTACCAGTCCTTTCTGATTTCGTCCAGTACAAGTATTTTGCTGATCAGCACACTTTTGCCAATGTTCTCTGATTCGCTGGAGGAAAAACCATCCGAAGGAAGCGCCAGAATCTCTTTAATCAGTTCGATTCGAGCCTGGATCGTGGGGACGATCAAATATCGAATATCGTCGAATGAGAACTCCAGCCACGCAGGACGCGCCGCTTCACGTTCAAGATATCTGTTGAGCCCAGCCAAACCCTCCATCTTGCGCAGCTTTGTCGGGTTTGCAATCACACTGTCAAACTGAAGCGCGTCTAATGCGCTCTGCGGCGGAACAAACCTCCACTCGCGTTCATCGTGGAAATTCTTCTGCACATTGATCCAAGTGTCCCGAAAACGCCTGCGCATGAGTCCGCGGAGAGGTTTTATAAACGACAAACGCCGTAAAATATCGTTTACATATAGGTCTGGCAGGTCATCTGCTTCGTATGCTGAATTGATGACCTCGGAAAGTGAATTTGTAAAATCGGACATCCCGTTCGCGTACTGGACAGGCTGCAAACCGTGTGATTCACCCCACTGCTTGGACAGGGCGATGGCATAACCGCCATAGTATGCTGGATGCGTATTCGAACGTTCAAATGCAAGACGATCAGCCGTGTCAAAAGTTTGCAGAGCGTCTTCGTCGCTGCTTATCTCGAAAGCCTCTGTGAGTTTGTGAAATGGAATATCACAAAAGCATTTCTGGAGCACATAAATCTCGTCAAATGGATGGCCGCCTATTTCTAAATTGAGATATGCAATGTTCTCCTGACAGTAACGGGGAACTAACGCACGCCGCTTCAAAAGCGCAGAAAGATATTCGTGCCGCTGCATGAAATGAAACAGAGTATTTGCGCTCTGAACATAGTCATCACATTTTTGAAGAATAAGCTTCTGTTTCGTATCTATTTCTTTCAAAACAGTTGTCCCTCACATCCATAGTAGTATATGAATTATATCACATTTTGTGGGAAATGTTGTCGAAAACTTTCGCGTTTTTAATGCGTTGGGTGGATTTTGTGTTCTGGATTTTCTTGTATTTTTAATAAGGACGTGCCGCGGAAAGAATTTGCGGCACGTCCTCTTGCTTGACTCGTCAGACAATACAAGAAAAACCTGTTTTTCTGTGCAGGTAGACAATGCAGACCATTCTGCGCTCAGAGACAATTCA
>ENA-ORTW01004909-ORTW01004909.1-human-gut-metagenome-genome-assembly--contig:-NODE-4909-length-10113-cov-2.134917_pt1 | contig 10113 bp, 8 predicted proteins | sample MGYA00242072_ERZ509193 | MGnify/ENA primary metagenome ERZ509193 (study PRJEB26280, sample SAMEA2338813) | human gut metagenome | biome: human gut; feature: human-associated habitat; material: faeces...
ATGATTTATCATAGTTTCCCACGGGTAAATCAGAAATTGAAATTAGCCCGTCAGGAGTCTCTGACAGGTCCGCTTCCGGCTGTAGATTCTTTATTGCAGGTACTGCCCGACAGTAGTCGTTTAGGAGGTTTGTCTGTAGATATGTATCTCGACCGGCCGGTATTTCATCTGAAAGGGCGGCAATTACCTGCCGGTTTGTATGCCGATTCATTGCAGGTTGTCGGTAAACCTGATTTTAACGAGATTTGCCGGATTGCCGGACAATTGGGTGGATCGGTTGCTTATCGGGTAGATTCCTTAAACCGGTTGGATCAGTGGATTCCTTTCGGTTATTTGACCAAAGAATTTCCGATTTATAAGTTTTCGTTCGAAGATGATGCCCGGCAAGAGATGTATATATCTTCGAAAAGCGGTAAAGTGTTGCAATGGACTGACCGGAATTCCCGCTTTTGGGCTTGGCTGGGGGCTATTCCTCATTGGGTGTATTTTACTTCTCTACGGCAAAATCAAGCGCTTTGGATTAATTTTATGATCTGGGCGTCCGGATTGGGAGCTATCATGTGCTTCTCCGGTTTGTGGATCGGGATTTGGGTATTTTGGAAAAACCGGAAGAAAGGGTTGCGTTCGCCTTATAAAAAATGGTGGTTACGTTGGCATCATATCACCGGTGTGGTTTTCGGTGTTTTTGCTCTGACATTTGTATTTAGCGGAATGATGTCGCTGGTGGATATTCCTTCCTGGATGCAGAAAGGTAAAACCAGGAACCGTGAAGTACGTTTTCGGGGACGTGAGGGGGGAATGTTGGCCGCCGATCTGTATGCCTTGGATTACCGGAAAATCGTGGATAGTCTGTCTGATGTGAAAAGTATCGAGTGGGCATCCTTTGGAAAATATCCTTATTATGTCGTGAATTCGGGCAGTAAAAAACAGTTTATCGATGCTGCGGATACGAGCCGTTTGTCGCCTTTTACCCTGACCGAAGAGATGGTGCGTGAAACGGTTCGTGAAATTCACGGTCAGGATACCCCTTATACTCTGGAATGGATGACGGATTGGGATGATGATTATTTCTCCCGCCGGAATATGCTGACACTTCCGGTGTATAAAGTGGTGATAGACGATGAATTGCATACCCGCCATTATTTTAATCCCGAAACTTTATACCATCGGCAAATCGATGATAATGGACGTTTGAGAGGAGTTTTGTATAGTGGATTGCACAGTCTGAATTTTAAATTTCTGGCCGAACGTCCGTTGTTATGGAACGTTGTGATGTATGTGTTGATGCTCGGAGGAACTTTCCTTTCTCTATCCGGGGTTGTGTTGACTTTCAAGTGGTTGGGAAGAAAAATCCGGAAATTATTCCGATAATCTTATAGATAAAGTAATAGAATTGAATTGTTATTAATAGTGCTAAAAATGAAAAAATTAATTTTAGTTTTTGTAATGTGGCCGATGATGGTGTCTGTGTTTGGACAAAATCAGCGGAAAAGTATAACGGATACGGTTTTCCAGTTAGATCAAGCCATTGTGAAAGAAACAATCAAGAAGAAAGTAAACCTTTTGAATCTGGATGTTCCTTTAAAAACATTACCGATGACGGTGACTACTTTGTCGTCGGATGTTTTGGAACGGAAGAATATTCTGAATCTTGAGGATGCTGTCCGTTTTTTATCGGGAGTTACGGTGAAAGATCAGTTGGGAGCTTTTTACCGCTTTTCGGTTCGGGGATCGAATGAGACGGTAGTGGCTGTAGATGGTTTTAGAGATGAGCGTTCGTTATTAAACAATGTACCTTTCGGTGATTTGTCCTCCGTAGAATCTATCGAAGTGTTGAAAGGAGCGGCAGCCGTGTTGAGCGGGCATTCTGTCATGGGTGGAGTGATTAATATTGTGCGTAAAAAAGCCGTTCCTGATTTTACTGCCGGAGCCCGGTTGAGTTATGGGAATTGGGGGGTGAAGTCGACAAGTCTGGATTTCGGTGGGAAATTGGCAGGTCCTTTGACTTATCGGGCAACAGCACATTATTCGACAGGAGATGGATACCGGCATGTACGTGCTGACCGTTTTTCAGCAACGGGATCACTGGCGGCAAATATTGGTAAAACCGGTTATTTCGAGGGAACGTTAGGTTATAGTGATGACAAATACGATACGGAAATAGGATCTGCTCCAACCTATAATCGTGCAGATATCTTCGGTCCCGACGGGAAGGTGGTTATGGCGAAAGGTTCCCGGAATCCCTTTGCCGATTATCATACCATATATAATGATTTCAATAATAATATGATGAAACGCCGGGTGACTGATATTTCTTTATCCTATACGCAGCAACTCGCCTCTTTTATGAAAATACGGGACCGGTTCAGCTGGAATCATAGTGATTTGGATTATGCTGCGGTTGAAGGAATGAGTTACCGGACAGATACGGTGAACCGCTTCAGTGGAGGATATTATTATGAAAGCGGCAGTAAAAGATATTATATTGATCTTACCGACTCCCTGAAAACAGGTTCTCCGCTTTGTTTCAGTCCTGACAGCCGGGGATGGACCAATATGCTGGAATTAACGGGAGATTTTAAAACCGGAATAGTGGGACATAAATATATATTGGGTTTTACCTATTCCTATTTTAATTATACACAGTATAATGGCTGGAATGAAGGAGATGTATGGGGACCTGGCTTGAATCAGCTGGTATCGCTGCATAATCCGCAGCTGGTAAGAAATTGGTGGGATTATAAATATTCCAAAGCATCCATTCGGGATTGGAGAACTTCAGGATTATATATACATGACGTGATCGATATAAATAACAAATGGAAAGCGATGGGATCTGCCCGTATGGATTTTTATAATTACCGTACTGCTACTGCTAAAGTAAAAGACGGACGGCAGGAATACGATGAGGCAGACCGGAGTGAATGGAAGAAAGTAAAGACTTCTGCCTTTACCGGTAGGGCAGGTTTAGTGTATATTCCGGTGGAGGAGATTTCTCTCTATGCTTCTTTTGGTTCTCATTTCAAACCTTATAATACGATGTACAGTAGCCGGGTAATTTATCTCGACCGCAATGGAAAGCGGTTTAATCCTTCTAAAGACGGAGGTGAAGTCTTTAAGCCTGAAAAGGGATACCAGGCTGAAATCGGAGTACGGTATATGTGGGCTAACCGGATCGATTTTTCAGGAAGTGTATACTATATCCGGAAAAATAATGTGGTGAAAAATTTAGGAACCCAGGAGGAGAAAGATGAAACAACCGGTGAAATGGTTCAAAAAACGATACAAGCTCAGGTGGGTACTGCCGATTCGCGGGGATTCGATCTGGAGTTGACGGTACATCCCGTTTCTACCTTGGCTGTTACGGGTGGCTTGGGCTGGCAGGACTACCGGATCAGGAAAATCAATCAGAGTAAAGACTATCCGGAATATACCGATCCTAGTAAAAATGTACGGGCTACAGGAATTCCCCGCACTACTTTTTATGTATATGCCGATTATACCATACCTAAAGGATTATTGAAAAATTTGTCCTTCCATTTGAGCGGAACTTTCCAGGATAAAATATTTACCGATGTAGCCAACCGGGTTTACAACCCTGCTCTGTTTCTTGTAGACGGAGGATTATTCTATACGATAAAGCAAAAAGTCACTTTGGCTTTAAATGTGGATAATCTTTTTGACAAAGAATATTTTAAAAGTACGACGGTATATGGTAAACCGAGAAATTTTACCGGAACGATATCTTACCGTTTTTGATTAAAAATGCATAAAGAGACAAGGGTTTTGTGGTAGATAGCCACAGAATCCTTGTCTCTTTATTTATAATAATAGATGAAATGGATTATCACATTATTTTTATCTTTGTCTTTAAAATGAATTCAAATGAAAAACGGTAAAATATATGTAGCCGGGATCGGGCCCGGTTGTGAGGATGATATTACTCCTGCAGTGAAGAAAGCGGTGTCGGTATCGGATGTCGTGGTCGGATATAACTATTATTTTTCTTTTATACAGCCCTTTGTCATGGAAGGGGCAGAGTGTGTCGATTCCGGGATGAGAAAAGAATGGGACCGGGCTCAGATGGCGTTCGGGTATGCCGAACAGGGTAAAACCGTTTGTGTCATCAGTTCCGGTGACGCCGGAATCTATGGAATGGCGCCTTTAGTCTGGGAGATGAAGCGGGAAAGAGGTTCTGAAATCGAAATCGAAGTATTACCCGGTATCAGTGCTTTTCAGAAAGCGGCTTCTTTGCTCGGAGCACCTGTCGGACATGATTTCTGTGTGATTTCGCTGTCTGATTTGATGACTCCCTGGGAAAAAATAGAAAAACGGATTGAGGCTGCTGCCGCTGCCGATTTTATCACTGCTGTATACAACCCCAAAAGTGAAGGACGTTATTGGCAATTATACCGTCTGAAAGAAATCTTTCTGCAACAACGGGCAGGGAATACCCCGGTGGGTTATGTCCGTCAGGCCGGACGGCCGGAGCAGGAGGTAACCGTGACCACCCTGGCCGATTTCGATCCGGAACAGATAGACATGTTCACCGTAGTACTTTTGGGAAACTCCCAGTCCTATAACTGGCAAGGAAAAATGATCACCCCCCGCGGATATTACCAAAAAATGAAACACGGGGACGGGGGTTTTGTTTCAAAACCAGGTCAGGAGATCATGATCCGTAGTTTCCGGACGATCGCTTCGGAGTTGAAGCATCCCGATATCCCGCTGGATCGCAAATGGGTTTTATTGCATACGATACATACCACTGCCGATTTCGATATGGAAAATATATTCTATGCCGACGAGGGGGCGGTGGATTCGATCTACCGGGCTTTAAGCGGGGGGAAAGTAAAGACTATCGTCACGGATGTCACGATGGCTGCTTCGGGAATCCGGAAAGGGGCACTCGAACGTTTAGGTTTGGAAGTGAAGTGTTATTTGGTCGATCCGCGGGTTGCAGAGATGGCTTCCCGGATGAATATTACCCGTACACAAGCAGGTATCCGGCTGGCTACGGAAGAGCATCCCGATGCACTTTATGTTTTCGGTAATGCGCCGACAGCATTGATGGAATTGTGTTCCCTGATGCGGAGAGGAAAGGCTTGTCCTGTCGGCGTGGTCGGTGCTCCGGTCGGTTTTGTAAACGTACGTGAATCCAAGCATATGCTGAAATCTTTTACGGCTGTTCCTAAAATTATTATCGAAGGCCGGAAAGGAGGGAGCAATCTGGCTGCAACGATTGTGAATGCCATTCTTTGTTTCGACGATGCAGGGCAGTTATTGCCGGGGAGAGACCTTTAAAGATGGTGTAGGATGGATAAGGTAATCGATATACAAAATTGGACACGGAAAGAAGAATACCTGTTTTTCAGGACTTTTCTTAATCCGATGATTTCTGTTACGGTTGAGGTGGATTGTACGACGGCTTACCGGAAGGCAAAAGAACGACAACAGCCCTTTTCATTGTATTATATGCATGCAGCTGTAACGGCGGCTAATCGCATCGAGGAATTTCGTTACCGGCAAGTAGGAGAAGAGGTCATACTTTATGAACGAATCGATTTATTTACGCCTGTACAAAATGCTGACGGCAGTTATCGTTCTGTCCGTTTGCCTGCGATAGAAACATTCGAAGATTTCCTGGCTGTTGCCCGGCCTCTTATCGAGGCTGCAAAGCGTGGAGAAGGAGAGGTACATAATGAGGCCGGACAAGGTAGGGATATTTTGCTGATCAGTGTGAATCCCTGGTATCGTTTTACAAATGTACAACTTGCTATTCCCGGAGAACCTCACCAGAATATTCCGATTTTTACTTTCGGTAAGATCGAAGAACGGGAAGGTAAGCGGATCATGCCGGTGGCTTTATCGGTTAACCACGGTTTTGTCAGCGGCTATCAGATCGGATTGTATTTGAAAGAATTCCAGCGATTGTTGGACCGATAGTTTTCTGATGAATCCGGAATGAAAATAGAGACAAATGAACGCTATCCGGAACTTCTGACCCGCCTGCAGGAGGCGGAGAAGGTGGTGATCGGCCTGGGCGGGGAGTGGAAGCTGGCGGACGACTCATCGGGTATTTTCCGGGGGGAAGCGTCATTATGAGTTGATGCGCGACCGTCTGCCGGAACAGTATGTTTGGATTGATATCACCGTACCTCTGGAGGAGGTTTTTGAGAAATATGCCGCTTATTGCGAAGTGGTGGTTTTTGCCTCGGGTGATCCGCTTTTTTTCGGATTTGCCAATACGGTAAAGAGCCGTTTACCGGAAGCGGAGATACAAGTCTTCCCCTGGTTCAATTCTTTACAAATGCTGGCTCATCGTTTGGTCATTCCTTATCAGGATATGGAGGTCGTTTCCCTTACGGGGCGTCCGTGGCATGAGTTCGACCGGGCTTTGATTGCAGGAAAGGAAAAGATCGGGGTGTTGACCGACCGTCAGCATACTCCGGTAGCGATTGCCGGGCGTATGTTGGAATACGGGTATGCCGGCTATCGGATGCATATCGGTGAAATGCTGGGAAATGTGACCGAACGGGTACGGACGATGGAATTGTCTGAGGTGTTGCGTTCGGATTTTGCGTTTCCGAATTGTCTGATGCTTGAAAGGACCGGGCTGCGGAGCCGCCCTTTCGGTATTCCTGAAAATCGGTTTCACCTGTTGGACGGGCGTGCTAAAATGATTACCAAGATGCCTGTCCGTTTACTTACACTCAGTATGCTGGATTTACATAACCGGCATAGCTTCTGGGATATCGGTTTTTGTACAGGTTCCGTGTCTGTCGAGGCCAAATTGCAATTTCCTCATTTGCATATCACGGCTTTTGAAGTTCGGGAGGAAGGGCGTGAATTACTTGAAAAGAATAGCCGGAAATTCGGTACTCCGGGAATAACGGGAGTTATCGGTGATTTTACAGAAGCCGATTTATCGGTTTATCCGGTTCCTGATGCTGTTTTTATCGGTGGACACGGTGGAAAACTTGCCCGTATCCTGACGATATTAGCCGGTATTATGCCTGTAGGAGGTATTGTCGTTTTTAATTCGGTTTCCGAAGAGAGTCTGAATTTATTTCGTCAGGAAGCGGTCCGGTCCGGTTTCCGTCTGACGGACGAATGCCGGATTGCTGTGGACGATCACAATCCGATAACGGTATTGAAAGCTTGTGCAGAGGCGTAAAATTGAATTTAAATGGATGTTTATGTTTCACTTTATCCGTAAGTCGTTGAAAACGGCAAAACACCATCCCCGGTTAGGAGGACTGGAGATTTTAAAATATATCGGTCCCGGTTTATTGGTTACTGTGGGATTTATCGATCCGGGGAATTGGGCTTCGAATCTGGCAGCCGGAGCCGATTATGGTTACACCCTTTTGTGGATGGTATCGTTGTCTACGGTCATGTTGATCATTTTGCAGCACAATGTGGCTCACTTGGGGATTGCTACCGGGCTGTGTCTTTCCGAAGCTACCATGACCTATATCCGGCCGAAATATGCTAAAATGATGTTGTGGACGGCTATGGGAGCTTCGGTGTCCACCTCCCTGGCCGAAATTTTGGGAGGAGCGATCGCTTTGGAAATGTTGTTCGGTATTCCGGTGCGGATCGGAGCTATATTGACTACCGTTTTCGTATGTATTATGCTTTTTACTAATTCCTATCGGGTGATCGAACGTTGGATCATCGCTTTTGTGTCTATTATCGGATTATCTTTTATTTACGAACTGTCCCTGGTACATATCGATTGGGGAGAAGCGGCTCTCGCGTGGGTGACTCCTTCTTTTCCGAAAGGAAGTATGCTGATTATCATGAGTGTGTTGGGAGCGGTAGTGATGCCTCATAATCTGTTTCTTCATTCGGAGGTGATACAGAGTCACGAATATAATAAGAAAGATGATGCTTCTATTAAGAAGGTTTTGAAATATGAGTTGTTTGATACTCTTTTCTCTATGATTGTCGGCTGGGCGATTAACAGTGCCATGATTCTTCTGGCTGCCGCTACTTTCTTTAAAAGCGGTATTCAGGTAGAGGAACTGCAACAGGCTAAGTCATTGCTCGAACCTTTGTTGGGAAGTAATGCTGCCATCGTATTTGCACTGGCATTGCTGATGGCGGGTATTTCATCCACCATTACGAGCGGAATGGCGGCAGGTTCCATCTTTGCGGGTATTTTCGGTGAATCGTATCATATCAAAGACAGCCATTCGCAGGTAGGAGTCCTTTTATCTCTGGGAATTGCCTTATTGCTGATTTTCTTTATTGGAGATCCTTTCAAAGGATTGATTATTTCGCAGATGATACTTAGTATTCAATTACCTTTCACGGTATTTTTGCAGGTGGGACTGACGTCTTCCCGAAAGGTGATGGGAGATTATGTCAATAGTCGTTGGAGCACGTTTGTGTTGTATTCGATTGCCATTATTGTTTCGGTACTGAATATCATGCTTTTGTTTTCATAAAATGAATATAAATCAATACATATAGATCGATGAAGATTATTACTTATAATGTGAACGGACTACGTGCCGCCGTATCTAAAGGTTTGCCGGAATGGCTGGCGCAGGAGAATCCTGATATTCTTTGTCTGCAAGAGACGAAACTGCAACCGGACCAGTATCCGGGAGAGGTGTTTGAAGCGTTGGGTTACAAGTCTTATTTGTATTCGGCGCAGAAGAAAGGATACAGTGGAGTGGCCATACTTACCAAGCAGGAACCGGACCATGTGGAATATGGGATGGGAATGGAGGCTTATGATAATGAAGGACGTTTTATCCGGGCGGATTTCGGAGACTTATCGGTAGTCAGTGTTTATCACCCTTCGGGAACGAGCGGGGACGAACGCCAGGCTTTTAAAATGGTGTGGCTGGAAGATTTTCAAAAGTATGTGATGGAGTTGCAGAAGTCCCGTCCCAATTTGATTCTTTGTGGTGATTATAATATCTGCCATGAGCCGATCGACATTCATGATCCTGTCCGGAATGCAACAAACAGTGGTTTCCTTCCTGAAGAACGGGAGTGGATGACACGTTTCCTGTCTGCGGGGTATGTGGATTCTTTCCGTACGCTTTGTCCCGAAAAACAGGAATATACCTGGTGGAGCTATCGTTTTAATTCGCGTGCCAAAAATAAGGGTTGGAGAATTGACTATTGCATGGTTAGTGAGCCGGTACGCCCGCTGTTGAAACGTGCGTATATCCTGAATGAGGCCGTACATTCCGATCATTGTCCGATGGCGTTGGAAATATTATAGGATAGTAATACTCAATTTACGGGTGTCTCCTCCGTCGCGAAATTCGCAGAGGTAGACACCTTGCCATGTTCCCAGGTTCAGGCGGTGATTCTTGATGGGGATAGTGACCGAGCTTCCTATCAGGGAGGCTTTTATATGGGCGCTCATATCGTCGGGGCCTTCGAGGGTATGGATGAAATAGGGGGCACCGTCGGGAACCAGTTTATTAAAGAATGTCTGGAAGTCATGCCGTACGTCCGGGTCTGCATTTTCGTTGATAGTTAGTCCGGCAGAGGTGTGTTTGATAAAGATTACCAGTAGGCCACTTTCGGGAAGTGCTGGTAGTTGTGAAATGATATCACGCGTGATTAAATGAAATCCACGCGGGTAATGAGGGAGTTGAATATCGAATGTTGTAGCCATTGTTTTATCTCTTAGAATTTGGAGGGTGGATTCAGGTCCACATAGGGGTCGTTGATAGCTGACGCCATCATTGCATTGACGGCAATTCCTGCATCCTCTTTATAATTTCTTCTCTTGTTCCATTCACGTACATCTTTGAGAGTGACATCACGTTTCTTTCTGTTTTGGGGAAAACCACTTTTTCTTTTCCTGTCAGCATATTCATCCTTTCTGGCTGCGCTTATCATAGCTTGGATGGCAATGGCTGTCGATTCTTTATATGAAATAGTTTTGTTCATATTTTCTTTTTTTTGATTTTAATCTTTACGCCCTATCTGATGCAAAGATACTTTTTTATATTTTTGTGCGAAATAAAAATGCAAAATAGTTTATGGAAGATAGAATACAGAAAGCAGTGGAGCTTTTTAAGAGCGGATATAACTGTTCACAGTCGGTAGTAGCGGCCTTTGCGGATATGTATGGAT
>ENA-ORTW01004924-ORTW01004924.1-human-gut-metagenome-genome-assembly--contig:-NODE-4924-length-10099-cov-6.356531_pt1 | contig 10099 bp, 10 predicted proteins | sample MGYA00242072_ERZ509193 | MGnify/ENA primary metagenome ERZ509193 (study PRJEB26280, sample SAMEA2338813) | human gut metagenome | biome: human gut; feature: human-associated habitat; material: faeces...
AATATATTCAGTTGGCGTATCTTACAGGTATTTTGCCGATAAAGAAAGAAAAAACGCAGTCTGCATTAAATAATTTTGATGAATTTACAATGCTTGATGCAGGAGTGATGGCGCCATATATTGGATTTACAGAAGCTGAAGTGAAGGATCTTTGCGAAAGATATCACAGAGATTTTGAAAAAGTAAAATATTGGTATGATGGTTATTTGCTGGAGGACTATCAGGTATATAATCCTAAAGCAGTAGTAAGTGTTTGTGTGCGGGGCAGGTTTAGAAGTTACTGGTCTGAGACTGCTTCTTATGAAGCAATTGTTCCTTTTATCAATATGAATTATGATGGTTTGAAAAACGCTATAATTGAAATACTTTCCGGTGCTTCGATTAAAGTGAATACAGCTGCTTTCAAAAATGATACGGTGAATATACAAAGCAAAGATGATGTACTTACGTATTTGATCCATCTTGGTTATTTGGGATATAACCAGAATAGAAGAACTGCATTTGTTCCAAATGAAGAAATCCGGCAGGAATTGACAATGGCGGTTGAAAGCAGAAAATGGAATGAGATGATTACTTTTCAGCAGGAATCAGAACATTTACTGGAGGCTACGCTGGACATGGATGAAGAAGCAGTTGAAGAGGGAATTGAGAAAATCCATACAGAGTATGTTTCGAATATTCAGTATAATAATGAGAATTCTTTGAGCAGTGTACTTGCAATTGCATATCTGAGTTCAATGGAATATTATTTTAAACCAGTTCGTGAACTGCCGACAGGACGTGGGTTTGCAGACTTTGTATTTATTCCAAAACCAGAATACGTTTCCAGTTATCCGGCGCTTGTCGTAGAACTTAAATGGAATAAGAATGTCAAGACAGCATTACAGCAGATTAAGGAAAAACAATATCCGGATTCAGTTCTGGATTATACCGGAGACATTTTGCTGGTTGGGATAAACTATGACAAGAAGACAAAAGAACATCAGTGTCTGATTGAAAAGTATGAGAAATTATAAAAGTATTGATAAAACGGAAACCATTTTCTATTGAGAGGTGACAGATAATATGGAACTAAAGGAGAAAACTCCACATACGATATTAAATGAAATAATTGAAGCGGCAAAAGAATGCGGACAGGTTATGCTTCAGGCGGACAGGGCGAATTTTGGCATTAAGGATAAGGCAGGAAAAGCAAATTTTGTTACGAAGTATGATTGCAAAATTCAGGAAATGCTAGAAAAAAAGTTGTCTGAGATTCTTCCGGAAGCGGAGTTTTGGGGGGAAGAAGAGGATTGCCAGATTAACAGAAATGCAGAATATATTTTTGTGGTGGATCCGATTGATGGAACTACCAATTTTATTAAAGATTATCATATGAGCTGTGTATCTATTGGATTGATTCGAAATGGAAAGAGATATATGGGAGTCGTGCATAATCCGTATCTTAATGAAACTTTCTATGCGATTTCCGGTGAGGGTGCATATATGAATGGAAATGCGATTCATGTATCGAAGGATGATCTGGCAAACAGCATTGTTTTGTTTGGTTCATCACCGTATAATACGGAGCTTGCGAAGGCATCCTTTGAATTAGCTTACGAATATTTTCAAAAATGCCTTGATATCCGACGAAGCGGATCTGCAGCACTTGATTTATGTGCCATAGCATCAGGAAGAGCGGAAATTTATTTCGAGCTTATTTTATCTCCATGGGATTTTGCGGCAGGTGCACTTATTGTTGAAGAAGCAGGCGGAATTGTGACGACTGTTGAAGGAGAAGAACTTCCATGCTTGGAAAAGAGTTCGATTCTTGCAAGAAATAAGTAGTAGTTCTGAAATCTGGAGGTGCACGGTGAAAAAGTTAACAACAGGGAAAATATGGCAGTTTGCAGCCGGACAGTTTGGATGGGCGATGTTGTCCGGGATTATTTCTAACTGGCTTGTATATTTTTATCAGCCGGATAAGACAGCCATCAGTCAGGGACAGACAGTGTTCATTCCACAGGGGCTGGTGGTCTTTGGCATATTTACTATTATTGGCGGAATTACAGCTTTCGGAAGGATTTTTGATGCTTTTACAGATCCAATGATCGCCTCTTTATCTGACAGATGTACGTCAAAGAATGGGCGAAGAATTCCGTTCCTGAAATGGGCATCTTTACCGCTGGCGCTTTCTACAGTACTGGTTTTCTGGTCACCGGTTAATAAAAACAGCTGGATCAATGGAGTGTTTTTGCTGATTATGATTCTGGCGTACTATCTTTCCATTACTGCGTACTGTACACCATATAATGCGCTGATTCCGGAACTTGGACATACCCAGCAGGAAAGACTTAATATTTCCACAGTCATTTCCTTTACATTTATTGCCGGAACTGCAGTGGCGTATCTGGCACCTACGATATGGGGGATGTTTATTCCTGCTTTTGGCAGAGTTGGTGCTATCCGTATGACCTTTACTTTGATGGCGGCTATAGCGTTTATCTGTATGCTTGTGCCGGTATTTTGTATCCGTGAAAAAGACTATGTAGATACGGTTCCTGCAAAAGAGTCAGCTTTTGGATCTCTTGCAGCTACTTTTAAGAATGGAGAATTTCGCAAGTTTGTGGCATCTGATATTTTCTACTGGATTGCACTTACCATGTTTCAGACAGGTCTTCCATTTTTTGTCACCAGTCTTTTGAAACTTCCGGAAACAATGACAACTTTGTATTTTGTGGGAATGACAGCGTTGTCTCTTGTATTTTATATTCCGGTAAATAAGCTTACTCCTAAACTTGGAAAGAAAAAGATGATCTTGTTTGCATTTGCAGTATTTAGCCTTGCTTATTTTTATACCGGATTTATGGGAAAAATGAGTTTTATTCCGGCATCGGTGCAGGGACTGATCCTGACAGTCGTGGCGGCTCTTCCTATGGCGATTTTCGGAATTCTTCCGCAGGCTGTTGTGGCAGATATTTCGCAGAGCGACTCGATTACATCAGGAAGCAATCGTGAAGGAATGTTTTATGCGGCGAGAACATTTGCGTTTAAACTTGGGCAGAGTATTTCTATGTTGATATTTACAGCAGTCTCGACGATAGGGGCAGCAGAGGGAACTGGTTATAGAGTTGCTGCTTTTGGGGCAGCAGTATTCTGTTGTATAGGCGGAATTATACTGGTATTTTATAATGAGAAAAAGATTAATGGGATTATTAACAGGCACCAGTGAAGATTATAATACAGGTATGTATCGAATGGTGAAAAGCAGATAGCAATAGAATTATGAAAAAGTAACAGGAGTATATACAATGGAAATAATACATGAGAATGAATATGTGTATAAAATGAATGATGAAATAGAGCCATATCTTGCAACGCACCGTCAGGAGGGATACATTCCTGGTGCAGAGGATCATCTGCACCGAAAAGATATGGGGATAGTGGGGAAAATTCATGTACAGCGTTACCTGGCAGAGAAGCCGAAAGGCGTTATTATAATCAGTCATGGCTTTACAGAAGCAGCGCCGAAATATGATGAGATGATTTATTATTTTCTGAAGGCTGGATATCATGTGTATATGCCGGAACATATGGGACATGGACAAAGTTATTGCCTGACAGCAGATCCATCTCTTGTACATATAGATACCTGGAAGCGATATGTGAGAGATTTTTTGAAAATATGCCATGTAATTAAAAAAACATATCCTGAACTGCCGTTAGTTCTTTTTGCGCATTCTATGGGTGGGGCGATTGGCACAATTGCAGCTGCATGGGAGCCACAACTGTTTCAGAAGATTATATTGAATTCTCCTATGCTCCGCCCGCTTACCGGAAATGTTCCCTGGCCATTGGTGATTGCTATTGCACAGACGAAGTGCCTTTTGGGAAGGGAGGAAGACTATGTGGCTGGTCAGAAGCCTTATGATGGTAGTGAGACTTTCGAAACCAGTGGATGTACTTCCAGACCAAGATTCGAAAAATATAATGAGATGCGTAAAGAGAATAAAAAATTCCAGGTTAGTGCAGCTTCTTATGGGTGGCTTCTGGCGTCTGTAAAAATGAGTTGGTACATAAAATATTGTGGATGGAAGAAACTGACAGCACCTGTTTTGCTATTTCAGGCAGAAAGAGATGATTTTGTATCTGTAAACGCATTGAGAAAATTTGCAGAGAAAATCAATCACAGAGGAATTACTTCCTGCGAATATGTTTACCTGCCGGGAACCAGACATGAGACCTACCGCAGCGATGACAGGACGATGGAAATGTATTTAGATAAGATTATGAAGTTTATGGATTCAGGCATGGTATCTGACAGTTGTACGTGATTCGTATTTTAATGAAATTTTCTATGCGATTCATGTATCGGAGGATAATCAAATAATGGAAATGGTTTTCTGTTATCAGCATCTCTACTAAGAGAACTGATAACAGGAAACCATTTTTATTATTTGGCTGAGTTTTTATTTAACAGCCGGAAACAGATTACAAAAAAGATAATTCCATATACAGTTGTGATAGGTGTCGCCATTCCAACATAAGTCAGAGATGTTTCCGGTAATCTCGACATAATGATAGATACCGGAATTCGGATGCAGAATGCGGAAGTGATTCCCTGGATCATAACAGGAATACTTTTTCCACAGCCATTAAAATATCCGATACTGCTGAAAAGTACACAAGTCAGTATACAGTCGGCAGAGAAACCTTTCAGGTAAGCGGCGCTCTGCGCGATTACCTCGGAATCATTGGTAAAGAAAGAGGATAATACTCCGCCTCCGAAGAATCCTACCATAAAGATGATGATTCCAACGGAACATCCGGTAATAATTGCAGTGTAAAAACCCTTCCATGCCCGGCTTTTCTTTCCGGCACCGATATTCTGCGCAACAAATGCTGATACACTCTGCATGATAGAGGACGGAACCAGCATAATAAAGGAAACGATTTTCTGTGCAATTCCATATCCGGCAGATGGCATCAGACCCATCTGATTGATAACAGAATTTACGACAAGAAATGAAATCTGAACCGTTGTCTCCTGAAGTGCAATCGGCACACCTACGTTCAATATTTTCCCTAACTCTTCCTTATAAATCCGACATTGTTCTCTGGAAAATTCTATAGGCATATCCTGCTTTCTTAATACAACGACAGAACAGACGACAGAGACAAACTGTGCAAATACAGTGGCAATGGCGGCACCTGCAACATCCATGTGAAATACTCCAACCAGAAGCAAATCTCCCAGAATATTTATGACGCAGGCAATTCCTACGAACAGAAGTGGAAGGTTTGCATTTCCCACACCTCGCAGCACACCGCTGATTACATTGTATGCAATGATAATAACGATACCGGCAGAACAGATTCTGATATAAAGAATCGTTTTGTCAAAGGATTCAGCCGGTGCCTGTAAAAGATGTGCAATTCCTCCGGCGGCAAATTCCAGTACAAATGTCATGATGACAGCAATGATCAGAAAAAGAATGATCGTAGTTCCGACCGCATTTCCTGCTTCTTTTGGTTTTTGTTCTCCGATGTGATGCCCGATTATTACGGTGGAGCCCATTGCAAGGCTTGTAATAATAAAAGTAGCCATCTGCATAAAGGAACTTCCTGTTCCTACTGCGGAAATACTCGAGGCATTTCCGAATTTTCCAACAATCAGCAAATCAACTGCGCCATACGCAGCCTGCAGGATCAATGCGCCAAGCACGGGAATGGCAAACCGAAGCAAAGATTGGAACACAGGTCCTTCTGTAAAACTTATTTCTTTTTTCGACATTTTTTCCTCCTGAGAATGTGGATTGAATGCTTCAGATAGTAACGAGTGTACCAACAAATTGTGACGCACATTTTACAGAAAGCATTTTTCAAACACACTCTATTGATTGCTTGTTATCTAAAGCATTTAGATATTATCAGTATAACATAGTTATTGCGCACATTCTACTGTCACGTTGATAACCTTGTAAGTCTTGGAGTTACTGTGTTACTGTTTACTCAGTGCCTTGTAACAATCGTTACTGTTCACTCCGTTCACAGTAACGTAGCCAAAATTCATTCCAGATTGCCTGCGGCAATGGAATTTTGGCTTGTATGTCTCGGGATAGTGATGTGTGAACAGTAACTAACAATCTTTTTCCATATCAAATAAGCTTCATATTCTGATTGCGAATATCAGTTGAAGTATGTTACTATGAGAAAAAACATAGCTATATCATATGATTTTTGACGAAGTAAATCAGATGGCTGGTGACACAGAAACATGATAAGAAAGGCAAAAAACATGGCATCAGAAAGAACAGAAGAACTATACAGGGTTTTGCTCAGCAAGGGCTATCCGAAGGAGCTTTGTGCTGAGATTGCATATAAAAATATGAATACAGATTATACCGCAACCAGAATGCTGGGTTATTTATATCGGTATACAAATCCTAAAATCGAAGATCTGGTAGATGAGATGCTGGCGATTTTAAGTGATCGGGCGCAGATAATAGAGAAAAAGGAATCTGAACATGCGCAGGCAGTGATCAGTGAAATGTACCGGAAGGGATTATAAGTGACGAAGAACTTGGAGATAAGATAACAATGGAGCAATATTATTACAACCATATGAATAAGGCGCAGCAGGCTGCATATCACAGCATTCTTAGCGGTGTGAAAAACCTGGCGGATGAATTTCAGATTCCGGCATTAGAGGGAGAAGAACTTTATAATGTATTTTTTCAGATGCGTCTGGATCATCCGGAGATATTTTGGGTGAGCAGTTATAAATACCGGTATTATAAAGACTCTCCGAATCTGATTTTTATTCCGGAGTATCTTTTTGATAAAAAGAAGATTTGCGAACATCAAAAGGCTATGACTGCCAGAGTTGAGAAGCTGATTCGTCCGGCTCAGAAGCTGTCTGAGTGGGAGAAAGAGAAGTATGTACATGATTTTATCTGTGAAAATATCCGCTATGACAAACTGAAAAAATCATATTCCCATGAAATTATCGGACCGTTGGGGCAAGGCGTTGGTGTTTGTGAGGGAATCGCAAAAGCAGTAAAGGTTTTGTTAGATGCACTGGGAGTCTGGTGTGTGATTGCAATCTGTGGAAATAATCCTGAGAAGGGAATTAAGTATCGCCACACATGGAATATTGTAAAAATAGGAGGTACATATTATCATCTGGATGCGACCTTTGATAATACCCTGGGAAAAGATCGTGAAACTTCTGAAATCCGCTATGATTATTTCAATCTGGATGATTCACAGATTTTCAGGGATCATGAGCCTCTTATTGCGCCGGCGCCTCACTGCGGTGATCATGAGCACTTTTACTATAAGGAGAAGAAGCTTTCTTTTACTAAGAAAGAGGATGTGTATAAACGTTCTTTGCAGGCGGCGAAGAAAGGCAGGGTACTTATTTTTCACTGGAGAGGCGGTTATCTGACAAAGGAAGTACTGAAGGAATTGCTGGAGCTTATCCGGAAAGCAGGAGATGAGAAAGACAAAACAGCAATGGTCAGCATAAACTGGCCGCAGGCAGTTATTCGTGTTCAGTATACGGATATGCAGGTACAGGAGAGTGTGACAATAGAGGAAGCGAATGAAGGGGAAAAATAGATGTAATAAACAGCTTAACTTTTTCCGTGTGAGGATAGAGCAGGAACAGTATAGGAAAGCTATATCATGTATGGAAGAGGAACAGTATGATAAGGCAATAATTTTGTTTGAGGGACTTCCAAGAGATTATGAAGATGCCAGAAATAATTTCAGGGAATAAGGGTGAAATAAATGAATCAAAATTGCATGATTACACGAGAAGCAGCGCTGGAATTCGGTTTATCATTTCAGAATACATATACGGAAAGACCTTTCCGTGATCAGAACTGGCAAGTGGTAAGAGCGAGGGAAAACAAAAAAATTTTTTTATGGATCTATGAACGAAACGGTTATGTTAATCTGAATGTAAAAGCAGATCCGGAGTGGCGTGATTTTTGGCGAAGTGCCTATGAATCTGTACAGGCTGGTTATCATCAGAATAAGGAACATTGGAATACCATTATTCTAAATGGGACGGTACCGGATAAAGATATTAAAAGAATGATATCCGAAAGCTATGATCTCGTAACATACAGCCCGACAAAGAAGATTTATGAGGCAGTGAAGCAAATTCCGAAAGGATGCGTTGCAACTTATGGTCAGGTTGCCGAAATGGCAGGGAATCCGAGAATGTCGAGAGCGGTAGGGAATGCCCTCCATAAGAATCCGGATCCGGGGCATATTCCCTGTTATCGGGTAGTGAATTTCAGAGGAGAACTGTCAGGGGCTTTTGCCTTCGGCGGTAAAGATGTACAGAAAAAGCTACTGGAAGCAGATGGAATTGAGGTTGTCAATGGAACGGTAGATTTAAAAAAATATGGATTGGCGCAAAGAGATGATAAACTGTGAGAAAACAGATACGGATGATTACCTATTTACCTTATTATCATTTGGATGCTGCTTTTGATAACGGCCTGAGAAAGGATTACGGAAATTCTGAAATCCGATATGATCATTTTTATTATAAAAAGAAGAAGCTGTCTTTTACCAGACAGGAATTTTGTAATACTCATCAGTTTATTGATCTTCGGCTGACAGTGGAAAAAGATGGAAGCGGGTGCCTGTCACTGCGTGACAATGGGGTGAAATTTAATCCCCTGGAATACAGAAACAGGGATACACAATATGGACTTGCTATTATCAGGGGGATTTCAGAGAAAATAGATTACCATTATGTGGCATCCATGAATTGTCTGAATGTGATGATCAGGTGAAGGATCATATATGAGGAATATGAAATGAATTACAGGAATGTAAAAATATCACAAGATGCGAGGATTGCGAAACAGTCAGTAATTGTGGGAGATGTAACAATTGGGCGTGACAGTTGTGTTTTATATTATGCTGTGATCCGGGGCGATGATGCACCGGTTGTGATCGGTGAGGAGTCAAATATTCAGGAGAATTGTACGATTCATGTAAACCATAACAGACCGGTATATATTGGAAATAATGTGACTCTAGGGCATAATGCTGTGATCCATGGCTGTACCATCGGTGACAGAACTTTGATCGGAATGGGAGCGGTAATCCTTGATGGAGTAAAGATCGGAAAGGACTGCATTATAGGTGAAGAAAGCCTGGTTACCAAGAATACTGTGATACCGGATGGCTCTCTGGTAATGGGCAGTCCGGCCAGGATCAAACGAAATCTCACCTGGGAAGAAAAGCTTGGTGTTATGGAGAACAGTAAGGAATATGTCACTGTATCTCTGGAAATGAAAGAACAGGGTGTGTTATAGAAAAAAGAAAGTCCGGCAGAAAAAAACAAGTAATATGTTGAGTTAGACGCGCAATTTTTTTGTTAAAAAAAGAACGTATGTTTACAGAATGAGATATCTATGGTACAATTTGTTCATAGCACAAAATAAAAAAACAGTTCAGAGGAGAAGAAAATGCAGACGGTATCCAGTTATGGTGTGGAAATACGAAAACAGAATATCCCAATCCGCCAGACACTGGAAATCTATCGTCAGGCGGTCAGCTATCTGACGGAAATCTATGAACAGGTGTGGGCAGAACTGAAAATGATCCCGGAAGCAAAAAAACGCTTTAATGCAGCAGAACATCTGATTCACACAACGAAAAAGAACCATGCCCACTTTGATTTTGACATCCGTTTTCCGAAGATGCCTTCTTATCTCAGGAGAGCAGCCATCCAGCATGCACTGGGAAGTGTATCGTCCTATGAAAGCCGGATGGAACAGTGGGAGGCAGCGGGAGAACTCTCCGGGAAACCGAATTTTACCTGTGAAAACCATGCCATGCCGGTCTTTTACCGGGATGTGATGTACCGCGAAGGGACAGAGGGAAAAGATGAGGCATACCTGAAACTGTATGACGGGCATGACTGGAGATGGTTCCGTGTGTGTTTAAGCCATACGGATATGGAATACCTGCGCAGGAACTGGTATGGGAAAAAGGCATCTGCCCCGACACTGGAGAAAAGACACCATAAATATTTCCTGCGTTTTTCTTATACAGAAGAAGTGACGCTTACTCAGACACCTGTAAAAGA
>ENA-ORTW01004927-ORTW01004927.1-human-gut-metagenome-genome-assembly--contig:-NODE-4927-length-10098-cov-2.765110_pt1 | contig 10098 bp, 13 predicted proteins | sample MGYA00242072_ERZ509193 | MGnify/ENA primary metagenome ERZ509193 (study PRJEB26280, sample SAMEA2338813) | human gut metagenome | biome: human gut; feature: human-associated habitat; material: faeces...
GGAGAAATGTACAAAGAGCATATAGTTGAGTATTGTAATATGGTTGATACATTCAATAGAACGGTTTGGTGCTGATTACAATATATTTATGAATGATGGATACTATAGGTATCGTTGGTGCAGCGAAATATGTTTTTATGAAGAATATCAATTTTACATCAATAAATATTGATTTTAAATTTGTTATGTGATACTATAAAGGAAATAAAGATTTTACGACAAAAAAAGATGGTCTATTTGGGGTGGGGGCTGTTGCCCCTACACATTCTTTTTGAGGGATACAGAAGTCATATGACGGAATAAGAAGTTGAACGTGGCGTTCGATTTTAATTATGGAGAAAATACCCAAAGATACGAACACACGTTTTGCCTCATTGCCTGTTACGAACTGATCGTCAAACACTCTGCAAACCGACGCAGGCACAGACGCCAAATCGAAATCATCATCACAGCAACAAGATTTTCTGTCACGTACATCAACAAGCTTTGCACCCAATGTTATCGGGTCTACCACCTCTACCACAGACCACAAAATGCAAGGTCAATTTTTTACCTAATTTATTATAGTCTAAATATATCATATTATCCCTATAAAATCAAGTCTAACCGTAATTGACAAATCAAGTATTTCATTCTATAATATAGCTATCTGATTGATAAAAGGAGGGATTTTATGAAATACATTTTAATGCACAAAGATATACCCGTCTGTGAAATTGAAATATCCGACGCAAGTTTTTCTATTGAAAATGTAAGCAAAATATATAATCCCGAACATATTCCGCTGGGTCTTTCGGAAAATGAAAAAATCAATTTCAGAAAATTTAACAAACGATTTATTATATTTCAATATTTTTTTGTATAAATTGTTGGTTTATTTTAGTTTGCGTGGTATATTTATTATATAAAAAAATAAGGTGGGAGATACAAATGAAAACACAAGCGATTAACAAAATGTCCGTTACCGCTCCGATTTCGGGCAAAATTATTCCGATTACAGAAGTACCTGATTCAGTTTTTTCAGAAAAGGTTTTAGGTGACGGAATAGCAATTATACCATCGGACGGCAAGATATACAGTCCCATAAACGGCGTTGTAAGTTCTGTTGCGGAAACGCTTCACGCATACGGATTTACGTCTGATGACGGACTTGATGTACTTTTACATTTCGGACTTGAAACAGTGAATTTAAAAGGCGAAGGCTTTAAGTCATATGTCAAAGACGGCGACAGAGTAAGTGTCGGTGATCTTGTGGCAGAAGTTGATATAGAATTACTTAAATCCAAAGGAATAAATATAATCACACCTGTACTTATTTGCGGCGGTGCGGAAGAACTTGATATGAATTTATGCAAAGACAAAACAGTTTACGCAGTTAAAACAACGCTTATAAGTTTTTCATCAAAGGAAGAACCCATAAAATCCGAAACAGAAGCAAAAAACAAGAAAAGCGGTAAAATATTCGATACACTCCAGAAACTCGGCAAAGTGCTGATGGTTGTTATTGCGGTAATGCCTGCTGCCGGACTTATGATAAGTTTAGGTAAACTTGTCGGCATGATAGGCGGCGGAGATATTGCAATTATACATACAATCGGCAATGTTATGGAGAATATCGGTTGGGCGGTTATTAATAATCTGCATATCTTGTTTGCAGTGGCAATAGGCGGTTCGTGGGCAAAGGAACGTGCCGGAGGTGCTTTTGCGGCAGTTATGGCATTCATTCTCATAAACTGTATCACCGGTCAAATATTCGGTGTTACGTCTGATATGCTTAACGATCCGAACGCAATGACTCATACATTATTCGGTCAAGATATGATGGTAAACGGATATTTTGTATCGGTGCTTGGTATGCCCGCACTTAATATGGGTGTATTTGTCGGTATAATTTCAGGTTTTGTCGGTGGTATTATATACAATAAGTTTTATAATTTCCGCAAACTGCCTGACGCATTATCGTTTTTTAACGGCAAAAGATTTGTTCCGCTTGTTGTCATAGTAGGTTCTGTTGTTGTTTCATTGGTACTTGCAGTTGTTTGGCCGTTTATACAGCTCGGAATAAATTCATTCGGCAAATGGATTGCGGGTTCATCTTCAACATCAGCAGTATATGCACCTTTCATATACGGTACACTTGAAAGACTTTTATTGCCGTTTGGTTTGCATCATATGCTTACCATTCCCGTAAACTACACCGCTTTGGGGGGTGAATATGTAATTCAAACAGGTGCAAATATGGGTTCAACCGTTTACGGTCAAGACCCGTTATGGCTTGCTTGGGTAAACGACCTTATCAATTATAAAGATGCAGGCAATATGAGTGCATATCAACATTTGATAAATACAATTACTCCGGCACGTTTCAAAGTCGGACAAATGATTGGTGCAAGCGGTCTTGTTTTAGGCATTACACTTGCAATGTACAAAAGAGTCGATTTGGACAAAAGAAAGAAATACCGTTCAATGTTCTTCTCGGCAGGATTGGCAGTGCTTTTAACGGGTGTAACAGAACCGGTTGAATTTATGTTTATGTTCTGTGCAATTCCTTTGTATATAGTATACGCAATTTCGCAAGGTTGTGCATTTGCACTTGCGGATATAATCCATTTAAGATTACATTCATTTGGTGATATTGAACTGATAACGCGTCTGCCTATGGCTTTTAAAGCTGGGTTGGGCGGTGATGTATTAAACTTTGTAATTGCGGTTGTGGCATTCTTTATTATCGGATACTTTGTCGCATATTTTATGATTGGTAAATTTAAACTTGCGACACCAGGACGACTTGGTAATTATACAACAGATACAGATGACACTGCACAGAAAGAAAAAAGTACATCATCTGACGGTCAGCCTGAAAGAATAATTGCACTTTTGGGAGGACGGGAAAATATAACATTAGTCGACGCATGTATGACAAGACTCCGCGTTACTGTAAAAGATTCATCGAAAGTCGCTGATGAAACTGCATGGAAAAAAGAAGGTGCATTGAATTTGTTTGTCAAAGGAAACGGTGTACAAGCGGTTTACGGAACAAAAGCAGATGTACTTAAATCTGATATTAACGATATTTTATAAGATAGGATTATAAATATGAAACTTATTACTCTAAATACACACAGTATTACCGAACCGAATTATTATGAGAAAATGCTGATTTTAGCAAAGGCAATAGCGACAGAATTACCTGATGTTGTGGCACTGCAAGAGGTAAATCAGACTATTGATATGCCCCTTATAGAGGGGAAAACACTTGTAACGTCAAATGCCGATATTCGTACAGACAATTATGCGGAGGCCTTACTCAATGAATTAAAAAAGCTTGGTGTTTCGTATAACTGCGTGTGGTTGCCTATTAAAATCGGTTACGGCAAATATGATGAGGGATTGGCGATTTTAAGTCGCTCTCCTATCATTGATACAGATAATGTGTTGATAAGCAAATGCAATGATTATTCCTATTGGAAAACACGCCGTATTATCGGAATAAAAAATGAATTAGGTTGGTTTTACAGTGTCCATATGGGTTGGTGGAATGATGAGGAAGAACCGTTTAACGAACAGTGGAACAATCTTAATAATCATCTTAGCAACAAAAAAAACATATGGCTTATGGGCGATTTTAACAGTGACGCAAATGAAATCAACGGCGGATATAATCTCGTAAAAGAGTGTGGTTGGTATGACAGTTTTAATCTCGCCAAAGAAAAAGACAGCGGATTTACCGTCACAAAAAAAATAGACGGCTGGAAAGATAAAGATATTTCCGATAAACGTATTGATTATATTTTCTGTAACCATACTGCTGATGTGACTAAATCAACGGTTGTATTTGACGGCACAAATTACGATGTTGTTTCAGACCATTTCGGGGTTATGATAGAAGTTGAATAAGTAAAAATGTGGACAATCTTCAATTACTGTATAAGCAGTATTAGAAGCTGTCCACTTTTTTATTCTTTCACAAGTATCTGCTTTAAAGAACAAAAGTCAATTATAAATATATTGGTTATTTGACACTTTGACAATTCAGCACAGAGGATATTTTGAACGGAAATATATAAAGTCCGCTAAATTGGACTCTGTTTGTTGTAAAATTTAAGCATAGAAAGGCTAAATAAGTCTGAATATTTCATTTACTTATTTTGTATATGGTGATATAGTAGTAATACGGTGATAGGGGGATAAATATGGAATGGACAAAGGGTAGAAAGGTTATGGCAGTAATCGGTGGTATTGCTATACTGTTTATGATATATGGAATTGTGCATTTTATCATAATGAATAATCAGTATAATAAAGTGATAGAGGTAATAAAGCAAGGCGATTATACAAGAGCGGAAGAAATGCTTATTGATATGAATGTAAAGCACAAAGATGATAATTTGGAAAGGTCAGAATTTGGACGTTGTTCTATGCTTTTATACGAATGTGAAGATGTGGATAATTTGAAACATTATTTTGCAAATTCGACTCGTTCATCATCCGGTTCTTCACATTCAAAACGTTTATACGGATATTCGCACGGAGATTCAAACCATAGCTCCGATTCGTATAATGTGCATGATTATGATGATCCCGAGGATTTTTATTATGATAACGAAGATGATTTTGACGGAATAGATGATGCGGAAACATATTTTTACGACCATAACGATTGATTTATGCAGAGGAGAAATTTTTTATGAACATATTTACTCAAAAAGCAAAAGGGCTTATAGAAGAAAACTCATATGCTGAGGCGGAAGATATTTTGTTTTTGACAGATTCTCTTGTCGTAGTTTTAAAATATGATTACGAGGATAAGAAAGTTTTAATAAGATAATTTGACGACGTGGAATCTCAAATTTGTGGAGGTAATCTTATGGAATACATGAGAATAACAAATGAAAATATAGATAAAGAGCATATTTGTTGTGCGATGTCGGGCAAGCAAAGTATTAAGAAAAAGGAATGGCTGAAAGAACGCTTTGATGAAGGGCTTGTGTTTTATCGAAGTGTGGAGCGTGGAAAGTGTTTTATAGAGTATATTCCTGCTGAAAATGCTTGGATTCCGATTGAAGCGGACGGATATATTTATATCAACTGTCTTTGGATTGCCGGAGCAATGAAAGGACACGGATATTCAAATGATTTGTTGTCGGAGTGTATTCGTGACGCAAAAACACAAGGGAAAAAGGGTGTTTGCATACTTTCTTCGGATAAAAGAAAAAAAGAGTTTTTGTCAGATCCTAAATATATGGCATACAAGGGATTTACTGTTGCCGATACAACGGATACAGGAATTAACTTGATGTATTTGCCTTTTGGCGAAAATACAGAACCGCCTAAATTTAAGGAATGTGCAAAGAACCCAAACATATCGGAAAAAGGATTTGTTATTTATTATACTGCCCAATGTCCGTTTACATATTATTGGGTACCAAGAGTACAGGAGGCTGCAAAAGAAAATAATATCCCACTGAAAGTAATTCATATTACCGATAAAGAGTCGGCACAAAATGTGCCTGCTCCTGTTACGACTTATGCTTTATTCAAGGATGGAAAATTTGTAACTCAGGCAATTCAATCCGATAAGAAATTTTTGGCACTCGCAGGTATAAAAAATTAAATATCAAAGATATGGATGATATTCAAGATTTGTTCAAATGTAAACCTACAGATATTACTTTGATATATCGACTGTATTGTTGAAGAAATAACATTTATGTGTTATAATATATATACTTACACTTTTACTGAAAAAACTAAAAATCATGACTTGAAAAGATGTTTGTTTAGGAAGGAAGAGTAAATGGGAGAAATAGTTTTATATCACGGTAGTTTTAACAAGGTTGTTGTGCCGCAATATGGCTTGGGCGAAACCAAACACGATTACGGAAAAGGTTTTTATCTTACCGAAAATGTTGAACTTGCTAAAGAATGGGCTGTTTGCAGGCCGGACGAAACAAACGGTTGGGTTCATAAGTTTGAATTGGATACTAAAGATTTGAAAGTATTGGACTTTCAGCAATATAATGTTCTTTCATGGCTTGCAGAGCTGATGAAACATAGAGATGCCGCAGATACAAGGCGTTATAAGATGTTGTCTAAAAAGTTTATTGCGAAATATGGGATTGATACAAGCGAATATGATGTTATAAAAGGGTGGAGAGCCAATGCGTCATATTTTTATATTGCAAAAGAATTTGTGCGTGACAACATTGATATTGAAATCCTTGAAGAATTGTTATCGCTTGGCGGATTGGGTATCCAATATTGCATAAAATCTAAACTTGCTTATTCAAAACTGACTAAAATAGAGGATGGATTGATTTGCGTTGATTATAATGAATTTAACGAAAAGTACAACAAGAGAGATATAAATGCAAGAAAAAATATGCACGAGCTTGTTGATTCGGACATCAACAAAGTAACAAATGTGTTCAGCACATTGATTTGAGAGGTGATTGAAATGCCGGCATATCCGAAAGAATATTTAAGTGATGTTGTTGAAAATCAGGGAAAACTTTTTGATTTTGTGTCACAAAATTATCCGCAAAAAGATACTGCCGATTTTATAGAAAAATATATGACAGGCAGGACGAGAAAGAGTATTGATGAGTCACAGGCTTATGTTAGTACCATGGATGTTGCTGAGCTATGGGAATATTTTTGTAAAAATGATAATTTTAGTTTTAAAGATGGAAGCGCACTTAAAGGTTTTATGCCGAATTGGATAGGCGAATTTTATGCGTATTATCAATGGTATTATGATATCCCAAGTAGTGAAGTGATTAAGAAAGTTCCTTTGGATTTTTTGATAAAAGCATATAACGGTCTCCATGATTTAGAGCTTAATCTGGCAGTAAAAAAAGTTGGAAACGGAAATCCTATTCCTATTTTACAATGATTATTAATAATGCGTCTCACAGTAGATAATAGAAGCATAAAAACACTAAATTGTAATGAAAATAAATTGGAAAATATTAAGATAATCAGATTGATTTTTTAGCTGTTTTTGCATATACTATAGGTAGGATAAAGTAATGGAGGTGTTTACTATGGCAATTGCAGCAGATCTTTTACAAAGTCTTGTTCCTATTTCACAATTCAATAAAGGCCAAGCAGCAAAGATATTTGACAGGCTTCATTCGGAAAGAGAATTAATTGTTTTAAAGAACAATCAGCCCTCAGCAATTATATTATCACCAGAGGAATATACCAGATTAACAGAAATTGAGGAGGATTATTATCTTTTGTTGGAGGCAAACAAGCGTATAGAGGAGAACGGAGATAATAAGACCGTTTCATTAGATTCTGTGATGAATCATCTTGGAATCAGTAAAGAAGAACTTTTGGAAGCAGAGGATGTAGATATCGAATGACATGGAATATTGAGTTTTTAGAAGAAGCCCAAAAAGATATGAAAAAGCTTGACCATTCAACTCAAATACAAGTGTTAAAGGGTATTACAAAAGTAAGCGGGAATCCATTACCGGCTGAAGAAGGTGGATATGGAAAGCCTTTGGGTAATAAAAGTGGTACAAACCTTACAAATCTCATGAAGATAAAATTTAGGGATTTGGGTATCCGGGTTGTCTACAAGATTGAGAGGGTTGATGGAGTAATGAAGATTATCGTTGTTTCTGCCAGAACGGATGAACAAGTTTACAAAGAAGCAGCAAAAAGAAGAGAAAAATATGATTTATAGTAGAATGAAAGGAAAAGCTGTTATTAGGAAAGATTCTTAATAGCAGCTTTTTAGTGGAAAAGAGAAATATGGTTTTCAAACTATTTATCCTAGATTTCTCTAGAAAATTTGTGTAATGTAAAATGACTATTTTTGTGCTTTAACTTGGGAACAGCGTAAGTTGGGGGAACTGTGCGAAAGGGTAACCAGAAAAAATAAAAATGTCGAATCAGACTTACCTCTTACAATTGCCTCACAGTATGGATTGATTGATCAGCGAAATTTCTTTAATAAAGTAGTTGCAGCCAAAGATATGTCGAATTATTACCTTCTGAAAAAAGGTGAATTCGCATATAACAAGAGCTATTCTAAAGGCTTTGATTATGGTTCTATAAAACGGCTTAATGTCTATGAACAGGGCTGTTTGTCAACATTATATATATGCTTTGGCATAAAATCAGATGACGTTGAGTCAGACTATCTAGAATGTTTTTTTGATACCCTTAAATGGTACTCTGACATAACAATGATATGTGCTGAGGGAGCGAGAAATCATGGGTTATTGAACGTAGATACAAAAGCATTCTTTGATGAGGTAACGATTACAATGCCTTCGCATAAAGAGGAACAGAGAAAAATATCAGTGTACTTAAACAACCTCGACCACCTCATCACTCTTCATCAACGTAAGTATTTTTTTGTGTTTATAGTTTTATGAGACTTGGGAACAGCGTAAGCTGGGAGAACTTGCGTTATTCAATCCTAAAGATGAGCTGCCTCAAACATTTGAATATGTCGATTTGGAGTCTGTTGTTGGCACAGAGATGTTGTCACATAGGACTGAGGTAAAGTCATCTGCTCCATCAAGAGCACAGCGACTTGCTCACACCGGGGATCTATTCTATCAGACTGTGCGTCCATATCAAAAGAACAATTATCTTTTTGAAAAGCCCGATAATAACTATGTTTTTTCGACTGGATACGCACAAATGCGTCCCTATGTTGACGGGTATTTTCTGCTCAGCCTTGTTCAGAGCGAACGCTTCGTAAAGGTTGTTTTGGATAACTGCACAGGAACAAGTTATCCAGCAATAAATGCGAATGATTTGGCTGAGATTGAGGTGGCTGTACCATCGGATGAGAGCGAAGCACAAAAGATTGGCACAATATTTCGTAGCATAGACCACCTCATCACTCTTCATCGGCGTATGCTTATTTCACTAGAAATATTCACTTACAAAGATATACAACGAAAGGGTTTTATGGGATTATCCATGTAATGATGCCATTACTGGAGACAAACATTCACCTTGTGTATGTGGATTATATTTTTTACAGCTATAAAGGTTAAAAATTACACTAGAGGATGATATAACAAATTTTAAAATGGATTTACAAAAATGTCTCAAGATATTGATAATTATTGCGAAAAAGTATAACCTGTTTTTATAAAATAATGAAAAAATTTGTGAAAGAGGAAGAGGTTTATGGCTGAATTAGAATCAGTAATTGAAAAAAGGTTAATTGATAAGTTATGTAGCGGAGAATCACAGTGGACATACAGAGGCGATATTAAGACAGAAGACGATTTATGGAAGAATTTTAAGTATATTCTGGAACAGAATAATAAAGCGAAACTTAATGATATCCCATTATCAGATTCAGAATTTGCCAAGATTAAAAATGACTTGTCACATGCATCTTTTTATGACGCAGGAAAATGGCTTGCAGGAGAAAATGGTAAAGTATATGTGCATATTCAGAGGGGCAATGAGACATTGCATCTTATGGTAATGAACAATGAACATATTGCGGGTGGTACAAGCGTATATGAGGTAATTAATCAGTATCAGGCATTTAAGAATCCGGATGAAGAGAAAAGCAGGGACAGGCGGTTTGATGTAACACTGCTTATTAATGGAATTCCGATGATACATATTGAACTTAAGAATAAGACACATTCATATATGGATGCATTCAGGCAGATTAAAAAATACATAAATGAAGGTAAATTTTATGGAATTTTTTCTAATGTTCAGATGTTTGTTGTCAGTAACGCTGCAGATACCAGATATTTTTCAGCAGCAAGGGAATCTGAACTAAATGAGAAATTTATTACAGGATGGCTCAATGGTAAGAATGATGCTGTGTGTGATTATCTGGATTTTGCAGAAAGCGTTTTAAAGATACCTCAGGCACATGAAATGGTTACTAAATATACGGTTTTGGATAATGAAAAGAAGAAACTTCTTGTTTTAAGACCGTATCAGATTCATGCTATAGAAGCCATGAGGGAGGCATCAAAGCAGGGACAATCGGGATTTATATGGCATACAACAGGTTCGGGCAAGACAATGACGTCATATAAAGCAACAAGAAATCTTCTTATGGATATTCCGTCAATTGAGAAAACAATATTTCTT
>ENA-ORTW01004930-ORTW01004930.1-human-gut-metagenome-genome-assembly--contig:-NODE-4930-length-10095-cov-2.210956_pt1 | contig 10095 bp, 7 predicted proteins | sample MGYA00242072_ERZ509193 | MGnify/ENA primary metagenome ERZ509193 (study PRJEB26280, sample SAMEA2338813) | human gut metagenome | biome: human gut; feature: human-associated habitat; material: faeces...
TCACCAGAATCCGGCCCTCAAGGTCAGAAAAATCCATGGCAGATGCACCCAGCAGGCCCACCTCCTCGCAGACGGTCAGCACGACCTCCAGCGCAGGGTGGGGGATGTCCTTTGCGTCCAGCACAGCCAGTGCGTAGGCCACGGCAATGCCGTCGTCGCCGCCCAGCGTAGTGCCCTCGGCGCGGACATAATCGCCGTCCACCACCAGCTGGATGGCATCCTGGCACAGTTCGTCCATCATATAGGCAATCAGATCAAAACCTTTCTGATCTGTCAGGCGCGATACCACACCAAGCATCATAGCCTTCGGATTCACTTCCAGTCCCAGTTCTTCCTGAAGAGCTGTCTTATTTTTCACTTTTTCTTTTCGGAATGTCTTTGCATTATAATTCATTGCGATCATGGCATCCGTTTCCGGATTATATTCGGCATAATCGATTCCGTTTACGATACCACGCAGGCTGTTGCTTCTCGCCTGCATCAGTCCATCCAGACCTTCCCCATAGAATGGTGTTTTGATCTCTTCCGCATAAGTGTTACTTACAGTCGTGATGGCATCTGCATATACCAGACCGCCTTTCAGATAATTGGCATCTTTATTCGCCTCCAGTTTGTCCGGTGTGAAGAAGTAATCAGACAGACCGGTTATACTTTTTACAGTCTTAATATCCCATACTCCCTGGAATTTCAGGTTGTGGATAGTCATAACTGATTTGATACCACGGTAGAAATCACTTCCCTGGAAACGTTCTTTCAGATATACCGGGATCAGTCCGGTCTGCCAGTCGTGACAGTGGATGATGTCCGGTCTGAAATCGATCACCGGAAGAATCGACAATGCCGCTTTGGAAAAAAATGCGAATTTTTCCAGATCTCCCGGCATACCATAATATGGCTTGTCCCCGCTGAAATGTTCTTCATTATCGATAAAATAGAATTTGATCCCTTCATATTCCATCTCGAAGATTCCTACATACTGCTGTCTCCAGTTCAGATCCATATAGAAATGAAGTCTATAAGAAAGTTTATCTTTCCATTCGTCTTTCATGCACATATACTTTGGAAGCATAACACGTACATCGTATTTGTTCTTATCAAAATATTTTGGTAGTGATCCCACTACATCGGCTAATCCTCCTGTTTTGATAAACGGAACTGATTCAGATGACACAAATAATACTTTTTTCATTTAACACCCTCCTTACTCTCGCGGCTTATTTATAATTATACCGCAATTTCATTAGTTTGAAAAGAATTATCTGCGCTTTGATTTCAGTCTGATCGTGTCTGCGACCAGAGCAATAAATTCAGAATTGGTCGGTTTTCCTTTCCCGTTACTTACTGTGTAACCGAAAAGAGCTTCTAAGGTATCCAGCTTTCCCCTGCTCCATGCAACCTCGATCGCATGGCGGATCGCCCGTTCAACACGGCTCGATGTGGTCTGGTTCTTTTTCGCGACTGTCGGATACAGGATCTTTGTGATCGCATTTAAAACTTCCATATCGTCAACCGCCATCAGAATGGAATCCCTCAGATAATGATACCCTTTTATATGTGCCGGGATTCCGATTTCATGGAGCAGTTCTGTCACCTGTGTTTCCAGGTCCTCCTCAGAAGGTTCCGCATATACGGTATAATCTGTGTAAGGCGCTACACTCTTTTCCGCATGTCCGGAGCTTTTGATCCGCTGAAGGATTGTTTCATTGCGAAATGGTTTCAGGATGTAGAAGGCTGCTCCTTTTTCGAAGGCATCTTCCGTGATCCTCTCCTGTCCAATCGCAGTTACAATAATAAAATTCGGCTGTTTCTTTACTGTTTTATCTGCGCCTATCATTTCCATCACACTGATTCCATCCATTTTCGGCATGATCAGGTCAAGAAGTACAACGTCAGGCTGTTTATCTCTTATAATGTGATAAATATCTTCTCCGTTCCTGGCTTTTCCCACCAGTTTGAGATCTTTATCACTTTCTACAATTTCTCCTAGTAAATTCAACATTCTTTCGTTATCGTCAGCAATCGCTACATTCAGTTTTTCCATAAAGCCTTTCCCCTCCTTAAAGTGACAATTTGCACTGGAATGTAACCTATTATAACCTTCTGTATTCTGCGAATACAAGCAAATGGTGTCGCAGAAATCTGACAAGGTTCGCATATTTCAATCTTTTTTCAGATTTTCCAGCATGTTTTCGATAAATATTCCGTATCCTTTTGTCGCATCCTGTACGAAAACATGTGTCACTGCACCTATAATCTTTCCATTCTGCATGATGGGGCTTCCACTCATTCCCTGCACAATCCCACCGGTCAGTTTAAGTAACCGTTTGTCAGTAACCTGAATTTCAATCCCCTTGTTCACCTCCCTGGCATCCAGGTCAACTTTTGTGATTCTGACTGTATAATCTTCTGTCTTTCCGCTTACCGCACAGCGGATATACGCCTTTCCGACCTGAATTTCTTCCTTTGCCACAGCCGGATAAGCTTCTTTGCTGTCAAATATTCTCTCAATCCTGTCTAATTTCCCATAAATCCCTGTCTCTGTGTTTGTAGTAATCGAACCTAAAATATTGTAATGATTGTAGACAATGATCCCTTCCATCCCTCCAGGATTTCCGTTCTCACCTTTTTTAATATTCTGAATGCTGGTATCATATAATCTTCCCGTTGACATTTCGATCAGTTTGCCGGTATCTACATCATGTATTCCATGTCCCAACGCACCGTATTCACTATCCGCATTCAGAAAAGTGATTGTGCCGAGTCCCTGCGCGTTATCACGCACCCAGATTCCAAGTTTATATGCCCCGCCTTCATCTTTTGTCGGATGAAGTTGTACATCAATATACACTTTTTTTCGACGAATGTGTAAGATGACGGACTTATTCGATAATTTTTTAACCCGTTCGATAAGCTCAGATTTATTATAAATACTGTCAGAATCAACTCCGACAATATAATCTCCCTCCTTCACCAGATGCTTCGCCGGATTCACACCGATCCCATCTTTTCCCTTAATTTCCTGCGTCCCCAGCACCATCACGCCATCCGTCTCCATATAGATCCCAACCGGCATCCCTCCCGGAATCAGAAGGTTTCCCGAAAGTTCACTGACCGAAGCCTCCCTCTCCGCTTTCTCAGCCCGCCATTCCCTGTAGCAATAGCCGCCTCCTATAACCACAATTACCGCTAATAACACACTTAACATTTTCCGATAACTTCTAACCGACATTACACACCCCTTTTTCCTTCCTAAAATTCCGCAAAAAATAAGGCAGGATTTTTTCTCCTGCCTCTAGTATGTGCTCAATCTTATTTTTTCAAACCGGATGCCAGAATTTTCATCTCCCGTGCGTTTTCCAGCACCGCATCCGTAATCTTTGCGCCTCCAAGGATCCTTCCCAGTTCCTGCACAGATTCTTCCCCGTCAAGCTGCCGGATCTTGGTCTTTGTCATCTGATCTTCCACCCGTTTTTCAATCAGGTAATGAGTATCTGCCATTGCAGCAATCTGTGCCAGATGCGTAATGCAGATCACCTGATGTTTCCTGCCGATCAGGCACATCTTCTCGGAAACCTTCTGTGCGGTACGACCGCTGATCCCCACATCGATTTCATCAAAGATCAGTGTCTCGATCTCATCTTTATCCGCCATGACTGCCTTGATTGCAAGCATGATGCGGGAAAGTTCACCGCCGGATGCCACAGTTGCAAGCGGTCTTGTCGGTTCACCCGGATTCATGGAGATCATAAATTCCACCTCATCCGTTCCTTCTACTGTGTACCCGGAGGTTTTTGAAAACCGAATTTCAAAGCAGACATCCAGGAAATTCAGATCCTGAAGTCCTTCTGCGATCTTTGCCTGCAAAAGCTTTGCCTCTTTTTTACGGATCTTCGACAGACCCTCGCATTCTTTTTGCAGACGTTCCTCTGATTTTTTCAGTTTTCCCTTTAATTCATTTAAATATTCATCATAATTTTTTAAAATCAGGAGGCGCTCCTCGTCATCCGCCTTATGCTGCAGGATCGCCTCTGCCGAATCTCCGTATTTGACCTTCAGATGATTGATCTGATTCAGCCGGCTCTCCGTCTCATAGAACTGTTCCGGTTCAAAGGAAAGACTGTCCAGATAACAGCGAAGCTCGCGCCCGGAATCCCCGATCAGATTCTCCACTTCGACCAGCTGTTCATACAGTTCTCTCGATTTGTCATCATGTTCTGCCGCCACAGCCGCCGCACGTACTGCCCGTCCGATCGCTTCTGCCGCACTTATACCGCCTTCTCCTGCTGTATACAGATACGCCTCTTCCAGATTCTCTGCGATTCTTTTCCCCTGCATCATCCGCCGGTAATCTTCTTCTACCGACTGGCATTCTGCCGCAGTGATTCCTGCATTTTCAATCTCATCAATCTCAAATTCAAGAAAAGAAATCTCTTTGGCTCTCTCAGCCTCGTCTTTATCGGCTTCCTTAAGTTCTTTTTCCAGCCGGCGGTATTCCCTGTATGAATCCGCCACTTTTTTCTTCCATTCTCCGGCTTCTTTTGCAAATGCATCCAGAATTGCCAGATGATTTTTTTTATATAACAGTGACTGATGCTCATGCTGTCCGTGAATATCGATCAGAACCTGGGCTGCTTCCTTTAGCCGCCCCAGTGTCACAGTCTCTCCATTGATCCGGCTCACACTTCGGTTTCCGTTAAACCGTCTGGTGATAATGATCTGCCCTCCGTCCGGCGAAAGATCCATCTCTTCCAGCTTCCGTACCGTTTCCGGATTTTCCACATAAAAGGTCAGTTCTACAAGTCCCTTATCGGCTCCCTTACGAAGCATATCTGCTGAATATCTTCCGCCCAGGGCAAGACTGACACTCCCCAGGATAATTGATTTTCCGGCACCGGTTTCCCCGGTCAGGATATTGAGTCCACCAGAGAAATCCACTTCCGCCTCATCGATTAGCGCCAGATTTTTTACATGCAAATTTTGTAACATTCTTTCTCCTGTCTATTGTTCCAGTAGTTTCTTGATCTTTTCCATCAGTAGAATCGTATCATCCACGGTCCGCACAGCGCACATGATCGTATCATCCCCGGCAATACAGCCAACAATCTCATTCCAGTTCATCGCATCCAGTGCCGCAGCCACCGCCATCGCCATACCGGATACCGTTTTCAGTACCAGAATGTTCTGAGCCATATCCATAGAGCTGAATCCATCCCGCAAAATGCGCACATATTTTTCAGTCATTCCGTTCTGTGCACTCTGGAGTACCGCATATTTCTGCCTGCCGTTTTCTGCCGGAACCTTGGTGAGCTTTAAGTCACGGATGTCTCTGGATACCGTTGCCTGCGTCACTTTAAATCCCGCTTCATTCAGATACTCGGCAAGCTCATCCTGTGTCTCAATCTGATATTTGTTGATCAATTCTACAATTTTGGCATGTCGGTTTACTTTCATCTTCTAGTTTCCTTTCATCTTTTCACGTAATGTTTCCAGAAAGCTCACTTTGCTGAGTTTTACGATTTTCGCTGTCTCCCACGCCTTTTTGATCCGGATCCGGTCACCGGTATGAAGCGGGACTTCATCCGCACCATCATATGCAATCACTGCTTCCTCGATCTGATTTTCCCGTTTTGCACCAATCTCGATCACGATCTCATCTTTGTCCGCGAAAACAATACTGCGGGAATTGAGTGCATGCGAGCAGATCGGTGTCACAACGATCAATGACGCTGTCGGCTCCACGATCGGTCCTCCTGCAGACAGATTGTACGCAGTAGAACCCGTTGGTGTGGACACGATCAATCCGTCCGCATCATAGGAGTTCAGAAACTCTCCGTTAACATAGAGATTAAAATGAACAATCTTCATGCTGCCGGATCTCGTCATGACAATATCATTGAGTGCCACATCCCTTACATTGCGGTATGCAGCGGATCCATACAGCATCATCCTCTCTTCAATCGTATAATTGCCCTCTACGAGCTGTTTTACAGCCTCTTCTACATTCTGTACCTCTACCTCGGTCAGATAGCCAAGGGTGCCCATATTGATTCCAAGCATCGGAAGCTCCCGCCCGAACAGACGTCTGGATGCCTGGATAAAGGTTCCGTCTCCGCCTACCGTCAACACACAATCAATATCCTTTGGAATCTTGATCTTTGAAAAATTTCCTTCTTCCGGCTGCTCTTCCAGATAACATTTCTTCCCGTAGGATTCAATGCATTTTTTTATTTTCACGGTGATCTTCCGATTTGCATCCTTCATATCATTCGTGATAATGTAAAACTTTTCCATGTCTTTTTATTTCTTCTCCTCAGCCGGATCCTTTTTCGCAAGTGTGTCAAAAGCAGCATCGACAGTCCCCCGAATGTCTACGCTCTCCACAATCCTTGCCTCTTCCTCCGGCCTTTTTTTCAGATGTACCAGATACTCGATATTCCCTTCCGGTCCTTTGATCGGTGAAAATTCAAGTGCTGCTACTTCAAAACCGATCGATACTGCATAATTGGTTACTTTTTCGATGACCTCGATATGGGTACTCTTTTCCCTTACCACACCTTTTTTCCCAACCTTCTCACGTCCGGCTTCAAACTGTGGCTTGATCAATGCAACGATCTCTCCGTTCTCTTTCAGGTAATTGCGGATTGGGAGAAGTACCTTCGTCAGCGAAATAAAAGAAACATCAATCGATGAAAAATCAATCGGTTCTCCCAGATCTTCCGGCTGTACATAACGGATGTTGGTCTTTTCCATGCAGACCACTCTTTCATCCTGACGTAATTTCCAGTCCAGCTGACCATGTCCCACATCGATGGCAAACGCCTTGACTGCTCCATTTTGCAACATGCAGTCTGTAAATCCTCCTGTCGAAGATCCCACATCGGTACATACCTTTCCTTCCATGGATACATCAAAATTCTTCATCGCCTTTTCCAGCTTAAGCCCTCCGCGGCTGACATACGGAAGTGCATGTCCACGGACTTCGATCTGAACCTCTTCCGAAAAGGAAGTTCCCGCTTTATCCTCTCTCTGTCCGTCCACGAATACATTTCCGGACATGATGATCGCTTTTGCCTTTTCTCTGGAGGATGCCAGATTTCTCTTTACAAGTAATACATCCAACCGTTCTTTCATTCTCTATCAATCCCTCCTGCTCTCTTCTGCTATATATGCAGTGATAATCCTGGCCACGCAGGATTCAATATCCAGCATCACCTCACTGCGAAGTAGGTCTACACTTCCGTGTTCGATATAGTCATCCGGCAGTGCCAGATTCAGAACCTCTGCGTCTGTCTCAAGACCTGCCAGATAAGCAGTCACAAATTCTCCGAATCCGCCTCTGCGGATATTCTCTTCCAGTGTCACGATCAGCCGGTGTTCCACCGTCAGTTTCCGGAGCATCTCCTCATCCACCGGCTTTACAAACCGGGCATTGATCAGGGTACAGTTATATCCAATCTCTTTCAAACGCTTCCGAACCTGAACTGCCTGCTCAAACATATGTCCGACACTGATGATCGCAATATCCTCTTCTTCATAGACCGGCTCACTCTTTCCATACTCGATCGGTGCTCTGTATTCACGGAATCCGTCAAATGCGCTGCCTCTTGGATAGCGCACTGCCGCCGGTGCTCCAAGTCTCACCGCAAACCGCACCATGTCCGCCAGTTCCCATTTATTTTTCGGAGAAAGGACGGTCATATTCGGAATCATTGACAGATAAGAAAGATCAAAGATCCCCTGATGAGTCTCCCCATCGCTTCCCACAAGTCCTGCCCTGTCCACAGCAAATACGACCGGAAGCTTCTGCAGACAGACATCATGGATCATCTGGTCAAATCCTCTCTGTAAAAACGAAGAATATACAGCAAATACCGGATGCAGTCCTGCCGCAGCAAGTCCTGCCGCAAAGGTCACGCCATGTCCCTCTGCGATCCCCACATCAAAAAAGCGGTCCGGATAGTATCTGTGAAATGCTGCCAGGCCGGTACCGTCTTCCATTGCCGCCGTGATTGCTACCAGTCTGTCATCTTTTTTTGCCAGATCCAGCATAACCTTGGAAAATACATCTGTACAGGAATCCTTTCCACTTTTGGAAATCGGCTCTCCTGTCTGGATATCAAACGGACCTGTTCCATGGAAACGGGAAGGGTTTTCTTCTGCCGGGAGATACCCTTTCCCCTTTTTCGTCAGTACATGGACAAGCACCGGTCCTTTTACCCTTTTTGCCTCGGTAAACGCACGGCGCAGCGCCTTCAGGTCATGCCCGTCCACCGGTCCTAAATACTTGATTCCCATATCTTCAAAGAACATTCCCGGAACCAAAAGCTGCTTGATGCTGCTCTTGGTGCGCTTAATATGCCGCACCATCTTTTCACCGCCAAACGGAATACTGCCAAGTACATTTTCCACGGTATCCTTCAGGTCGGTATAGGCCTGGGCAGTGCGCAGCTCCCCGAGATAACTGGACATTCCACCGACATTTTTGGAAATAGACATATGGTTATCGTTGAGTACGATGATGAAATTCGTCTTCATCTCCGCAGCATTATTCAGTGCTTCATAAGCCATTCCTCCGGTCAGTGATCCATCACCGATAACAGAGATCACGGAATAATCCTGTCCCAGGATATCCCTCCCTCTGGCATATCCAAGTCCGGCCGAAATCGAAGTGGAGCTATGACCGGTATCAAAGGCATCACAGTCACTTTCTTTCCTCTTCGGGAAACCACTCATACCGCCGTATTTTCTCAAACCATCAAATCCTTCTTTCCTTCCGGTCAGAATCTTATGCGTATAAGACTGATGCCCTACATCCCAGATCATCTTATCCTCCGGAAGCTGAAAACTGAGATGCATTGCCATGGTAAGCTCTACCACACCCAGATTGGACGCAAGATGCCCTCCTGTCTTGCTGATCTTCTCAACAAGAAAAGTACGGATTTCTTCTGCAAGCCCTGCCAGTTCCCGTTCATTTAATTTTTTAATATCATTCGCTTCGTGAATCTGCTCCAGATACACTTCATCCACCCCGCTTATTTTTTCCTGTGTATCAGTTCCCGTATCAGCTGTGTCAGATACGCATTTTCTCTGTCCAGTCCGGAAAGCAGCTCCAGTGCTTCCTGTGAAATAACTTCCACATCTCTGGTTGCTTTTTCCAGACCTTTTAATGTAACATAGGTTGTTTTTTCATTCTTTTCATCGCTGTGGACCGGTTTGCCAAGCTCTTCTGTAGTACTTGTCACATCCAGGATGTCATCCTGAATCTGGAATGCAATGCCCACATAATGTGCTATCTTTTCGACCTTTCGTACATCCTCTTCTTCTGCCCCTCCGAGAATTGCACCAATCATCATAGCACATTCGATCAGTGCTCCTGTCTTCAACTCATAAATCGTATCCAGAACATCTTTCGGCACAGCATGTCCTGTTTCTTTTACATCGATCACCTGTCCGCCAATCATTCCATAGACACCTGCTTTTCTGCCAAGGACACTAAGGGCACGTCCGATTTTAAGACTCTCCTGCGGTGCTGTCTCAAACGCACGAAATGCTGTCTCAAACGCATAATTTAAAAGTGCATCCCCTGCCAGTATCCCCATATCTTCTCCATAGACAATATGTGTAGTCTTTCTGCCTCTGCGATATTCATCGTTGTCCATCGCAGGAAGATCATCATGAACCAGAGAATACGTATGAATCATTTCAAGCGCCGCCATAAATGGACAAAGCGCTTCTGTTTCATCGCCAAATAATCTGCTGGTCTCTCTCATTAACATTGGCCGCAGTCTTTTTCCCCCTGCCATCAGACTGTATTCCATAGCTTCCATGATCACCTTCTGATACCCTTCCGGTTTTGGAAGATATTCTTTCAGGATTTCTTCAATTTCGGCTACTTTCCTTTTCATCTGTACTGTAAATTCTTCTTTAGAATTCATGTTCCTCACCCTCTTCATCCAGTAACAGCATCTTCTTTTCTACCTTATCGATTTTACTGTTACATGCTTTCAGCATATCCATACCCTGATGATACAACCGGAAAGATTCCTCCAGCGAAATCTCCCCGTCTTCCATCTCTTTTATCGTCTGTTCCAGATC
>ENA-ORTW01004959-ORTW01004959.1-human-gut-metagenome-genome-assembly--contig:-NODE-4959-length-10058-cov-5.026592_pt1 | contig 10058 bp, 9 predicted proteins | sample MGYA00242072_ERZ509193 | MGnify/ENA primary metagenome ERZ509193 (study PRJEB26280, sample SAMEA2338813) | human gut metagenome | biome: human gut; feature: human-associated habitat; material: faeces...
GCTCCACAGCCTTCTTTTTCTTGGTGGCTGCGATCTCCTTGCGGACGATGGGCAGAGCGTTGGCGATGCTCTCGATCTCGATGCTCTCGGGGATCATCTCCACGCCGCCCATCTTGACGTAGTCGTTCTCCACTACCTTGCCGGTGACGGTGATGACGGAATCCGGGGTGAGCTGATCGATGGTATCCACCAGATCGGGGTGATCTTCCTTTTCCACCGTGATCTGCAGCTTGCCGGTAATATCCTTCAGCACGATAAAGGCCATATACTTGCTGTTGCGCAGGTTCTCGATAAAGCCCTGCACCTTGACCGTGCCGCCGATGGCCTTTTGAGCCTCGTTGATATAGGTGCGTTCCATAATACAGGAATCCTCCTTTGACGTCTTGTGTACTGTTTTATTATACGCTTTTCCGGGGATAAATCAAGAGATATGGCGATTTAGAATGGCCTCCGCTGCGCTCTGGCCATCTTCTGCGGAAGAATTATTTTTATTTTGTGTTTGTCGCGGCCTGCGGGCCGCTCCAAGCACCTTTTCACAAATCAGGACAAATCAGCAAAAAATGCAGTTTCTGTTCACGACCCCTTCTGTGAAAAAGCAGTTCTGGAAAATCCGCAGATTTTCCAGAACTGCAAACATAAAATCTTTTTCCTCTGAAAATATTCGGGTTGCGGCACGCGGCGGCTATGTTTAATGGTTCTCTTTGCCTGTTTCTTCGTGCAGAGTGCCGGTGCCGCCCTCCACCACGCCGTCGTGCTTAAGCACCGCGGCAATGGTGCCGAAGAAGCATTTCACATCCAGCCCAAAGCTCAGATGCTCCACATACCAGCCGTCCAGCTTGGCCTTCTCGGCAATTTCCAGCTCATCGCGGCCATGGATCTGTGCCCAGCCGGTCAGGCCCGGGCGCACATCGTTTGCATGGTACTTGTCGCGCTCTGCCAGCAGATCATACTGGTTCCACAAAGCAGGCCGCGGGCCGATGACCGCCATATCACCTACAAAGATGTTCCACAGCTGGGGCAGCTCGTCCAGACTGGTCTTGCGCAGGAAATGACCCATGCGGGTGATATACTGGTCCGGGTCGTGCAGCAGATGGGTGGGCATATCGTGGGGCGTGTCGATGCGCATGGTGCGGAACTTTAAAATGTAAAAGTGTTTTTTGCCAATGCCCACACGCTTCTGTTTGAAGAACACCGGGCCGGGCGAGTCCAGCTTGATGGCGACGGCCAGAATGAGAAAAAGCCAGGACAGGCAGATCATGCCGCACAGCGACAGCACCACCGCCAGCAGGCGCTTGATTCCATTGCGATACATGGGTTTCCTCCATTTTCCGATTCAAAGTAGCGGTTCCAGTATAACAGTATGGGCCGGAATTTGCAATTGCATCCGCCGCCTGCCGCCGATATTTTTATGCTTTGGCTGCGTTCTGCCGGTTTTGTGGCAAAAAAGTGCCGGTTTTGTCTCTTGTTTTGCAGCGCGGCCCGGGGTAAGATAAAGAAAATGAGAAGTCAGCTCCCCCAGTCTCGCTTTCGCTCGACAGCCCCCTCGGAGATGGGGCCTTTGGCAAAACCTCTCACTTTGGGAGAGGTGGCACGCCGAAAGGCGTGACGGAGAGGGCAAGGATGCTACAAGGAGGTTTCCTATGATCCAGCGTTTCCGTTTTGGCCTGCCCCTGCCCACCGACAGTGTGGTGCAGGAGATCCCAGTTTCCGCCGGGCCAGTGCCCTTCCTCACAGCCGAAGAAGACGGCTGGGCCTACCGGATGGCTCCGGATGCCATCGTGTACGGTCTGGGCGAAATGCCCCGCGGCATCAACAAGCGCGGCTGGCACTACGTGACCAACAACACCGACGAAGCCCGCCACAGCGAGGATAAGCTTTCCTACTATGGTGCGCACAATTTTCTGCTCATTGATGGCGGCGCAGGCCGTGAATGCTTTGGCGTGTTCATCGATTTCCCGGGCAAAGTGCGTTACGATATCGGCTACACCGAATACGATGCCCTGCGCTTTGCCACCGAAGAGCCGGATCATGAGCTTTACATCATTACCGGCGACGACCTGAACGCTATCAGCCGCCAGTTCCGGCAGCTCATCGGCCGCAGCTATATCCCGCCCAAGTGGGCCTTTGGTCTGGCACAGAGCCGCTTTGGCTACAAGACCGCTGAGGACGTGCGGGAGGTGGCCCGCCAGTACAAAGAGAACGATCTGCCGCTGGATATGATCTGCATGGACATCGATTACATGCAGGACTACGCGGATTTTACCGTAAACAAGCAGCGCTTCCCGGACCTTGCCGCCCTGAGCGCCGAACTGAAGGCACAGGGCATCCGGCTGGTGCCCATCATCGATGCGGGTGTGCGCATCGACCCGGAAAACCCCGTCTGTGCCGAGGGCCTTGCAAACGGTTACTTCTGCACCAAAGCCGACGGCACCCCCTTTGTGGCGGCGGTGTGGCCCGGCAAGGCTTACTTTGCGGACTTCCTGCGCCCGGAGGTGCGGGAGTGGTTCGGCCGGCAGTACAAGGCACTGACCGACTGCGGCATCGAGGGCTTCTGGAACGATATGAACGAGCCTGCGCTGTTTTACTCACCCGAGCGGCTCAAGGCTTTCTTTGAGAGCATGGACGAACTGAGCCGGAAGGACAACATCGTGCAGGATGAATTCTTTGGCAAGGTGGTGGGCGGTGCGCTGGGCCTGATGAACGCCCCGGAGGACTACGCCAGCTTCTACCACGATGTGGACGGCCAGCGGGTGCGCCATGACAGGGTGCACAACCTCTACGGCGGCAATATGACCCGTGCGGCAGGCGAAGCCTTTGCCTGCCTGCGGCCCGGCAGACGCACGCTGCTCTACAGCCGTTCCAGCTTCATCGGCAGCCACCGCTACGGCGGCATCTGGCTGGGTGACAACGCTTCCACATGGGCACAGCTTCTGGCCAATATCCAGATGATGCCCAACGTGCAGCTGTGCGGCTTTCTTTATACCGGTGCCGACCTGTGCGGTTTTTCCTACGATACTACGCCTGATCTGGCTCTGCGCTGGCTGGAGTTCGGCCTGTTCACGCCGCTGATGCGCAACCACGCCACCGACGGCTCCCGGATGCAGGAATACTACCGCTTTGCGGATATGCTGCCTGCCCTGCGGAAGATGCTCCGGCTGCGGTATGCCCTGCTGCCCTACCTTTATAGTACCTTCATGAAGGCGGCATTGGAAAATACCAGTTACTTCCGGCCCTTGGGCTTTGATTTTCCCGCTGACCCGGATGTCCGCGAGGTGCAGGACCAGCTGCTGCTGGGCGAGGGTGTGATGGTAGCGCCTGTTTACACCCAGAACGCCAGCGGACGGCATGTCTACCTGCCGGAAGCAATGAAGCTCTACCGCATCCGCAGCGTGGACGACTACGACACCGAGCTTCTGCCCGCCGGGCACCACTACGTCCGCTGCGCACTGGACGAAGTGCTGCTGTTCATCCGCCCGGGTCATGCGGTGCCGGTGGCAAGACCCGCCAGCTGCACCGCCCAGCTGGACGAGACCAGCCTGACCCTGTGGGCCTGCCCGGACGAAAATGGCAGCGCCCGCTGCCGGATGTACACCGATGACGGCGAGACGAGCGATTTTGCCGCACCGGAGCACTGGAAGACGTTGGAAGCGTAAGCTTATTTTATCAGAAGACCGCTGCCCGACAGGACGGCGGTTTTTTTGTAGGATCTCACTTTTATCAGCTGCAAATTTTACGTTGAATTTCACAGCAGCATTTGTTATACTACAGATGAAGGGAGTTGATCTTATGCCGAACATCAAACCTATTTCTGACCTGCGGAATTACAACGAAGTCCTTCGCGATGTGGAAGCAGGATCGCCGGTTTTTCTTACCAAAAACGGCCGTGGAAAGTATGCCATTCTGGACATGGAAGATTATGAGAAAACGCAGGCTACCATCCGGCTTATGAATGAAATTGCAAAAGGACGGTGCTCTGGTGAGACGGAAAAGCTTTACACTCCGGAAGAAATGAGGGCGCATTTCCGCGCAAGAGCCAATGGAAAATAACCTCATTTATACAACTCGTTCCCGTCAGGACCTGGACGACATCTGGGATTATATCTCGTTCGACTTGCAAAATCTGCCTTCTGCAGAGCGCATTCTGAACCGCATCATGGATGCTGCTGAACAATTAAAGCTGTTCCCGGAAAGCGGTGCATTGCTTTCTTCCGTAGCTCCGCTGGATCATGAACTTTATTTGGATGAGCGCTTTCTCGTCAGCGGAAAGTATCTGATTTTTTATCATGCTTTTCGGAACGATATTTATATTGACCGCGTCCTCTACGGCGGGCGGGATTATCTGCGGGTTTTGTTCCGGGACGCTTTGCAGGAAGAATAAACTCTTCTGCCGTGCTTCAAGAAATGTTTTTGATCGTTTTATAAGCGGCACCGCCGGGAATTTGCATTTTTTCGGCGGTGCCACTTGTATTTTTCTGCGCCGCGCGTTATAATATGCCTTCGGTTCCCTTTATTTACGAAAAATTTACATTTCAGATGCTGTCCTCCTAAGCAGTGTGCAATGCTTCGGAAAACGGCTTCTCCGCGTAAACGATAAAAAGGAGGTACTTTTCTCATGGCTCAGACAAGCCGCTCCGCTGACCTTACCAGCGGCCCGATGCTCCAAAAGATCATCCTGTTCTCCATCCCACTGGCAGCTTCCAGCATTCTGCAGCTGCTGTTCAACGCTGCGGACGTAGTGGTCGTGGGCCGCTTTGCGGGCAGCACCGCACTGGCCGCCGTCGGCTCCAACGGCTCCCTCATCAACCTGCTGGTGAACCTGTTCGTAGGGCTTTCGCTGGGCGCAAACGTGGTGGCGGCCCGCTGCTTTGGCGCAAAAGATGACCGCGGCGTACAGGACACGGTGCAGACCTCGGTGACGCTGGGCCTTGTCAGCGGCGTGCTGCTGGCTGTGGTGGGGTTCTTTGCAGCCCGGGGGCTGCTGGAGCTGATGAGCTGCCCGGAGGATGTGATCGACCTTTCTGCGCTGTACCTTAAAATTTATTTCATCGGGATGCCTATGACCATGCTGTACAACTTCAGCAGTGCGCTGCTGCGCGCCGTGGGCGACACCAAGCGCCCGCTGTACTGTCTGGCAGCAGCCGGCATCATCAACGTGGTGCTGAACCTTGTGTTCGTCATTGGCTTTTCCATGAGCGTGGCAGGCGTGGCGCTGGCTACCATCATCAGTCAGACCGTTTCCGCCTGCATGGTGACGCGGATGCTGATGAAGGAGGAGGGCGCGCTGCATCTGGATCTGCATCATCTGGGCTTCCACATGGGTGCCCTGAAGCAGATTTTGCTCATCGGCCTGCCTGCCGGTCCGCAGAGCACCGTGTTCAGCCTGTCCAACGTGGTCATCCAGTCGGCCATCAACTCCTTCGGCTCCACGGTGGTGGCAGGCAGTTCGGCCTCCGCCAATCTGGAGGGCTTCGTCTATACCGCCATGAACGCCTTTTCGCAGGCTGCCGTCACCTTTACCAGCCAGAACATGGGCGCACGCAAGTACCAGAACCTGAACCGCGTTGTCCTCAACTGCCTGCTGTGCGCCATCGTCACCGGCGTGGTGCTGGGCGGCGGTGCGGTGCTGGCGGGCACCCAGCTGCTGCACTTCTACTCCTCGGATGCGGCGGTGATCGCCGCCGGATACGAGCGCCTGCGGGTGATCTGCGGCACCTACCTGCTGTGCGGCATCATGGATACGCTGGCCAGCAGCCTGCGCGGCCTTGGCTACAGCGTGCTGCCCATGGTGGTGAGCCTTGTGGGCAGCTGCCTGCTGCGGCTGGTGTGGATCGCCACCATCTTCCAGCTGAACCGCACACCGTTCATGCTGTACATCAGCTACCCCATCAGCTGGGTGCTGACCGCCGCCGTGCATCTGGCCTGCCTGCTGGTGGTGCGGCACAAGATGAAAAACAGGCTTAAACTTTCTATCGACTGAAAAACAGGGCTGCATCCATTTGGGAACGCAGCCCTGTTTTTTTACAAGTCTTTTTTCAGCAGGTAACGGTCGTGGCCGCCATACATTTCCCGCCGGGAGACGATGGCAAAACCGGACGCAAGGGCGTTGTGCAGGCTGTACTGGTTCTGCGGGCTGACGGTAGCACCGATATGGGTGATTTTTTTCGGGAAAAGCGGCAGCGCTGCTTCCAGCATGAGCCGTTGCAGGCCGTTGCCGCGAAAGTCTGCGTGGACGATGGCGCTGTCCGCATTGGCCCAGTGCTCCCACTCGGTGCGCGGCGCATCCATGAATGCCGCATAGTTGTGTGCGCTGCGCCCGCAGAAGCGCACGATGAGATACCCGCCAAGGCGGCTGCCCTGCCATGCGCCGATGCACAGGTCATTGCGGACATAGGCCGTGATGTTTTCCAGCGTGTCCGGCACGAACTGCTCCGGGTCCGGCATGGCGGCACGCACCTCGTTTTGCAAGGCGTACACCGCCGGGGCCTGCTCCGGCGTGCAGCGGCGCAGCTGCATGGACACCGGCGGCTGCACCGGCTGGCCGCAGATCTTGTGCAGAAAAACTTCCATCTTGCGTTTCCCTCCAAAATAAAATCATACTTTTTCGCTGTTTCCAGTATAAATGCCGCTTTTATAAATGTCAATTTATGTTATAATAAAGTATAAAGGGGTTTGCGGCGCATGGCGTGGTCACAAAGGTGCCGTGCGGCGCAGGCTTCAAGTCCCGGCGGGGAGCATCCCCTGCCCGTGAACGGAGGAACCGAACCATGAAGGAATCTGCACTTACCTCTTCCAACCGATTGGGCGGTGCTGTGATCAGCGACCGCATCGTTGCCAGTCTGCTGGAAGAGCTGCGCACCGGGCGCTATGCCCGGGCCGACCGTCTGCCCGCCGAGGTAGATCTTGCCGCTGAGCTGGGCGTGAGCCGCACCGTCATCCGCGATGCTTTGAGCGAGATGGAGCGCGCAGGCTATGTGGAGCGCGTGCGCGGCATTGGCACGGTGGTGAACCGCGCTGTGCTGAGCCTGCGCAGCCGGCTGGACCAGAAGCTGGAATACTACCCGCTGATCCGCAGCTTTGGCAGCTACCCCCACGCCGACGGCATTCAGGTATTTCCCATCCGTGCCGGTGAAGAGCTGGCCCGCGATCTGGAAATTGAGCCGGGCGACGACGTGATCTGCATCAAAAAGCGCATTCTGGCCGATACCACCCCGGTGATCTACTCCATCGACTACCTGCCCAGAGCACTGTTCGGTGCCAGGGACTACACCCGCATCGACCTGACCGGCGGTGTGTTCGATATTCTGGAACGGGAGTGCCACCAGCAGATCTCCTCCAACGTCGCCCACCTGAAGGCAAGCTGCGGCGACGATGCCATCCGCTCCGCCATGCGCCTTGCTCCGGGCGAGGCCATGCTGCTGCTGGACGAAGTGTGTTTCAATCGTTTGTGCCGCCCGGTGATGCGTTCGCTGAGCTACTACACAAACTTCTTTGATTTTTCCATTTTACGCAAGCTGCTCTAAACCAAAAAACTGACGGAGGTATGCACCCATGCGACATCTGATCGACCCGTTGGATTTTACCCAACAGGAAATCTCCACGCTGCTTGATCTGGCCGACCGCATCCATGACGACCCGGCCGCGTATCAGGAGGTGGCCCGGCATAAAAAGCTGGCTACCCTGTTCTACGAGCCTTCCACCCGCACCCGCCTCTCCTTTGAGGCAGCCATGCTGAACCTTGGCGGCCATGTGCTGGGCTTTCCCAGTGAGAACGTGTCCAGCGCAAGCAAGGGCGAAAGCGTTGCCGACACCATCCGCGTGGTGTCCTGCTATGCGGACATCGTGGCCATGCGCCACCCCAAAGAGGGCGCACCGCTGCGCGCTTCCCGCTACTCCCGCATCCCGGTGATCAACGCGGGCGACGGCGGCCACCAGCACCCCACCCAGACCCTGACGGACCTCATGACCATCCGCCGCCGCATGGGACGGCTGGATGACCTGACCATCGGCCTGTGCGGCGACCTGAAATTCGGCCGCACCGTGCACTCCCTCATCAAGACCATGGCCCGCTGCAAGAACATCCGGTTCGTGCTTATCAGCCCGGAAGAGCTGCGCGTGCCGGACTACATCGTAAAGGACGTGCTGGAGGCCAACGGCATCCCCTACCAGGAGACCCGCAGTCTGGAGGAATCCATGTCGGAGCTGGACATCCTGTACATGACCCGCGTGCAGAAGGAGCGCTTCTTCAACGAGGAGGACTACATCCGCCTGAAGAACAGCTACATCCTCACCAAGGAAAAGATGAGCCTTGCAAAGCCGGATATGGCTGTGCTGCATCCCCTGCCCCGCGTCAACGAGATCGCACTGGACGTGGACGACGATCCCCGCGCCGCCTACTTTGAGCAGGTGCAGAACGGCGTGTATGTGCGTATGGCACTGATCATGACCCTGCTGGGTCTGCGCGACCCCAAGGCACCTAAGGAGGAGAACTGATATGCTGAACATCGATGAAATTCAGAACGGCATCGTGATCGACCACATCAAGGCAGGCACTGCCATTGGCCTGATGGACCTGCTGGGCATTGCGGGCAACCGCACCGCCAGCGTGGCGCTGATCCAGAATGCACGCAGCAGCAAGACCGCCAGCGGCCGCAAGGACATCATCAAGGTGGAGGGCGATGCTTCCTGGCTGAACCTGGATGTGCTGGCCTACCTTGACCCGGACATCAGCGTGACCGTGATCGAGAACGGCAAGCCTGTGCGCAAGGAAAGACCGAAGCCTCCCAAGCGTCTGGTGAACATCGTGCGCTGCCGCAACCCCCGCTGCATCTCCTCCATTGAGGAAGAGTGCGACCAGATCTTTGAGCTGAGCTCCAACGGCAAATACCGCTGCATCTACTGCGAGCAGGAGCTGCAGGTAAAGCCGGAATAACGACACAGAAAAAGAGCTGCTGTATCAGGCAATTTTGCCGTACAGCAGCTCTTTTTTTGCAATAAAAAAATCTGACGGAACTCTCACCGACGCAAATGCCCTGTGCGGCAGATGCTCCATTCCCACAAGCAGCACCTGCCGGACAGAAATGCGACGTACCGAGTGACTTTATCAGCAGCAAACCCCAAAGTTCGCCGTTGAAAGCCCCGCCAGATGAGCTGCGCAGCGCATGAGGACTGCACAGCGAAGAGCAAAGGGAAAACAGAGCAGCTTAACACGCACCGCTGCCCGGATCACTGCACAGGGGGGCAAAGCTTCACCAGGTTTTCCTTTGGCCGCAAATCCGCCCTGCCCCGGCAGGAGGTCACCTTTACTGGCCTTAGTATAGCATTGTTGCGTGCCTGTTGCACAAAACATGTCATAAATTGTCGGTGCTCATGTCATGAACTGCGCACGGAATGGCGCAGGTAAACCGGAACCACCGGTCGCGGCAGCTCACGGTGTACTCGGCACCGTACTTGCGCAGCACGTCCTGCACGTTGGCAAGGCCCATGCCGTGGCCGCTCTCCTTTTTGGTGGTGCCGGGCAGCTTGCCCTCCTCCAGCAGCAGGTCTTCCTGCACGCGGTTGCGCACCGAGATCAGGTATTCTTCCGGCGTTTTGCGGATGCGCACATACACCTCCGGCGGCAGGGCCTGCGCTGCGGCGCGGGTGGCGTTGTCCAGAAGGTTGGAGAGCACGATGACCATATCCATGCTGTCGAAGGGCATCCGCTTGAGATCGCACAGGTCAAAGTAAATGTTCACGCCAACTTTTGCCGCTTCTTCGTATTTTTTGCTCAGAATGGAATCCAGCAGCGGGTTGTGGGTATCCATGATGGTGGTGCCCGCCGCCACCGTTTTGCTCACGCTGGCAATGTAGGCCTGTGCGCCTTTCAGATCTCCCTGATCCAGCAGGGCGGTAAGGGCTGTCATGTGGTTGGTGAACTCGTGGGTCAGGCGGCGCTGTTCCGTGTAGGAATCCAGCAGGGCTTCGGCACGCTGCTGTTCCAGCTGAGCACGGTAGCGGGAGTTCTGCCGCTGCACCACCTGATCGTTGAACATCTGCACGATGGCGATATGCACCAGCAC
>ENA-ORTW01004965-ORTW01004965.1-human-gut-metagenome-genome-assembly--contig:-NODE-4965-length-10046-cov-3.100891_pt1 | contig 10046 bp, 8 predicted proteins | sample MGYA00242072_ERZ509193 | MGnify/ENA primary metagenome ERZ509193 (study PRJEB26280, sample SAMEA2338813) | human gut metagenome | biome: human gut; feature: human-associated habitat; material: faeces...
ATTAATGTATAGAAGAGAGCTATTTTAGAACCTATTTTCATAGCCGGTGTGCTTGGGAGTTTAAGTATTCATGATATATCCTAGTCCTACGACTGTATGAATCAGCTTTTTATCAAAGTCACGGTCAATCTTTACCCGGAGATAGTTTACGTAAACATCTACGATATTGGTATTGGTATCAAAATTCTTGTCCCATACATCTTTGAGCAGGGTAATACGTGAGAGGGCAACCCCTTGATGAGTCATGAAATATTCGAGCAGGCGGTATTCTTTAACGGTAAGGTCGATGTCTATGTCCCCCCTTTTGGCTTTTCGAGTATTGTAGTCCAATACCAGGTTATCGCATGTCAATAGATTGGAAGGGACCTCTTTGTTGCGTCTCAACAGGGCTTTGATGCGTGCTTCCAGTTCTTGGAAACTAAAAGGTTTGACGAGATAATCATCTGCTCCCGCATCCAGTCCTTTGACGATGTCTTCGGTTGTTCCTAAAGCTGTCAGCATGATTACCGGGATTTGATACCCGAACATTTGGCGATAAAGTCGGCAAAGCTCCAAACCATTTATTTTAGGCATGATAATGTCCAGTATTAAAAGGTCGAAAGGTTTGTCCTGAAGGATTTTCCAACCCGTATCCCCGTCATGGCAGACGGTTACCGAATGCCCGAATTCTTTGAGTCCCCGTTCGATGAAAGAGGCGATGTTAATTTCATCTTCAACCAATAGTATCTTTGCCATAATTCAGATTGTTTATGTGCAAAGATACTTTTTTCCTGGCATCCGGAGAAAGAAATCCGCCCTACATTTAAGTGTTTCTTCTTTTTGAGTTGTACTATATACAAACAATAGATATGCTATGAAAATAAATTATGTCATTGGAGCTTTTCTGTGTGTGCTGGGATGTTACGGGTGTAGCAGTCCGAAAACGGAAGTGAAATCGCCGGACGGTCATATCAAAATGGCTTTAACAGTAGATGACAACGGTAAACCGTTGTATAACATTTTAGTAGGTGACTCATTGTTGATTGAAAATTCGACATTGGGATTTACAGAGAAAAACGGTATCGACCTGGGCGGAGGATTTCAGATAAAAAACACGACTTTCGACAGTAAAGATGAAACATGGACGCAACCATGGGGTGAAAATAAAACCAACAGGAATCATTATAATGAGATGGCGGTAAATCTGGTCAATAAAGATCAGGTGGAGTTAACTCTCCGTTTCCGTGTGTTTGATGATGGGGTAGGGTTCCGTTATGAATATAATGTGCCCGCAGCGGATTCCCTATTGATTACGGATGAACTGACAACTTTCCGTTTTCGTCAGGACGGTACATCATGGTCTATTCCTGCCAGTGCCGAAACTTATGAATTGCTTTATGCGCAACGTCCCATTTCCGAGGTGGAGACAGCCAATACTCCTTTCACCTTTAAAACTGCCGATGGCGTCTACGGAAGTATTCATGAAGCGGCATTGTACGATTTCTCGGAAATGACTTTGAAGCAGGCAGGAAACTATACGTTGAAAGCTGAACTTGCTCCATGGCCTGATGGTGTGAAAGTGCGTAAAGGTAATCATTTCACTACTTCCTGGCGTACTATTCAGATTGTTCCGGATGCCGTTAGTCTGATTAATTCGGCTATGATTTTAAATCTGAATGAACCAAGTAAAATAGAAACGACCGATTGGATTCGTCCGATGAAATATGTAGGTGTATGGTGGGGGATGCATCTCGGCGTAGAAACCTGGAAGATGGATGAACGTCATGGAGCCACTACTGTCAATGCCAAGAAATACATTGATTTTGCCGCTGCCAATCAGATTGAAGGCGTTTTGTTTGAAGGTTGGAATGAAGGCTGGGAAAGCTGGGGTGGTATGCAAAACTTTGACTTTACGAAACCGTATGCTGACTTTGACATTGATGAAGTGGTTCGTTATGCAAAGGAAAAAGGAGTTGAAGTTATCGGCCATCACGAGACCGGAGGGAATATTCCCAACTATGAGCGCCAGATGGATCATGCTATGCAATGGTACACAGACCACGGTATCCATGTCCTGAAGACAGGATATGCGGGAGCTTTCCCGAATGGTTATCTTCATCACAGCCAATATGGAGTCAACCACTATCAGAAAGTGGTGGAAACAGCTGCCCGTCATAAAATGACGCTGGATGCGCACGAACCTATTAAAGATACCGGTATCCGTCGTACATGGCCTAATATGATGACACGTGAAGGAGTGAGAGGGATGGAATGGAATGCATGGAGCGAAGGAAATCCTCCGTCTCATCATGTCATGTTGCCGTTCACCCGTATGCTGTCCGGTCCGCTGGATTATACACCGGGTACGTTTGATATTTTGTTTCTGAACACCAAAGATTCTCCCCGTCGCCAGAAATGGAACGATCAGGATAAAGGAAACAGCCGTGTGAATACAACATTGGCGAAACAGCTTGCTAACTGGGTGATTTTGTATTCTCCCTTGCAGATGGCATCTGATATGATTGAAAATTATGAAGGCCATCCGGCTTTCCAGTTCTTCCGCGATTTCGATCCGGATTGTGACGAATCGAAAGCATTGGCAGGAGAACCGGGGGAATTTGTAGCCATCGTGCGTAAAGCAAAAGGCAACTATTTCTTGGGAGCGGCAACGAACGAGAACCCCCGTACACTGGAAATAAAACTGGATTTCCTGGAACCGGGCAAACAGTATAAAACTGTCATCTATGCGGATGGAGAGAATGCGGATTGGAAATCAAATCCTACGGATTACCAGATAACGGAACAAACGGTTACTTCTGAAAATACGTTGAACATACGAATGGCTGCCGGAGGCGGACAGGCTATTTCATTTATGGCACTTTAAAAAGATCGATTGATTATAAAGTTAGACTGTTAATAATGGAAATAGGATTCGTTTTTAGGTAGGAAGATAGAAAAACAGGTAGTATAAATAAAGTTAGTTAGAGGTTAGGAAAAACGGTGAACAGCCTCAACACTGTCCACCGTTTTTATTATTAAGCATGTTCTCATTATCAGTTTATATAATCCGTGCTAATACTATGAGAATTATTGCATGGATACTTATCGTGCTTATCCGGGATAATTATCCCTTTGCTTCCTGATACATAAAGCGTTTGATTGACTTTTTCGCAGTCTTTTCAAATTCCTCGAAATGGATCTTTATTTTGCTTATTTGAGAATAGTTAGGAAGCTGTTGATTCAATTCGATACGGTTTTGTTCCATTACTTTCTGAATATCCGTCTGCTGCAATCCATGAGCGAAAGCATCGTCGAAATCCGGGTAGATCAGTGCTACCAGCTTTTCGTGCTGTAAGACGATCAGTGACTCCGAAACATACGGCATGTTGTTCAGCTTGCTTTCAATTTCTTCGGGATAGATATTCTGTCCGCTAGAGGTGAGAAGCAGGTTCTTACTACGTCCGCGGACTGTCACATAACCCTCTTCATCCAACGTACCGAGGTCACCGGTATGCAGCCAACCGTTAGCATCAATAATTTGCGCCGTAGCTTCCGGATTTTTATAATATCCCAGCATCATATTCATTCCTCTGCATACGATTTCTCCAGCATGTGTTTTCGGGTCCGGTGAGTCAATACGGACTTCCATTCGGCTGGTTGCCTTTCCGCAGGAAGCAAGTTTCAGTGTTTCCCAGCGGCTGGAACAAATAATCGGACCACATTCCGTCATACCGTAAGCGATGGTGTAGGGGAACCCTATCTTTTTAAGGAAAGCCTCTACTTCCGCATTGAAAGGAGCGCCTCCGATAATAATCTCGTCAAAGTTTCCACCGAAGATTTCCATGGCAGCCTGTCGTGCCAGCGATTTGATTTTATCGTTCACAATAGGCACTTTCAGCAATAACTTGCCGATTTTGCTGTCTACTTTAGGAAGAATATCTTTCTTGATAATCTTTTCCACAATCAACGGTACACAAGAAATCACTTTGGGTTTAATTTCGGAGAAAGATTGGGAAATGATTTTCGGAGACGGCATACGCGTCAGGAAATAGATGTGTGCACCTGCAGAGAATCCGTAAAGGAAATCATATACCATACCGAACACGTGTCCCATAGGCAACATGGAAACGATATGATCTCCCGGTTTAACGGGAAGCATTTCGAAGCAATAAGCCACGTTCGACCAAAGACTGCGATAGGGGAGCATCACTCCTTTAGAGTAACCCGTGGTACCGGAAGTATAGTTGATGATAGCCAGTTCTTCCGGACGATCTTTCCGGTAACAAATATGTTCCGGGCGAAAGTTCTTGGGATACTGTTGACCGTAAATAGCGTTCCGGTGTTCAAAAGCGTAAGTGAGTTTTTCGTTTCGGGACACTAATGCCGAGAAATCAGCCAGCGAAGCGATGCCCTCTAACAAAGGCATGGCATCTTCATTCAGGTTCTCCCATGCCTGGTCGCCGACGAAAAGTAATTTGGCTTCGGAATGGTTGACGATATTATGAATATTATCTGCCTTGAATTCATGCAAAATGGGAACAATAACAGCTCCGTAAGTGATAGTCGCCAGGAAAGTAACTGCCCAGTGAGCACTGTTACGTCCGCAAACGGCTATTTTATCTCCCGGCTGGATGCCGGCACTTTCCAAGACGATGTGAAATTTAGCGATTTTACGCGCTACATCCTTATATTGGAGGGTAATTCCTTTATAGTCAGTTAAGGCATCTTTGTCCCAGTTTTTGATGATGCTTTGCTCAATATAATCAATGAACTGATGTTCTTGTTCCATTCGATTTTTGCACATTTAGTTTAAAACTGCGCAAAATTAATACTTCGTAGATGTAAACCGAATTTTAAATTCAAGTTTTACGGTTAATTAACGGAGGGGGAACGAACAATTTTACCAGCCGGATAAAGGTCATTCGTGTTTCTTCCTTAGAACTAGTTCATTGGCCTATATAAAACATTTCGTCTCCACGCATGAAGATGAAACGAATGTCTTGCCAAGGCAAGAGGTTCCATGCGTGGAGACGAATCAGTTATAGTGTACTGAATAACTCTTTTCAGATGTTATTCTGAATCAGTATCTTCTTCTTTGGATTTTTCGGCCTGTGTGGCAATCGGACCAGCTGTGATATCCTGAACTACGCCAAGCGCAAGACCTGCAACCAGAGTGATCACTGTGATGGAAATGGTGTTTTTTAAGATTGTATTCATGCTTTTTTACCTCCTTTTCCAAAGGCAACCGGTTTGGTTACTTTTTCAATGATCGGAACCAGAAGGTTGCAGAAAATGATTGCGTAGGAAACACCTTCTGCTGATCCACCGAAGAGACGGAAAATTGCAGTCAGAATACCGAGACAACATCCATAAATAAGCTGCCCTTTAGGAGTGATTGGTGTGGTAACGTAATCTGTTGCCATAAACCATGCACCCAGCATCAGACCACCGCCAAACAGATGACTGAGCAGATAATTGCCATCAAATCCCATTCCTGAACCAAGCATATAAAAAATTACAAATACTGTAAAGCTTCCGATATATGTAAGTGGTACTTTAAGGTCAATAACCTTGAATGCAAGAAGAATTACTGCACCAATCAGGATTGCAAGTGCGGAAGTTTCACCAATGGTTCCCTGAATATTGCCGATAAAGAGATCTTTTACCGGAATTGAAGATGCTGCTACAAATCCCTGTTTTTTCAATGCTGCCAGAGGGGTTGCGCCTGTTACGGTATCCAGAACTCCACGATAGCTGTCAGATACGGAAAAATCTGTCATTTTCGCAGCAAAAGAAATCATAAGGAAACATCTTCCGGCAAGTGCCGGGTTCATAAAGTTCTGACCGAGTCCGCCAAAAAGTTGTTTTACGACAATGATAGCGAATGCACTGCCCAGAACTGGCATCCACAGTGGAATCTGCGGAGGCATATTCAGCGCGAGCAAAAGGCCTGTTACCACTGCACTGAAATCAGTAATTGTATTTTTTTTGTGCATGAGTCTGTCATACAGCCATTCAAAAAACACACTGGAAATCACTGTTACGAGCACTACAAGGAGTGCATGAAAGCCGAAATTCCAGATACCGAATAAGGTAGCAGGAAGCAACGCGATCACAACGAGCTGCATGATCCGGCTGGTTGTCATTTTGTCCCTGACATGGGGATTAGATGATACATTATACATTTCTTCCATTTCTTTTCCTCCCCTTATTTCTTCCTGCGGCTGGCAAGAACCATTTTACGCATGGACTTGATACTCTGTGTAAGCGGTCTCTTTGCAGGACAGATATAACTGCAGCATCCGCATTCGCAGCATTCCATACCGTCTAATGCTTCAAAGCCTGCCATATCACCACGTTCTGCCAGTTTGGCAAGACGTGCAGGAAGAACGTGGCCTGGACAGACGCTCACACAGCGTCCGCAGTTGATGCAGGCGGTCTGTATTTCCTGGGCTTCAGATACGGCATCATGTTCAAGGAACAGGAATGCAGAAGTTGTTTTTGTGCACGGTACGTGAAGATCATATAATGCAAATCCCATCATAGGACCACCGGAAATTGCTTTTGCAATCTTGCCTTTCAGTCCACCAGCGGCATCTACCAGTTCAGACATGTCAGTACCTGCAAGAACAAGAAGGTTCTTTGGTTCTTTGATGCCATCACCGGTAACGGTAACTACACGACTGTTGACCGGTCTGCCGAGAATAACTGCTTTGTATACGGAAATTACAGTCTCTACATTGTCAACGACACATCCTACATCAGCAGGAAGCATTGAAGAATTGATCTCACGTCCGGTTGCAGCATAGATCAGAGTACGCTCACCACCCTGTGGATATTTGGTCATCATTTCTTTTACTTCGATACGATCGATATCTTTGACCAGTTCTTTCATTTTGGCGATACAGTCTGGTTTGTTGTCCTCGATACAGATGTATCCTTTTGCAGAATCAAAAAGAGTCAGAATGACCTGAAGACCTTTTACAACTTTTTCCGGTTCTTCGATCATACGGCGATAGTCGCTTGTGATATAAGGTTCGCATTCGGCACCGTTTACAAGAACATATTCAATCTTGGAAGGATCCTTTGGCGCAAGTTTTACATGGGTTGGAAATCCTGCTCCACCCATACCTACTACCCCGCCCTCTTTGATACGGTTCAGGATTTCTTCTTTTGTAAGGTCTTCCAGGCGGGCTTCCTGAAATTCGGTTTCCTGATACTGCTGGTCATTTTCGATAACAATACAGTCAACCATAGAACCGGTAGCGTTCAGCCTTTTTTCGATACCCTTAACGGTACCGGAAACAGATGCATGAAGCGGTACAGAAACAAATCCGCCTGCATCGGCAATCTTCTGTCCTGCAAGAACTGTGTCACCTTTTTTTACGCAGGGAACAGATGGTGCTCCGATGTGCTGAGAGAGTGGATAAACCAGATCTCCTTTTGGGAGATACTTCTCAATCGGATGGTCTTTGGATAGTTCCTTACCTTCGTAAGGATGGATTCCGCCCCTAAAGGTCAGTTTTCCCATATATTATTCCTCCTTATTTTATAAGCATCAGTGCTGCTTATATTCTTTTTCTTTTTCATGATACGTACAATAAAAACAGTGTTTTTTATTTACGCATGCGACCGTCCGGTTACTGCATGCTTTGTTTATATTAACAGTAACTCTGCTTATACTATACCTCTTTTTAGCAAAAAATTCACTACCAAATTTTCAAAATATTGTGTATAATTAAATACAATCATGAAAGGGAGAAATGATGATGATTGTTAAAAAAATACCTATTTTACAAGGGTTTCCGGCACTTGAAACCGTTAAATATTTATCGAATACAAAAAATGAATTGTCAGAATATAATCCGATTTTTTACGATATTGAGACAACTGGATTATCAAGATATACTGCATTTGTGTATCTGATCGGCGCAGTCAGATTCGAAGAAAATCAATGGATGCTTTATCAGTGGATGCGGGAAGATGAAAACGAGGAGGCTCTTGTTTTACAGGAATTTGCAAGCTTTTTGACAAATGCTGATTGTACGATTCAGTATAATGGAAATCGATTTGACCAGCCTTTTCTGGAAGAACGTTATCGAAAACACAAAATGGATACTCCATTTAAAGAAATTTTATCCCTTGATCTATATCAGTTGTTAAAACCATGTCAGAGTTTGTTTAAACTGAGCAAAATGAAACAGCCGGATTTGGAAAATTTTGTCGGAATACATAACAGAAAGTACTGCGACGGTGGACAATGTATTCGATTATATAAAACTTTTATGAAGAAAAAAGATCCGGAAGCAGCAAATATCGTGATGGGACATAATGAAGAAGATTTGTTGGGACTTGGGACAATTTTTTCATTACTTGCATACAAAAAACTTTATGATGGAGAATATCATCCGAAACAATGCGTGATTTTAGAGCAGGAATTAAAGATTGTCATAGAACTTTCTGCTGCTGCTCCGGTGAATGTATCTTGTGGAAATTCAGATTTTTATCTGAGTGTAAATGGATACGAAGCAAGAATGCTGGTACACCTTAAAGAAGGTAAACTCCGTCAATATTACAGAAATTATAAAGATTATGAGTTTATTCCGGGAGAAGACACTGCAATGCCAAAGTCCATTACCAGATATATGGATAAAAGCCTTAAAATCGCGACAACTCCTCAAACTTGCTATACCTGGTTTAATTGCGATGAGGATTTTTTGAATAATGAAAAGAAACAGATGCAATATCTGACACATACACTTCCGTTTTTTCTGGATAATCTGAATAAATAGAACATGATATCTGAGAGACAGATAGGTTTAAAACATATTAGAGCAAAAAAAGACCTGACAGTTTAATGCCAGGTCTTTTAATATTCTGAAATTATTCTTCTGTAGCTTCTTCAGCTGCCGGAGCTTCCAGAGCTTTCATGCTAAGGCTGATCTTCTTGTCATCTCCGTTGAAATCAACAACTTTAGCCTGAATTTCCTGTCCGATAGAAAGTACATCAGATGGTTTAGCAACGTGCTCTCTGGAAATCTGGGATACATGAAGAAGTGCATCAATTCCAGGTGCAAGTTCAACAAAAGCACCAAAGTCTGTCATACGTGCAACTTTACCAGTTACTACGTTACCTACAGCAAAATCTTCTGCTGCAGAAAGCCATGGATTCTCTTCTGGGAATTTCATGGAAAGAGCAATCTTATCTCCATTGATCTCTTTGATCAGAACTCTAACTTCATCACCTACATTGAAGACCTTTTTCGGGTTTTCAACTCTGCCCCAAGACATCTCGGAGATATGAAGAAGTCCATCCGCTCCACCAAGATCGATGAAAGCACCAAAATCTGTAACATTTTTAACGGTACCTGTTACAGTATCGCCAACATGGATTTTCTCCATAAGTTCTTTCTGTTTCTCTGCTTTCTCAGCAAGAAGAAGCTGTTTACGGTTACCAATGATACGTCTTCTTCTTGGATTGAATTCAGTGATAACAAATTCGATTTCTTTATCTGCATATTTTGAAAGATCTTTTTCGTATGTGTCGGAAACAAGGCTTGCAGGAATAAATACTCTAGCCTCTTCTACATTTACACAAAGACCACCGTCAAGTACCTGTGTTACAGGAGCTTTCAGCACTTCCTGAGATTCGAAAGCAGCCTCCAGACGTTTGTTGCCTTTTTCTGCAGCAAGTCTCTTGTAAGTCAGGATAACCTGTCCTTCACCGTCATTGACTTTCAGCACTTTTGCTTCCATGCTGTCGCCAACATGAACTGCATCTGTGAGTACAAGTGAAGCATCATTGGAATATTCACTCTTGGTGATAATACCGTCTGCTTTATAACCGATATTCAGGATGATCTCATCATCTTTTACATCAATGACTGTACCCTGTACGATCTCTCCATTTCTGATTGTTTTTACGGAATCCTCCAGCATCTGTTCAAAACTCAATTCTGACATGTTCTTGAACCTCCTCAATAATTTTCTTTGGGGTGGATGCCCCTGCTGTGATACCTACATAACTACTGTGATGGAACATTTCAGAATCCAAGTCTACAGGTGTT
>ENA-ORTW01004966-ORTW01004966.1-human-gut-metagenome-genome-assembly--contig:-NODE-4966-length-10046-cov-2.102492_pt1 | contig 10046 bp, 4 predicted proteins | sample MGYA00242072_ERZ509193 | MGnify/ENA primary metagenome ERZ509193 (study PRJEB26280, sample SAMEA2338813) | human gut metagenome | biome: human gut; feature: human-associated habitat; material: faeces...
TAAAAAAAATAAACTCGATACAGTTTTATATTTTAATCGTTTGAAAACGAAAATTTTCTAAATATCTTTACCTTGTTAAAAATACATACCATGAAGCACTCCGTTCCCGCTCTATTGACAACGGTCTTTCTATTTATGTCTGTTGCTTTTATTTCGGCACAAGACAGAGTTTGTTATACAGGAACAGAACTTTCCAATCCATATCGTCATGACGGGCAACTCTCTCCCGCCGTCGGAGTCCACAACATACAATTGTTACGGGCCAATCGCGACAGTATTACAGCTACTTACAATTTCGGGTGGACTTACAACCACCAGCCCATGATGTGTTATTGGAACGGGAAATTCTATCTTCATTTCCTTTGCGACAGTACCGACGAACACATTCCTCCGTCGCGCACGGTACTCATGACTTCGCCCGACGGGTATCATTGGAGTTCTCCCGAAATTTTGTTTCCGGAATATAAAGTACCCGAAGGTTTTACCAAAAAGGGACGAACCGATACTGCACACAACCTTACAGCCATTATGCACCAGCGTGTAGGCTTTTACGTGGCATCGAACGGACGGTTATTGGCCACTGGCAATTACGGTATTGCTCTCGACAGAAAAGACGATCCCAATGACGGAAACGGCATAGGACGCGTTGTAAGGGAAATAAAAAAAGACGGTACGTTCGGCCCTATTTATTTTGTCTATTACAATCACGATTTCAACGAAAAGAATACCGACTACCCTTTCTATACCCGTGCACGCGACAAAGGTTTTATAAAAGCCTGTCGGGAAATGATGGATAATCCGCTTTACCGTATGCAAATGGTTGAAGAGGCCGACCGTAACGACCCCATGCTTCCGCTTAACAAACCTTATAAAGCTTTTTGTTACTATTATTTGCCCGATGACCGTATCGTCGGATTATGGAAACATGCACTCACCTCTATCAGTAACGACGGGGGCAATACTTGGGAAGAACCCGTAGAGCGAGCCAAAGGATTTGTCAACAGCAACGCCAAAATCTGGGGACAAAAATTGAGTGATGATACTTATGCAACCGTATACAATCCGGCCGAATACCGATGGCCGTTAGCCATTTCGCTAAGTAACGACGGATTGGAGTATACGACACTGAATCTCATACACGGGATTGTCCCCCCGATGCGTTACGGCGGCAATTACAAAAGTTTCGGGCCGCAATATGCACGTGGTATCCAACCGGGGAACGGGACGCCTCCCGACGGAGATTTGTGGGTATCATACAGCGTCGGGAAAGAAGATATATGGGTAAGCCATATTCCCGTTCCGGTGCGTCAAAAAGTTACTGAATACGTGCAGGACGACATAAGCCATGCGACGCAACTGTGCGACTTGCGGGAATGGAATCTCTATGCAGGAATAGCCACACCGGTTACTCTCGAAAATAAAAAAGGAACACGCTGGCTCACAATCACCGACAAAGATCCATTCTCTTTCGCTTGGGTCGAACGGAAAATACCGGAAAGCCGAGTACTGAAAGTCTCGTTCGATATTATGGCCGAACAAACTGGATATGGGAACTTGCAAATCGACTTTGCCGATGCCGAAGGTATCCCCTGCGCCAGAGTGGAATTTACCGACAGTATCATGCGAGCCAAAGGAGGGGCCCGTTATTCCCAAATGGGGAAATACTCTCCCGGAGAAATCTACCATATCGATGTGGAACTATCGGTCGGAAACCGCAATTATACTGTTTATATCAACGGTAAGAAAAAAACGACACGTATGTTCTTCGCTCCTGTACCGGGAATCGAACGCATTATATTCCGTACCGGCTCCATCAATTCGATACCGACCCCCGACACGCCGGCTGACCAATATTTCGATCTCGAAAATGCCGGACAAGAAGAAACCCCGGCAACCTACCGCATAGCCAGACTCCGAACATCGGGCGACCGTACGGCAAATCTTTTAGACTTCAACGACTATCGACATTACATCGACTACTTCAACCGTATGGAAGACGAGAATATCGCACAAGCCATACCCAACGACCAATCGGCCGACTGGCTCGAAACAAATATTCCGTTATTCGATTGTCCGGATCGAAACATGGAAGAAATTTATTATTACCGATGGTGGACTCTGAGAAAACATATCAAAAACACACCGGTAGGTTATGCCATGACCGAATTTCTCGTACCCCGCTCGTATGCCGACAAATACAATCTCATATCGAGTGCATTGGGCCATCACATACACGAATGCCGCTGGTTGAGAGACACCTGCTATCTACGCCAAATCGTCTATACATGGTATCGGGGTAATGACGGGAAACCGATGGAACGCATGGATCGGTATAGTTCTTGGACACCGTATGCCATATATAACAGCTGGCTTGTTACCGACGACTCCGCTTTCCTTGCGGATTTGCTTCCCGATATGAAACGGGAATATTCCCGATGGGAAAAGACCCACCGTTTGCCGAACGGCCTTTACTGGCAAAGCGACGTACAAGACGCAATGGAAGAGAGTATAAGCGGGGGACGAAAAAAACAATATGCACGCCCGACAATTTCCTCCTATATGTACGGCAATGCCATGGCCATTTTTCAGGCCTGCCGACATGCAGAAGACGCCGACAGTTTTCTTTATAAGAACAAGGCCGACACATTGAAATACCTTGTAGAGAAACACCTATGGAACGAAAGCGATGCTTTCTTTGAAACACGCAGGGGAGATACTCTCGCCAATGTGCGGGAAGCCATCGGATATACTCCGTGGTATTTCAATCTGCCGACACAAGGGAAATTCGACTCGGCATGGTTACAAATCAGCGATTCGAAAGGATTTTCCGCACCTTTCGGACTGACGACGGCAGAACGTCGTCATCCACAGTTCCGAGCCGTTTTCAAAGCCAGTTGCGAATGGAACGGTCCGATTTGGCCTTTTGCAACATCACAAACCCTCACGGCTCTTGCCAATTACTTAAATGCAAACGGAAATAACGAATTCGTAAACGACAGCATTTGGTTTGGACAACTGAAATTATACGCACTATCGCACTACTTTCACGGACGTCCTTATATCGGAGAATACCTCGATGAAGTTACCGGATACTGGCTCAAAGGCGAGCAGGAACGCAGCCGGTATTACAATCATTCCACATTCAATGACTTGATTATTACCGGACTCGTCGGTTTACGTCCGTGTGCAGGAAATACTTTTGAAATAAACCCGTTATTGCCCGACGACACATGGGACTACTTCTGCCTCGATAACGTACTTTACCACGGACGAAATCTTACTATTGCCTGGGACAAAAAAGGCGACCGTTACCGACAAGGTAAAGGCTTATTCGTTTGGATCGACGGAAAACTGATCGGATACCGCCCCACATTGGGGCCTCTATCCTGTACCATTACCTTCGACAAACAATAAATAAAACATATGCTTATGAAAAAATCGATTTTAATGACCCTTATCGGGTTTCTGGCCATCGGCAGTATATATGCTGCAAAATCTCCGACGTATATCCCTTGGAAAAACGGGAAACTGTGTGTCTCGGAAGAACATCGTTACTTGAAACACGAAAACGGGAAACCCTTTTTCTGGTTGGGAGATACCGGCTGGCTGCTACCCGAACGCCTGACACGAGATGAAGCAGGATATTATCTGAGCCGTTGCCAAGCAGCCGGGTATAATGTGGTACAAGTTCAAACCGTCAATGGTGTACCGGCATACAATGTATACGGACAAATGTCCCACCCCGACGGATACGATTTCTCCGAAATAAATAAAAAAGGAGTTTACGGTTATTGGGAGCACATGGATTTTATCATAAAAACCGCTGAAAGAAACGGTATATACATCGGTATGGTGTGTATATGGGGAGGTTTGGTAAAATCGGGTCTCATGACCGTTGAAGAAGCTCAAGCTTACGGAAAATTTTTAGCCGACCGGTACAAAAATTCTCCCAATATCATCTGGATCATCGGCGGAGATATTCAGGGCGATATAAAACCGGAAGTATGGCATGCTTTGGCCCGTGCCATAAAAGCCAACGACCCCAACCACCTTATGACCTTTCACCCCCGGGGAAGAACGACATCGGCCGATTATTACAACGATGCCGAATGGCTCGACTTCAACATGTTCCAAAGCGGACACCGACGCTATGGACAACGCGGCGACGATAAGAACTATCCTATCCCCGAAAACACCGAAGAGGACAACTGGCGCTACGTAGAGCGTTCTTTGGCAAAAACTCCCATGAAACCGGTTCTCGACGGCGAACCTTCTTACGAAAAAATACCGCAAGGGTTACATGATCCCAATGAACCTTTATGGCAAGATTTCGATTGCCGACGTTATGCTTATTGGTCGGTTTTCGCAGGCGCTTTCGGACACACTTATGGGCACAACGATATCATGCAATTCCATCGTCCCGGAACAGGAGGAGCATACGGTGCGCACACCCCCTGGTATGAGGCTCTCAACGACCCTGGATTCAATCAAATGAAATACCTCAAAAATCTGATGTTGACATTCCCTGTTTTCGAGCGCATTCCCGACCAAAGTATCATAGTCGGGAAAAACGGAGAGAAATACGACCGCCTCATAGCTACCCGAGGAAACGACTATCTGCTGGTATATAACTACACCGGACGCGAAATGAACATCGACTTGACAAAAATAAAAGGTAAAAAGAAAAAAGCATGGTGGTATAATCCTTCAAACGGAGAATTGCGTTACATCGGAGAATTTGCAAATAAAGTCGTAAAATTCACTCCGACTGCGCAAAATGCTTCGACAAGCGATTGCGTTCTCATCGTAACAGATGCCTCACAGACATATGTATCGCCCGAATGGGCATCCTTACCCGATGCACAATCCAGTAAAATCCGATAATACCTTCTATACCATGCAAAAACACATTTTTCTACTTATCGGCATTTGCTTGTCATTATACCTTTCACCTCAGGTACTACAATCGCAATCAAAAAAGGAGATTGTATCCGTATCGGAGTTACGGACCGAAGGTATGACCGATCCGTTGGGTATCCATACGGAAACTCCTCGATTCAGTTGGCAGCTACAATCGTCGGAATACAACGTCGTACAACTCTCCTATCGAATTTTAGTGGCAAGCGACAGTTCCAAACTCGTCTCGGAAGAAGGTGATTTATGGGATTCGGGTATTATAAAAAGCGACAGTTCCTTGTGGATTCCATACCGGGGAAAACCGCTCGGCAGTAATCGCCATGCATATTGGAAAGTACAAATAACCGCCTCATACGGAAAAGGGCAACCATACCAAACATCATGGAGCCATATAGCCCGTTTCTCAACAGGATTATTATCGGAAAACCGTTGGAGAGGTCGTTGGATAGGACTCGATCGGGTCATGCCGTGGGACGATGAATCATTGTACAGCAAACTTTCAGCCAGATATTTACGCACCGAATTCAAAACCGCAAAAACTGTGAAAAGAGCCACCGTTTTTATCTCGGGTTTAGGACTGAACGAACTTTATATCAACGGTAAGAAAGTGGGCAACGAAGTGCTTACTCCGGCTCCGACCGATTATCGAAAAACCATTCTTTACAACACCTACGACGTTACCTCTTTTCTACAAAAAGAAAACGCCATAGGAGTCGTATTAGGCAATGGGCGATTCTATACTATGCGACAAAATTACAAGCCTTACAAAATCACTAATTTCGGCTATCCCAAATTGCGTCTGAATCTTATTATCGAATATACCGATGGCAAGCGCGAGATCATCGACAGCAATACCGATTGGAAAATAAATCCCGATGGCCCCATTCGCAGTAACAACGAATACGACGGAGAGATATACGATGCCCGTAGAGAGTTGGGAGATTGGGCTTCGCCCGGATATGACGATACGGCTTGGCTGCCGGCCGAACGAGTAAGCATACCCACCGGTACTCTGCGTGGCCATATGATGCCCGGCATGAAAATATGGCAGGAAATAAAACCGAAAAGCATTATAAAAAATGCCAACGGTTTTATCATCGATTTCGGTCAGAATATGGCCGGATGGGTAAAAATGAGTATTATGGGCAAAGAAGGCGACACCATAAAAGTGCGTTATGCCGAGCGACTTACCGACGATGGGAAGGCTCTCTACACAGAGAATTTCCGTGATGCCCTCTCGACCGACATCTATATATGCAACGGCAAAGAACGAGGAAAAACATGGGCTCCGATATTTTCATACCACGGTTTCCGCTTTGTCGAAGTGAGCGGTTATCCACTCTCCGATATTTCGCAACTCGCTTCCCTCTTCACTGCCGAGGTCGTCAGCGATGAAATGGAGGTCATCGGAGACTTCTCTTCATCAAATGAACTACTCAATCAGATCGTCAAAAACGCTTGGTGGGGTATCCTCGGCAACTATAAAGGTATGCCGGTAGACTGCCCGCAACGCAACGAACGCCAACCCTGGCTCGGAGACCGTACAATGGGTTGTTGGGGAGAAAGTTATCTTTTCGATACCGAACGCCTATACACCAAATGGGTACGCGATATATGTGAAGCCCAACGCGAAGACGGTTGCATACCCGATGTAGCACCGGCATTCTGGAATTATTACAGCGACAATGTAACATGGCCCAGTGCATTGATTTTTGCCTGCAATATGTTATACACTCAATTCGGCAATATCGAGCCTATACGCCGACACTATCCTTCGATGCAAAAGTGGGTGGAACATATCGCTGAAGAATATTCCGACAAATCGGGCATCATACGCAAAGACAAATACGGCGATTGGTGCGTACCGCCCGAATCGCCCGAAATGATACACAGCCAAGACCCCGCCCGAAAAACCGACGGAAAACTTATTTCCACAGCATACTTCTACAAGGTTCTGCAAACGATGTCCCATTTCGCCCGGCTTCAAGGGCTCGAAAACGATGCCGCCCGATATGAAACGCATTCCAAGGCTTTGAAAAAAGCATTCAACGAAAAATTCCTCGTGGTAAAAAAAAACACGTCACTGACAATGGCCACCTCCCACCATACCGACTCCGTTTATTACGGAAACAATACCGTAACGGCCAATATATTGCCATTGGCATTCGATATGGTACCAGAGCCTTATAAAGACGATGTAGAAAAACAAGTCATCGCTACTACAAGTCATAATGCCCATGTAAGTTGTGGGGTAATCGGCATGCAATGGTTGTTCCGCCAGCTATGCGATATGGGACGGGGCGATCTCGCCTATTTACTGGCTTCACAAGAAAGTTATCCGGGATATGGATACATGGTGAAACACGGAGCCACGACGATTTGGGAACTTTGGAACGGAGATACCGCCAACCCCAAAATGAACAGCGGAAATCATGTCATGCTCTTAGGGGACTTTCTCCCCTTCTGCTTCGAACGACTGGGAGGTATTGCTCCGTCTCAGGAAAAAGTAGCATTCAAACACATCGTCTTTGCTCCTGACTTCACGATAGAAGCCCTTGACAATGCAAATGTCTCTTACCGTACTCCGTACGGAAAAGCGCAAAGCCGTTGGAAAAAGAACAACCACCAGATAAAATGGGATATTGTCGTTCCTCCCAATACGACGGGTGAAATACATTTCCCCGATGGAAATATAAAATATGTAGGTTCGGGGCATTACCATTACAAAGTAAAAATGCCGTCTCGGAGCAAAACTCACCGTTGAATCCTAACCTATTTTTCCGATGCTGTACTATAAAAGAGCTGATATTACACACAGACCTTTACACAAATATGACCTCATATAAAGATAACAAAAAACAAATATCAACTGATAAATCTCGACATAAAACCATGAAACGACTACTCTTATTAGCAGGTATTTTATTACCGATAGCAATATGTCCGACCCAAGCACAATACCCTACTGTACCCGACTCGGTAAAACAACGTGCTGCTCAGGAAAATGCCATACACCATAAACTTTCCGAAGCCGCATGGAAGAAAGCGTTGAAAACGGTCAAGAAAGAAGAAAAAAAATACGGTCGCGTCTATCGCCCGTGGGCATCGAAGCCCGAAGACTTGCCACAATGTCAGATACCCGCATTTCCGGGTGCAGAAGGCGGCGGCGCTTTTACTGCCGGAGGTCGCGGAGGAAAAGTTTTCACGGTTACATCGCTCGAAGACCGAGGTCCGGGAACTTTGAGAGAAGCATGCGAATCCGGAGGAGCACGCATAGTCGTATTCAATGTTGCCGGTGTAATCCGACTGAAATCACCTATCAGTATCAAAGCTCCTTACATCACGATTGCCGGACAAACAGCACCGGGAGATGGAGTGTGTGTAACGGGTGCTTCATTCCTCATCGACACACACGATGTAATTATCCGCCACATGCGATTCCGTCGGGGAGCCGTCGATGTTGCCGACCGCGATGATGCTTTGGGCGGTAATGCCGTCGGAAATATCATTCTCGACCACATATCGGCATCATGGGGACTCGACGAGGTCATGTCGATATACCGCCACGTATGGAATCGCGATGAAACGGGAAAGGGAACAAAATTACCGACCGTAAACATCACTATTCAAAACTCCATGTTTGCCGAAGCCCTCGACACCTATAATCATGCTTTCGGAGCTACGATTGGCGGACATAACTGCTATTTCGCACGTAACCTATTTGCATCGAACATATCGAGAAATTGTTCGGTAGGTATGAACGGAGGATTCAATCTGGTGAATAGCGTCATATATAATTGGTGGAACCGCTCGATCGATGGCGGCGACGAATATTCGCAATTCAACATCATCAACAACTATTTCAAACCCGGTCCTATCACGGCCCTGCAAACCGGACGTCCCATCTGCTACACCTCTGCCGACAGCTGTTTTCAGATTGCCGCTCACGAAAAACATTTCGGGCTTGAGAAATTATACCGGCTCTGCGAAATTGCCTATAAACATGTACAGCCCTACCGCATCGGACGTGTCATTGCCCGCCCCTTTATCGGAGAAAAAAGCGGCGAATTCACCCGCACCACCCGCCGTCGCGACTACGCCGCCCAACCTTTCGGCGACACCCTGTTGGATAAAGCTTTGGCTGCCGGACGAAAAGTTTATGCCGTCGGAGCCATTAATGATATCTATGCTCATCGCGGCATCAGCAACCCCGTTCATGCCACCGAACTCCCCGGCTTATGGGACGCCACGCTCAAGGCAATGGCCGAAGCCCCGGACGGTTCGTTGGTCTTTACCAATTTTGAAGATTTCGACATGTATTACGGTCACCGCCGCAATGTTGAAGGCTATGCCCGCGCTCTGGAATATTTCGATTCGCGCCTGCCGGACATTCTGCCTTGCCTGAAGCAGGACGACGTTTGTTTCATCACCGCCGACCACGGCAACGATCCCTCTTATAAAGGAACCGACCATACCCGGGAACAGGTTCCGGTTCTGATGTTCGGCCGCGGAATACGGCCGCGCAGCCTCGGCCAAAGAGAAACTTATGCCGACCTCGGACAGACTGCTGCCGACATACTGCAGCTTCCGCCGTTGGCCGCGGGAATCAGCTTCCGATGAGTTACGGCGCTCCCAACCTTCCGGCTGACAAACACTTTTTCTTTGACCGTCACGGCGGTGTTTCCGCCGGCAAATATGCCAGCCTGAACGGCAGCATCAAAAGTGATGACGACAGAGAAAACGTGCTCAAAAACTTTGCTTTGGCCGCCGCACATTATCACTTGCCGTTTGAACGTCTGGCTATCGTTCGCCAGGGAACGACAAACCATGCCGTTTTTATCAGTCAACCCGAACGTTGGCAGCAATTTGCCGACGGCATGGTAACCGATATTCCCGGCATTATTCTCACTCTTCGCACGGCCGACTGCTGCCCGGTTTTGTTTTATGACGCCCGCAACCGGATTATCGGCGCCGCCCATGCCGGCTGGCGCGGCGCCCTGTACGGCATTATTGAAAACACGCTGCAGCTCATGCTGGAACACGGAGCGGAAAAAGCAAACATTGCCGCGGCCCTCGGCCCCTGCCTGCAGCAGCAGTCCTTTGAATGCCGCTCCGATATGCGGAACGAA
>ENA-ORTW01004967-ORTW01004967.1-human-gut-metagenome-genome-assembly--contig:-NODE-4967-length-10045-cov-4.737538_pt1 | contig 10045 bp, 9 predicted proteins | sample MGYA00242072_ERZ509193 | MGnify/ENA primary metagenome ERZ509193 (study PRJEB26280, sample SAMEA2338813) | human gut metagenome | biome: human gut; feature: human-associated habitat; material: faeces...
CGCGGCGTTCTCGTCGTAGCGCTCGAGAAGCCCGGCACCGGCCCAGTATTGCAGGGTGCGCTTGGCAGCCTCGATGCTGGGCAGCGCCAGTGCGCGGGCCATCGTGCGCGGGTCGGTGTCGTGGGTCTGCAAAATGTAGAGTGCGGCCCGGATCGTATCGCCGTCGGTCTGGGTCAGATGGGTCAGGACCAGCTGCGGCACAGCCAGCGTGTCGCCGTTGCTTGCCGCCAATTTGTAGCCCATATCCGCAAACCTCCCCACTATAAATTGTTGGTTTATTATACCACAAAAGTACCGTTTGGTCAATCTTGAAGAAAAACTGCCCAAAAAACATCGCCGGATTTTGGGCAATGCGTTCCTTGTATTTTGATACACAAATTTGTACAATAGTACCATAAACAGTTAAAGCATTAAGGGGGAGACTACCATGGCGATGAATCTTGTAAAACTGCCCACCGGCAAATCGAATTTGCAGCTGCGCGTCAGCAAGGGGCACTATGCCACCAGCCACAGCCATATCAACTACTACATTGATGTCACGCTGACAAAGTTCCGCCTGTCGGAGGCACGCGCTGCCGCCGCCGAGCTGGTGCGAGAGTACAAGTCGACGACCATTGTGGACACGATCCTCTGCCTGGACGGTACCGAGGTCATCGGCGCCTGCATGGCCAGTGAGCTGACGAAGGCCGGCTATACGAATATGAACGCCCACCAGACGATCTACGTCGTCACGCCGGAGCACACCACCGGCAGCCAGCTGCTTTTCCGCGAAAACACCGCCCCGATGATCGCCGGCAAGCATGTACTGGTGCTGGCGGCGTCCGTTACCACCGGCTTCACCGTGCAGGGCGCTGTCGAGGCCATCCGCTACTATGGCGGCGATCCCGTCGGCATCGCGTCGATCTTTGCGTCGGTCAAGGAGTGCGCAGGCTACCCCGTGGCCAGCATCTTTGACACCCACGACCTTCCCGACTACGAAACCCACGACTCCCACAGCTGCCCGTGGTGCAGGCAGGGCAAGAAAATTGATGCGCTTGTCAACAGCTTCGGCTACTCGAGCCTGTAAATTTTCTGACGATTTTGCCCCCTCGAAAGAGGGGGCTTTTTGTCGTTTTGCGGTCTTTACGCTCCGCGCAGGGTCTTTTATAATGGGAAGGCTGATTTTTTTAGGAGGAATTGGTTTGAATACTGAGAATTTGAATGGGATCCTTGCACAATACGTTCAGCACTGCAAAGCCCGCGCGGCAGCCGATGAGGGAACGGTCTGGCGCGCGGTGGACTGCTTTGGCGTGAACTGGGACATCGAGGACAGCGACTTTCCGGCCATGTTTGCCGATGCCATGCAGCAGGCCCGGCCGACGCTGGACAACCCGGCCCTGCAGCCCATCGGCGGCCTGCAGAACCTGATGCTGCGCGACAGCGAGGTCGAACTCGTCCGCGAGTGCTTCCGCTGGCTGTACAATGAGGACGGCGGCGATATTTCCAAGCGCCGGGGCCGCGCCGAGTTGTTCGCTGACCAGATCAACGGGCGGTTCCGCCGCGTGTTCCCGCGCATGAGCAAGTACACGATGAACACGGCCAACGCGGTGTTCTTCCTGAACCTGTGGGAGCCGCACGCGAACTACTTCTATCAGGCCGGCGAGGCAAAGGCGTGGGCGGATTACTTTGGGTATGAGGCAGACTTTGGCGGTGGTACGGCGCTGGACCTGCCGCGCTACTACACGATGTGCAACGACCTGCTGCACGCGCTGGAGAACTACCCGGAGATCATCGCCCTGCACAAGGCCTACGCGGAGCAGGAGCTGGGCGGCATCGACGACGCGCTGCACCTGCTTGTGTACGACATCCTGCACACGGCCTACGCCGAGCAGTTCTACCCGAAGGGCTACACCCGCGGCTCGACGAGCAGGGAGCGCGCAAAGGCTGTGAAGGAGAAGGCGGACCGCGCCGAGCTCTGCATCCGCATCGGCGAGTGTGAGCAGGAGCTGCAGGAGCTGCTGGCGAACCCTGCTGCGCTGCCCGACCTGACCGGCTGTAAAATCAACCATAAAATGTTCGGCGCAGGCACGGTCCGGCCCGCCGAGGGCCAGTTCATGGTCATCGACTTCAACGGCACGCTGAAGAAGTTCAGCTACACAGCCTCTATGAACAGCGGCTATCTCTCCGCCGAGGACCCCAACGTCGAAGCCCGCCTGCAGGCCTACCAGGACTACAACAAGGACAAGGACCGCCTGGAGAAGGAACTGAAGAACCTGAAGGCAGAATTGGTGAAGCTGTAATCGGAAACCGGCCCAGCGGGCGAAGGCTGTTCGCCCCGGCTGCGTTCTGCAATAAAAAAATCCCTGCGTCTGAATGTGACACAGGGATTTTTTATTGGAGCGGCTGATGGGAGTCGAACCCACGTCCTCAGCTTGGAAGGCTGATGTACTAGCCGTTGTACGACAGCCGCGTAACAACAGTATCTATTATACCCATCTGCGGGGGTGTTTGTCAAGCCCACCGGGCCGTGTTTTCCTGCCTCTGTTACCCTTTTGCCATTTTATTTTACATTTTGCACCCTTGACAATCCTACGCCAAAGCACCATAATAAATACTGAATCTGTATAAACGAAATTTTGAGAGGAAAGAGGTGCGGCACCATGCGCGTGATTGCCGGAACAGCTCGCGGCAAAAATCTGCAGGCCCTGCCGGGCGAGGACATTACCCGCCCGACCATCAACCGTGTGAAGGAGGCCATGTTCTCCAGCGTGCAGTTCCTGGTGCCGGGGGCACGGGTGCTGGACCTGTTCGCAGGCAGCGGTCAGCTGGGCATCGAGGCTCTGTCCCGCGGTGCCAAAAGCTGCCTCTTTGTGGACCGCTCCACCGAGGCACTCGCCGTTGTGAGGGCCAACTGCAAAACGGCAGGGGTGGACCGCCAGAGTGATATACGCCAGGGCGAGGCCGAGAGCTTTCTCGCCAACATCCGCGGGCCGTTTGACTTGGCTCTGCTGGATCCGCCGTTCCACCATGATACCGTGGCTGCCGTGCTGCCGCTGCTGGCCGCTAAGATGGCCCCCGGCGGGGTCGTGCTCTGCGAGACCGAGCGCGAGGCCGACCTGCCCGAGCAGGCGGGCGCTCTGACGCTGGTGAAGCAGTACAACTACGGCAAGATCAAGGTCAGCCGCTATGAGAGAGGGGAAGAGGTATGAACGTTGAAGAACTGTTGGAGATGATGGAAGAAACGCTGGAGGCCGGGACGATAGTTCCGTTCTCCGCTTCCAAGCGCATGGTCGATGTGGACCGTATGCGCGATATTATCGATGAGGTGCGCAACAATCTGCCCGACGAGATCCGCGAGAGCAAAAAAATCGTGAATGACCGCGAGCAAATCATGCAGAACGCCCGCATTGAGTCCGAAAACATCATTCAGCAGGCAGAGGAGCGCGCCCGCGTCCTGACCAGCGAGCAGGAGATCGTCAAGCGCAGTCAGCAGCACGCGGCGGAGATCCTGTCCGCTGCCCAGAAGAGCGCCAAGGAACTGACCCGCAAGGCGACCCTGTACTGCGAGACGATCCTGAAGAACTCCGAGGAGGTGCTGGGCCGAAGCATGGCGGACATCAAGAACACCCGTATGAATCTGCGCAGCGCCGCCCGCCCCAAGAATAATATGCCCAAGTAAAAAAATGCAGAGGTGTTGTTATTCACGGCACATTTCTGCCCATGGCAACACAATATGAAAAAACAACGCCGCACCGTGCAATATGGTGCGGCGCATTTCTTTGCCCGGGGGCAGGAATTTTGCCGCGTGCGCATTTGCTGCAAACTGCTGACCTGTATCCCGATCCCTTTGTACAAACTGTGAAAAATCAATTCATGGCGCAGTTTTTCCCCGCCTGCCCTTGCTTTTTGCTGAATAAAATGGTACTATTATTTTACCACAGGTGGGTAATTGTGGTGTGAATAACAACAAAAGTGGGGAAGAATGGGTAGTTTTCCACGTTCTCCACAGAGTTATTAACAAACTGAACGCAGCGACGTAAAAAATCTTGCCGAAGATTTGTGCAGTATGACGAAGGGAGGGAAAGCCGGATGCTCGTCGGTCAGTATGATTACGCAATCGACGCAAAAGGACGTCTGAACTTTCCCGCCCGCTTCCGGGACGCGATGGGGGAGACCTTCATCGTGACCCGGTGGCTGGATCACTGCCTGGCCGCCTTCCCGGCGGAGGAGTTCGAAAAGGTCGCCGCCAAAATTGAGGAAAAGGGCCTCGTCAAGGGCCGCAAGGTCAGCCGTATGCTCTACGCCTCCGCCGTCGAGGTCACCCCGGACAAGCAGGGCCGCATTCAGCTGCCCGCCAAGCTGCGGGAGTACGCGGGCCTCGACCACGATGTGACCATCATCGGCAGCCGCAGCTTTGCCGAGATCTGGAACACCGAGGCGTGGACCGCCAACCAGGAAACGAGCGATGAGGACTTCACCGCTGCGATGGAAGACCTTGACTTTTAACAAAACAGGACGATAACACATGGAATTTTCACATATCCCCGTACTGCTGCAGCCCTGTCTGGACGGGCTGAACATCGACCCTGCCGGTATCTATCTGGATGGCACCGCCGGCGGCGCCGGTCACAGCAGAGAAATCGCCAAACGCCTGACCACAGGACGTCTGATCTCGCTCGATCAGGACCCGGATGCGGTGGCAGTCGCCGCCGAAAGGCTCAAGGGTCTGCCGGCGCAGGTGGTGCAGGTCAATTTCCGTGAGGCCGCCCGCGTCCTTGCGGAGCTTGGCATCCCGGCGGTCAACGGGGCCCTGCTCGATCTCGGCGTGTCCAGTCACCAGCTGGACGACGCGGCCCGCGGCTTCTCTTACCATGCCGACGCGCCGCTCGATATGCGCATGAGCCAGCAGGGCCCCACCGCCGCGGATCTGGTCAACACGCTGGATCGTGAGGAACTGACCCGCATCCTGCGTGACTACGGTGAGGAGCCGTATGCCTGGCAGATCGCGGGCAAAATTGTCGCCGCGCGGGCGGAGCAGCCCATCCTGACCACGCTGCAGCTGGCCGAGATCGTCGCCGCCGCTGTGCCCCCGGCAGAGCGCCGCAAGGCGAAGAACCCGGCGCGCCGCACCTTCCAGGCCATCCGCATTGCGGTCAACTCCGAGCTGGACGCCCTGAACGAGGGGCTCGACGCCATCTTTGACTGTCTGGCCCCGGGCGGGCGGCTCTGCGTCATCACCTTCCACAGCCTGGAGGACCGCCTGGTCAAGAACAAGTTCCGCCGTTGGGCGCAGCGCTGCACCTGCCCGCCGGAACAGCCCATCTGCACCTGCGGAGGTGTGGCCAAGGCCAAGCTGATTACCCGCAAGCCCATTGAGGCTGACGCCGCGGAGCTAGAGACCAACCGTCGCAGCCGCAGCGCCAAATTGAGAGTGTTGGAGAAAGCATAAGAGGCATTATTCATGACAACTGTTTTGCTGCACGAGGGCTCGGCAGCACCGAAACTGGAACCCCCGCCGCGCCCGCAGGTGCGTGCGGTGCGCGGCGGCAACCACGGCCTGAACCGCGTCCGCCATGTGATGCGGACTGCCGTGATCGTGCTGATCCTTGCCGTGTTTGGCGGGCTGGCAATCAGCAGCCTGATGAGCGGTGCAACGCTGATGGAACTGAACGCGCAGGTCGATGAGGTCAGCGCCCAGCTGGCCGAGGCCCAGAGCGAATACGACTACCTGAACACCCGGATGAACGACATCACGAGCCGCGCCAGTCTGCAGCAGGTGGCCGAGGGTGAGCTGGGACTGGTCAAGGCCGATCCCAGCCAGATCACCTACGTCCAGCTGGAGGACCAGAGCATCATTGAGCGGAACACCGGCGCCGCGGGCCGCCTGTTGGATGAGGTGCGCACGGCAGCGCTGAGCCTGCTGGACAGCCTGAACCCGTAAAACAACCAAAAATATGCAGCTACGAGCCTTTTTGCTGCACGGCCTTGCTGCCGTCGGCAAAAAGGCTTTTGAAATAACAAGGTGTATCCATGACAGAGCAACGACCCAACCATTCCCCCCGGCATCGTCCCCGGGCAAGCAAGGACATAAAATACTGGACGCTGTTTTGCATGATAGCATTTATCCTCGCCTGCTACGGCGTGCTGGTCTACCAGCTGTATGTGTGGCAGGTGCGTGATGCCGAGAGCTACCGCGCTGAGGCTGTGACCCAGCAGCTGAAGGACACAACGCTGCCCGCTGTGCGCGGCTCGATCTACAGCGCCAACGGCAAGCTGCTGGCCAAGAGCAGCACGGTATGGAACATCGTGGCCGACCCGTCCTCCATTTTAAAGAGCGGGGCGACGGAGGACCAGATCCGCACAGCGGCAGAGCACATTGCCGAGCTGCTGGGCGACGGCACAACGGCGGATACTGTGTACAAGGCGCTGACGGCGTCCAACAAGGATACCGGTGAGCCGTACCAGTACCGTGTGGTGAAAAAGGGTGTCGAAAAGCCCGTGGCGGATGCCATCCTGGCCTATGCAGACAGCTACCGCCTCCAGGACGGCGCTGCGGGGGACACGAGCCTGCAGACCGAGGAAAAGGAGGACAAGAAGGACGGCGAGGCCAAAACCAGCAAGGCAACCCGTATCCTCTACCTGACCAGCGAACAGGCAGCCTCCCGCACTTACCCCTATGGGGAGTTCCTGGCCTCGGTGCTGGGCTTCTGCAATGAGGACGGCTCGGGTGCCTACGGACTGGAAAAATATTACGACGAGACGCTGGCCGGTACGCCGGGCCGCAGCGTGGCCGAAACGGACGCCTACGGTGACCCGCTGGCCAGCGGTCAGGCCGACGTGCATGAAGCCATCGACGGCAGCAACCTGAACCTGACCATCGACGAGAACGTACAGTCCATCGTCGAGGAGTACCTGACCGAGGCGATGAGCACCTTTACGGTCCATGGCCGCGGAAGCGCCATTGTCATGAACGTCAAGACAGGCGCGATCCTGGCGATGGCGTCCCTTGAGCAGTTTGACCCCAACGACCCCAAGACGATCACCGACCCCAAGATGAACGAGATCCTGGCCAAAACAGAGATCGACGCGGAGGACATTGACTGGCTGGAAAGCCGTCTGGGCGAGAAGGCCGTCAAGGACATCATTGCAGACGGAATCATCAGCCATGAAAAGACGACGAACGAGAAGGGCGAGGAGGTCTCCAGCGAGGCTACCCAGCTGCAGGGTATGATGCGCGAGGCCCAGTGGAAGAATAAGAACATTACCGAGCTGTATATGCCCGGCTCGGTGTTCAAGCTCATCACGGCCTCGGCAGGGCTGGACTCCGGTGTTATGAGTGCGGAGCAGTCCTTCTACTGCGGCGGCAGCCTGACCGTCAATGAGGGCAGCGAACTGTGGGAGCATACCTACCACTGCGCCAACGGCGAGGTCCACTATGAACAGGACATGGCGGGCGCGCTGAACCACAGCTGCAACCTCTGGTTCATTCAGGCGGCAGAGACGCTCAAGCCGCAGATCTTCTACGACTATATCCAGGCGTTCGGCTTCACCCAGCCCACCGGCATCGACCTGCCCAACGAGACCCGCTGGACCAGCGTCTACAACGCCGAGCAGATGGCAGAGGTCGATACAAACCTGTACACGGCGGCCTTCGGCCAGAACGAGTCCATCACCCCGATGCAGATGGCCACTGCCGTAGCGGCCATCGCCAACGGCGGCTACCTTGTTACGCCCTATGTCGTGGATTCCATCTCTGACAAGGACGGCAACATTATCTCCCAGACCGAGACGAACATCCGCCGCCAGGTCATCTCCGAAGAAGTCAGTCGGCAGCTGCTGTCCATGATGGAAAACAACGTCCACGGGGCAGGGGACTACCACTCCTGCGCCAACGCCTACGTGGCGGGCTACCGCATCGGCGGCAAGTCCGGTACGGCAGAGCGCACGGACCGCCATCTGCGCGGCGACGGCGACTATTATAAAATGATGAGCTTTGCCGCTGTGCTGCCCATCGACGATCCCGAGATCGAGGTTTTCGTCCTGCTGGATGACCCGCGCTGGGTCAAGGACTATGCCAGCCAGGTCATGGCTCCCGTCGTCGGCAACATCATCAGCGAGATCGCGCCCTATCTGGGCATCGAGCAGGACGCTGACTACAACCCCACCGGCACTGTGACCGTGCAGACCTGCCTGGACTACACCTGGACGAACGCGCAGGTCACGCTGAACCGCCTGGGCCTCAAGCATAAGCTGATCGGCCCCAGCAGCGGCAATATCGTCTACCAGTACCCCGTCGGCGGCAGCGTGGTGCCCGCGGGCTCCACCATTTACCTGTACACGGCTACCGACCAGAACTCGATGACCACAACGCCCGACGTCGTCGGCAAGACCGGCACCTTTGCCGAGCAGATGCTCAAGGCCGCCAACCTGAACGTGCAGTTCGCCGGCGACAGCAGCGGCAAGGTCGTGGCGCAGGACGTCGAGGCCGGAACCTCCGCTGCCTACGGCACGATCATAACGCTGACGATGGACAGCGGAGAGGATACCACCAATGACGCCCCGACGGTGACCGAGGAGATCGACCCGGCAAACGAGGAGGGGTAAGCATCCCCACAGGGGCACCCGGGCTTTTGCAAAACGCTGCATTTCTGTATAGGAGGTCTTTTTCATGCAAACCATTCCTGCCAATCAACTGCTGGCCGGACTGACGCTGGCCGAGCCGGTCACCATCCGCGCCGTTGTGACCGACAGCCGCAAGGTCGAGCCGGGCTGCGTTTTTGTCTGCTTCCCCGGCGAGCGTGTTGACGGCCATGACTACGCCGCCGGTGCCTACCGGAGCGGCGCAGAATATATCGTTGCCAACCATCCCGTCGAGGGCGTGCCTGCGGACCGCACGGTCATTGTGCCGGACAGCGGCAAGGCCATGATCCGCATGGCGTCCAACTACCGGATGCTGTTCAACCCCAGAATGATCGGCGTCACGGGCAGTGTCGGCAAGACGACGACGAAGGAGTTCTGCTACGCGGTGCTCTCCGCCTTCGGCAAGACCCTCAAGACCGAGGGCAACCAGAACAATGACATCGGCGTGCCCAACACGCTGTTCCGCCTGACCGACGATACCGAGTACGCTGTTGTCGAGATGGGCATGGACCACGCGGGCGAGATCGAGCGTCTGACCCGCTGTGCCCGGCCCAGCGCGGGCATCATCACGATGATCGGTGTTTCGCATCTGGAAAATCTCGGCACGCGCGAGAATATACTGAAGGCAAAGATGGAGATCTGCACCGGCCTGCCCGACGGCGCACCGCTGGCCCCGTGGCGGGAAAAGGTACACGTTCTGGGCTTTCCAACGCTGCTGCCGCGGGTCATGGAGCCGTTGGAACACGACGATATACAGTGTGTTTTCTGCGGCAGCCTGCACCCCGGCATGCGGGAGCCCGGCTTTGCGCTGGCGCTGTTCCGCGCACTGCACGACGACGCTGTAACATTAACGATGGCGGGCGGCGGCTGGGAGCGCTTTGAAGCCGATGCCGACGAGACAGCCCGTGCTCTGGGTGCAAAATTTGTGCGCCCCGGCCTGTTGCCGCCCGACGAGGCCGCTGCGCTGGAAAACCGCGCCGACGTGCTTGTCAGCTTGGGCAACACCTATGACAACCAGATGCCCAGCAAGCTGTTTGGCTATTTTGCCACCGGCAAGCCGGTACTGCATCTGGCTGTGAGCGAGAACGACCCCACCCTGCCCTATCTGGCGCGCTACCCGCTGGCGCTGGTTCTGCACCGGAAGGACGGCGTCACGCCGGGCACCGTGGCAAAGCTGCACAGCTGGCTGCACAATGTACAGGGTCATGCCCTGCCCTTTGCCCAGACGGCAAGGCTCTACCCCGAGTTCACCCCGGAGAAGGTCGCGGAGGAGTTTTTAAAGTGGTTGTGAGCGGTCAGCTGCGGCCATTCAAGAGAAAATAAAGGAGTCGCTATGCACATTCTTTGGCTTGTCAGAACCACCCTGCCGCAGGCGGCGGCTGCCTGCGGGCTGGCCGGAGCCAGCGATGTCAGCGGCAGCTGGCTG
>ENA-ORTW01004971-ORTW01004971.1-human-gut-metagenome-genome-assembly--contig:-NODE-4971-length-10039-cov-12.284054_pt1 | contig 10039 bp, 6 predicted proteins | sample MGYA00242072_ERZ509193 | MGnify/ENA primary metagenome ERZ509193 (study PRJEB26280, sample SAMEA2338813) | human gut metagenome | biome: human gut; feature: human-associated habitat; material: faeces...
CGTGGCCCAGCTCGTCCAGCTTGAGCAGGGTGTCGTGGAGGTACTTGAACTCGAAATGCGTTGTGAGCAGGCCGCCCGCCACATCATCCGCCGGGTGCTGGATGGGGCAGAAATCGTAGATCTCGTAGGTGTCGGGCACAACCACCATGCCGCCGGGGTGCTGGCCGGTGGTGCGCTTGACACCGGTGCAGCCCAGGGTCAGGCGGTTCTCCTCGGCGTGGTTGACGGTTTTGCCGCGGGCTTCCAGATACTTTTTGACGTAGCCGTAGGCGGTCTTGTCCTGAATGCCGGACACCGTACCCGCCTTGAACACATTGGCCTTGCCGAAGAGCTCCTCGGTGTAGCGGTGGACGTTGGACTGATACTCGCCCGAGAAGTTCAGGTCGATATCAGGCTCCTTGTCGCCGTAGAAGCCCAGGAAGGTCTCAAAGGGGATGTCGTGGCCGTCCACCAGCATCCGGGTGCCGCAGTGGGGGCAGTCCTTATCGGGCAGGTCAAAGCCGTCGTCCACGCTGCCGTCGGTGATGAACTCGCTGTACTTGCACTTGGGGCAGCGATAGTGGGGCGGCAGGCTGTTGACCTCCGAAATGCCGGAGAAGTGAGCCACGGCAGAGGAACCCACCGAGCCACGGCTGCCCACCTGATAGCCGCCCGCGTTGGAGTAGGCCACCAGCTTGACGGCAATGACGTACAGAACAGCGTAGCCGTGGCCGCAGATGGAATCCAGCTCCTTTTTCAGGCGGTCCTCCACGATCTTGGGCAGGGGGTCGCCGTAATCCCGCCTGGCGTGTTCCCAGGTGGCATCGCGCAGCTGCTGCTCCGCGCCCTCGATGCTGGGCGGATAGGTGCCGCGCGGGATGGCCCGCACGTTGTTGTCGATGGTGGCCGCGATCTTGCGGGGGTTGGTCACCACGATCTCGTAGGCCTTTTCCTTGGGCAGGTAGCTGAACTGCTTCAGCATATCCTCCGTGGTGCGGTAGAACAGCGGGGGCTGGGTGTCCGCATCCTTGAAGCCGTTGCCCGCCTGCAGCACCGTGCGGTAGATGGCATCCTCCGGCTCGGTAAAGTGCACGTCGCCGGTGGCGATGACCGGTTTGTGCAGGTCCTCGCCCAGCCGGATGATGGTGCGGTTGAAGTCCTTGATGACTTCCTCGCTCTCCACCTTGCCGTCCCGCACCATATACTCGTTGTTGCCCAGGGGCTGGATCTCCAGCACATCGTAGTAGGAGGCGATCTTTTTCAGTTCCTCGTAGGAGCGCCCCTCCACAACGGCACGGTAAAGCTCGCCCGCCTCGCAGGCGCTGGTCAGGATCAGGCCGTCGCGGTACTTGTTCAGCAGGCTGCGGGGCACACGGGGCTTCTTGAAGAAGTAGTTGACGTGGGCCTCGCTCACGATCTTGTACAGGTTCTTCAGGCCCATCTGGTTCTTGACCAGAATGATGAGGTGGAAGTACTTCTTTTTCAGCACCTCCCGGTTGCCGCCCAGACCGGTGTTGATGCCCTCCACGGTGGTGACCTCTTTCTCGGCAAGGTCACTGAGCATGACGCAGAAGATGCGGCCCAGCGCAGCGGAGTCCTCGCAGGCGCGGTGGGCCTCGTAGCTGGGCAGCTCCAGATGCTTGTTGATGGTCCCCTGCTTGTAGTTGTGCAGGCCCGGGTACATGGCCTGCGCCATGGTCAGGGTGTCGATATAGGTCGGCTCAAAGGAAATGCCGCTGCGCTTGGCGGCGGCTTTCAGGAAGCGGATATCGAACGCATGGGCATTGTGGGCCACCAGGATGCGGCCATCCGCGAACCGGAGAAAGGCTTCCAGCGCTTCCTTTTCCCCGGGGGCATCGGCCACCATCTCGTTGGTGATGCCGGTCAGCTCGGTGATCTTGGGGGTGATGGGCTTGCCCGGCTTGACAAAAGTGTCGAACTCCTCCACCACTTCCCCATTCCGCACGATCACCGCGCCGATCTCGGTCAGGTACTCCACGCCGGGGTCCAGGCCGGTGGTCTCGGTGTCAAACACGCAGAACTCGCCGTCCAGCGGCTGGTCCTTCACGCCGTAGACGCAGGGCACCATATCATCCACAAAGTAGGCCTCGCAGCCGTAGATCAGCTTGAAATCCGGGTCGCTCTTGTGGATCTCGTCGGTGGCCAGCATGGCCTCCGGGTAGCCCTGACAGACACCGTGGTCGGTGATGGCAATGGCAGGGTGGCCCATCCGGTGGGCCAGCTTGACGATGCCGCCCGGGTCGCAGAAGGCATCCATGCTGGACAGCTTGGTATGCAGGTGAAGCTCCACCCGCTTTTCCGGGGCGTTGTCCTCCCGCTTTTTCCGCTCCACGAACAGGACATCGTAGGGGTAGACGATGTAGTCATGCTCGTACTTGTCGTAGGTGCAGTCGCCGCGCACCAGCAGGGTGGTGCCCTTGGGGATGTTCTCCCACTTGGAGCAGTCCTCCCCTTCCTGCGCGCGGATCTTCAGGTTGATGGAGCCGGTGTAATCGGTGATGGACACCGTGTAGATCTTGCGGTAGTTGCCCTTGACCTCGGTAAAGAACACGTCACCCCAGATCACGCACTTGCCGCCCTCGCCGCCCAGGTCCTTGAGGGGGGTGAGGTTCTTGGGGGTGAACATCTTGCCGTGGAAAATGGTCACGGGCTTGTCGGTCAGGTCAAGGCCCTCCACCTTGATGGAGGGGGCGGTGTTCTTTTTCTCGAACTTGACCACCGGCGGGGCGATCTTGCGCTCCAGCTTTTCCTCCATCTGGCGCTGTTCGGCCTCGCCCACCGCGCTTGTCAGGGTGACTTTGGGCCTGACACCGGTGTGGGCGGCAACGCGGTCCGCCAGCAGGCGCTCAAACTCCATCTCCTGCAAAAACTTGGTGCCGTGGCAGACCCCCACCGTGATGTTCTGGCCGGTGATGGTGATCCGGCACCGGTCCAGAAAGCCGTTGATAGGGATGCCGTCCCGCTTCATCTCCTCCATCAGCTCCCGCAGGGCGGCTTCGTCCAGCGTGGCATAGCCGAAGAGGTTGTCGATCTTCAGTTCAAAGCCCTCATAATCCGGCTGCAGGGAGGCCAGCAGCCGGGCGCACAGCCCCTTGTCCAGCGGGGCGGCACTGCGCAGGGTAAAAACGACCTGCCGCTCCTGCCGCAGCATCCGGGCATGCTCCACGATCACGCGCCCGAAACTGGCCGCGAAATCCGGGTCCGCCATGAACTGCGGCCATAGCTGAGATACAAGTGGTGTCACGATGGGTTACTCCTTTTGATGTTATTTCCGAACCTCTCAGGCGCTTCGCGTCTGCGCCCTCTCCGTCATCCCTGCGGGATGCCACCTCTCCCAAAGGGAGAGGCAATTGCGGCATGACCTTTAGGGGGTGCTGACGGTATTAAACCTCTCAGCCATCGCTGACGCTCGGCAGCTCCCCTAGTAGGGGAGCCCTTGGCAGGCCGTCGCGTTTTCGTGGTCTGGCGCTTCGCTCCTGTTTGCCCTGCTGGCGCAAAGTCTTACCCTTGCGGCAGGAGTGCGTTTTGGAGCCGATAGGCGATCATTGCGAAAAATGAACCCTATGCCAAGGCCTCCCCTACTAGGGGAGGTGGCATCGAGCGAAGCGATGATGACGGAGAGGTTCAGCCATCAGCACCCTTTCCCCTTGCAGATGCGTTGGCTCCCCCTTTGGGGGAGCTGTCGAGCGCAGCGAGACTGAGAGGGTTGTCTCTCAGATCTTATAGATCTCCTCCATGAACTGGTCGAGGATATTATCCCCGGTCAGCTTCTTGATGGGCTGGCCGTGGATGAAGAGGACAGCCTCGCCCTTGCCGCCTGCAATGCCGATATCGGCTTCGCGGGCCTCGCCGGGGCCATTGACCACGCAGCCCATGACGGCCACCTTGATGGATTTCTTATAGCCCTGCAGGCGCTTTTCCACCTCGTTGGCGATCTCGGTGCAGGGGTACTGGGTGCGGCCGCAGGTGGGGCAGGTGATGACCTCGGGGCCAGCCACGGGGAAGCCCACGGCGCGCAGGATGTTGTAGCCTGCTTCCACTTCCTTCTCAGGCTCAGCGGCCAGCGAGACGCGGATGGTATCGCCGATGCCCTCCAGCAGCATCCCGCCAATGCCCATGCCGCTCTTGAGCAGACCCATCTGGTAAGTACCGGCCTCGGTCACGCCCACATGCAGGGGGTAATCGGTCACGGCGCTCAGCTGGCGGTAGGCCTCCATCATGCGGGGCACGTTGGAGTTCTTGATGGAGATGACGATGTTGTTGAAATCGAACTTCTCCAGCAGGCGGACATGGTACAGGGCGCTTTCCACCATGGCCTCGGGCACGGGCGCGCCGTACTTTGCCAGGATGTGCTTTTCCAGGCTGCCGCCGTTCACACCGATGCGGATGGGGATGTTCTTCTGCTGGCAGGCCTGCACCACGGCCTTGACCCGGTCGTCGTCGCCGATGTTGCCGGGGTTGATGCGGATCTTGTCCACACCAACGTCGGCGCAGGCCAGCGCTGCCTTGTAGTCAAAGTGGATATCCGCCACGATGGGGATGTTCACCGCGTTCTTCACGGCCTCGATGCACTTGGCATCCGCCGCGCTGGGGCAGGTCACACGCAGGATCTGGCAGCCCGCCGCCTCACAGCGCTTTGCCTGGGCAACATTGCCCTCAATGTCCTCCACGGGGACATTCAGCATGGTCTGCACCGCAATAGGGTTGTTGCCGCCAATGGTCACATTGCCGATCTTCACTTCTCGTTTCAGCTGCCGCATGGTCGTTTTCCTTTCCGTATCACATTGCCCCGGTCATGAGCCGGAGGATATCGTTGTAAGTTGCAAAAATCATCAGCCCGAACAGCAGCGCAAAGGCTGCCACGATCAGGCCGCTCTGGATCTTTTCGGGCACGGCATGGCCGGTCACGCCCTCAATGAGCAGGAACACCACTTTGCCGCCGTCCAGCGCCGGGAAGGGCAGCAGGTTGAAGATGCCCACGTTCACGGTGATGAGCGCCAGCAGCTCCAGCAGGTCCTGCCAGCCGTAGCTGGCGGCCTGCCCGATGGCCGTTACGATGCCCACCGGGCCGGAGAGGTCGTTGATGCTCTCCCGCCCCCGCAGCAGGTCGGAGAGGGAGGCAAAGATGATGCGCCCGTAGTAGAGCACACTGTTGCCCGCCTCTTTCAGCACGTTCAGCGGTGTTTTTTTGATGCCGTAGACTGTAAAGCCCAGGCTCATGTGGGTCTCGCCCTTGTCATCCTGCCAGGTGTCGAACTGCACACCGGGCAGCTCCACCTTTTTGCCGTCCCGCAGAACGGTGAAATCGGCGGTGTAGTCCTCCGTGCGCATCAGCTCATAGAGGATATCGTTTGCCACAAAGCAGCGGCGGCCGTTCACCGCAAGGATCTTATCCCCTGCCTGCAGGCCGGTCTGGCCGCAGAGGGCGTTCTCCTCCACCTGATAGAGGACCTTGCTGGTGATGGGCTCGCTCTGGGCCGTGATGAGGATGGCCATGACCACAAAGCCCAGCACAAAGTTCATCCCGGCACCCGCCAGCATGATGAGGGCCCGCTGCCAGACAGGGGCCTCATTCAGAGGAATACCAGCAGGCTTTTCCTCCTCGGGGGAAGTCTCCGCTATGCCAAGGGCTCCCCTATCAGGGGAGCTGCCGCCATCGGCGGCTGAGGGGTTTGACCGTTCCTCCGCCTGATTGCTCTCGGGGCTTTCCTCCCCTTCCAGCGCCACAAAGCCGCCCACGGGCAGGGCGCGGATGCTGTACTGGGTGCCCTTGCGCACCCATTTGCACAGCACCGGCCCCATGCCGATGGAGAACTCGTTGACCTGCACACCGCAGAGCTTTGCCACCATGAAGTGGCCGAACTCATGGATGGCGATCACGGCGCTGAACACGAACACCGCAGCAATAAAGGTGACAATAAAAGACATCAGTTCTCCTTACAGGTGCGCTCTCACAAAGGCGCGGGCCATCTTGTCGCACTCATACACATCGGCCAGGGTGTAATCGCCGCCAAAGCTGTCGCTGTCCACAACAGCCTCCACCAGACGGCCGATATCGAGGAAGCCGATCTTATCCTCGAGGAAGAGCTTGACTGCCTCCTCATTGGCACCGTTGGCGGCGCAGGGGCCCAGACCGCCCTTCTTGATGGCCTTCTTGCAGGCAGCCAGGCAGCGGAAGGTCTCCTCGTCGGCCACATCGAAGGTCAGCAGCTTCAGGGTGGTAAAGTCCAGCTCGGGCACCACACCGGGCACACGGGCCGGGTAGGTCAGGGCGTACTGGATGGGGATGCGCATATCGGGCACGCCCAGCTGGGCGATGATGGAGTTATCGCTGTACTGCACGGCAGAGTGGACAATGCTCTGGCGCTGCACCACGATCTGGATCTTCTCGGGGGGCAGGCCGAACAGCCAGACTGCCTCGATCAGCTCCAGGCCCTTGTTCATCAGGGTGGCGGAATCGATGGTGATCTTGGCACCCATGTTCCAGTTGGGGTGCTTGAGGGCATCAGCCTTGGTCTTGCCCCGCAGCTCCTCGGTCTTCATGCCGAAGAAGGGGCCGCCGGAGGCCGTGAGCAGGATCTTGGTCAGGCTCTTGGCGCTCTCCTTGTCCTGCAGGCACTGGAAGATGGCGGAGTGCTCGCTGTCCACAGGCAGCAGCTTCACGCCGTGCTTTGCCACGGCCTGGGTCACCAGGTGACCGCCCGTGACAAGGCTCTCCTTGTTGGCAAGGGCCAGATCGTGGCCGCTCTCAATGGCGGTCAGGCTGGCACCCAGACCGGCGATGCCCACCACACTGTTCAGCACCACATCGGGGCCGTCCATGGCAGCCAGCTCCTTCAGTCCCTCTGGGCCGGTCAGCAGCCGGGGGGCGTTGGCACGGCCCGCCAGAGCCGCGTCCAGCCGGGCGGCGGCATCGGGGTCGGTCATGCAGACATACCGGGGGTGGAACTCCTCGATCTGCTCCAGGATCTTCTCCACATGGCTGTGGGCGGAAAGGCCGAACACCTCATACCCCTGGGCACGGATGACATCCAGGCTCTGGGTGCCGATGGAACCGGTAGAACCCAGCAGCGTGATTTTTTTAGACATAAGCTACCTCCTGCATTCAGTGATAGAAAACAGCGATGACCACCATGGTGACGAACGGCGCAATGAACATGACGCTGTCGAAGCGGTCCAGAATGCCGCCGTGGCCCGGGAAGATGGTACCATAATCCTTGATGCCGCACTGGCGCTTGACCACGCTGGCGAACAGGTCGCCGTAGATGCCCAGCACAGCGGCCACACAGGCCAGCAGGGCAATGATCACGTACATCGAAACGCCGATGTTGGTGCGGGTGAACGCCTCCATCCGGTTGGCCGCAATGGAGTAGATGACAGTGGCGATCACGCCGAACACCATGGTGCCCAGCACGCCGCCAATGGCTCCCTCCACGGTCTTTTTGGGGCTGACCACGGGGCAGAGTTTGTGCTTGCCAAAGGCTCTGCCTGCAAAGTAGGCGCAGGTATCGCCGCCCCAGGCAAAGCAGAGGATGAGCAGAATAAAGAACATCGCGTCATAGCCGTAGGTCTCCACCGGCAGCAGCTCCTTCAAACGGATAAAGGAGTAGAAGCAGAAGATCACGATGCCGGAAAACATCACCAGACCGCTGGCTTTTGCAAAATCCACCTGTGCGTTGCGCACCACCAGATAGATGCCGAAGAACAGCACCATCAAAAAGGAGGCCGGCATGACCAGCCGCCGCCACACCTGATAGCTGGACAGCATGATCAGCAGGGTGTAGGGCACGAACACGGCGTACATGGGCCATTCCTTTCTGCCAAAGCCCAGGGCCTTGAAGACCTCGTGGATGGCGATCAGGGTAATGGCGGCAATGACAAAATTGAACACCAGCGTGTCAAAGGTGAACAGCACCCCGATCAGGACGAGGATGCCTACAATTGCGGTTATGATACGAGTTTTCATTCAAATTTCTCCTTTTGGGAATTGCAAGGGTCAGATGCCGCCAAACCGGCGGGAGCGCTTGTTGAACTCCGTGATGGCGGCATCCAGGTCATCACGGGTGAAATCAGGCCAGAGCACATCCATCTCCACCAGTTCGGCGTAAGCGGCCTGCCAGAGCATGAAGTTGGAAAGGCGCTTCTCGCCCGAGGGACGCAGGATGAAATCCGGGTCCTTCTGGCCGACGGTATACATGTGGTCGCTCATCATCTCTTCGGTGATGTCCTCGGGCTTGAGGGTACCCTCTGCCACCTGCTGGGCCAGCTGCCGGGCGGCCCGCACGATCTCGGGGCGGCCGCCGTAGTTCACGGCAATGTTCAGGGTCATGCCGGTCTTGGCGGCAGAGTCCTCCTCCAGCTCGTTCATCAGCTTCTGGAGCTTTGCATCCAGCGCGGCCCGGTCGCCCAGGAACTTGATGCGGATGTTGCGGTCCTTATAGTTGAAGCCCTTGAGCAGATACTCGCCGAACAGCTTCATAATGGCGGAGACCTCTTCCAGCGGGCGCTTCCAGTTCTCGGTGGAGAAGGCGTAGAAGGTCACGGACGAAACGCCCAGCTCCTCGCAGTAGTTGGCAATATCCTGAAACACGGCGGCACCCTTTTTGTGGCCCGCGGTGCGGGGCAGGCCCCGCTGCTTGGCCCAGCGGCCATTGCCGTCCATGATGATACCGATGGAAAGGCCCTCGGCAAATTCTTTGGGATGGTTCATAATCATTCTCCTGCGTTTGCGGGGCGGGGGTTCCCTGCCCCGGTTTCGGCAAAAAGTGCCGCGCACTCGTTCCAGCGCACGGCACCTCACACATTTCGTTTCGCCGCGGCGATCAGACGGACATGATCTCCTTCTGCTTTTCCTCAACGGCTGCGTCGATGTTCTTGATATACTTATCGGTCAGCTTCTGGACCTCTTCTTCCATGGTCTTCTGGGTGTCCTCGGTCAGCTCACCGGCCTTCTTCATGGCCTTGGCCTTGTCCATAGCATCGCGGCGGACATTGCGCACGGCCACCTTGGCCTCCTCGCCCAGCTTGGCAACTTCCTTTGCCAGCTGCTTGCGGCGCTCCTCGGTGGGAGCCGGGAAGTTCAGGCGGATGGTGGAGCCGTCATCAATGGGGGTGATGCCCACGTCGCTGGCCATGATGGCCTTGGTGATGGCGCGCAGCAGGGTGCGGTCCCAGGGGGTGATGGTCAGGGTGCGGGCCTCGCTCACGGCCACAGAGGCCACCTGCTGGATGGGAGTGGGGGCACCGTAGTAGTCCACGCTCACCTTGTCCAGAACGGCGGGGTTGGCGCGGCCTGCACGCACAGCGGCCAGCTCGCGGTCCAGATGCTCCACGGAGCTCTTCATCTTTTCTTCAAATGCCTTGGTGTTGCTGCTCATTGTCCTTTTCTCCTGTTATATATTGTTCTGCACAGGCGCTGTAATTGCTGCCTGTTCCATTCTATGGTACGGGGATGCGGGCTATGCTCAGCCCTCGTAGACCAGGGTGCCAACGTTCTCGCCCTGCACGGCCTTTGCAATGTTGTCCGGGTCGGCCAGGTCAAAGACCAGGATGGGGAGCTTGTTGTCGCGGCAGAGGGTGGCGGCAGTGCCGTCCATCACAGCCAGGCGATCCTCCAGCACCTTGGTAAAGGTCAAGGTGTCGTACTTTTTGGCATCGGGGTACTTGTGGGGGTCCTTGTCATATACGCCGTCCACCATGGTGGCCTTGAACATGATGTCCGCACTCACCTCAACAGCACGCAGGGCCGTGGTGGTATCGGTGGAGAAGAAGGGGTTGCCGGTGCCGCCGCCGAAGATGGCGATCTTGCCGTCTGCCATGGCCTTCAGGGCATCCTTGCGGGTAAAGGCGGGGGCCACCTGCGGCATGGTGATGGAGGTGAACACCTCGGTCTCCACGCCCAGCTGCTCCAGCTTGTCGGAGACGGCCAGCGCGTTCATCACGGTCGCCAGCATTCCGATCTTGTCGGCCAGGGTGCGCTCCATTTTGCCGCTGGAACGGCCGCGCCAGAAGTTGCCGCCGCCCACCACGATGCCGATCT
>ENA-ORTW01004973-ORTW01004973.1-human-gut-metagenome-genome-assembly--contig:-NODE-4973-length-10036-cov-3.080152_pt1 | contig 10036 bp, 9 predicted proteins | sample MGYA00242072_ERZ509193 | MGnify/ENA primary metagenome ERZ509193 (study PRJEB26280, sample SAMEA2338813) | human gut metagenome | biome: human gut; feature: human-associated habitat; material: faeces...
GCAGCGCGGTGGATTTGCCGCAGCCGGAGCCGCCGAGCAGCACGACCATTTCGCCGGGCTTGATGTCCAGGTTGAAGTCGTCGAGCGCGTGAACGGTGGAGCCGGGGTAGATCTTGACGACGTCGCGCATCTGGATGGAGCCGCCGCCGCGCTTGACGCTGTCTTTGAGCAGGGCCTTGGCGGCCTTGGTCACGTCCTTGCCGCGCACGCCTTCGAGGGTGGCGGTGGGATCGTTCTTGAAGGCGTCCTCGGCGGCAGCGGACGTGGTGGCGGGTGCCGAAACAGAAGCCGCGGCATCGGCACCGGCATGGCGACGGGTGAAAATCGAATTGCTGTTCATCAGGTTACTTACCTTCCCTTGACTTGCGCATTGCGTCGGAGATCAGGTCGAGCGCAACGAGGAGCACCGCACCGAAGAGCAGAGCCAGCAGCGACATGGCGGTGGAGATTTGAGAATTGGACTGGCCGAGCTGGTAGAGCGCGACCTGCAGGTTCATACGGCCGAGCAGCGAGGCGACGGTGTATTCGCCCAGCACCACGGCGATGGAGATAAAGGATGCCGAGAGAATCGACTGCCATAGGTTCGGGATGATCACCTTGAAGAACACCTTGGGCCAGGAGGCACCGAGCGAGCGGGATGCCTCGACCAGCGTCTTGACGTCGATGGAGTTAAGCCCCACGGCGATCGCGCGGAAGGCGAACGGCATCACGAGAATCACGTAGGCAAAGCACAGCCAGATTGGGTTGGTGCTCAGCACGTCGGCGGACAGCCAGCGGTAGATCGGGCCCAAACCCACCACCAGCACGATGGCCGGGATGGTCAGCGGCAGCGTGGCCACCCATTCGATCGCGCGCTCCAAAACCTTGGAGCGAATATGCACGATGACCATGGTGGGCACCAGCAGCACCAGCATGATCACCACGGTGACCGCGCTCAGGGCCAGCGAGGTGCCGATGCCCTGCCACAGCACGGTCAGGTCGGCACCCAGCGACTCGCCGTTGCCGGTGAAAATCGCGATCCACGGCGCGGCCGACCAGCGGCCGGACAGCGGGTGACGCAGGGTGAAGATGAGCATGGCCAGCAGCGGCACGAACAGGAACGCCAGGGTGACGAACAGGATCACGAATTTGATGATGCTCTGTTTACGCGCACGAGCGGCGCGCAGCTGCGGCGGCTTGGTTGCGGAAGTTTCGGTCATTGCCAACGTCCGGCCCTCTTTTCCACGGCGTGGCTCAACAGCATGACGATGGCCACGACGATGATCATTGCGAATGCCAGCACCTGGGCAAAGCCCTGCTGGTTGGGGTCCAGTTCGTTGCGCATGGCACCTTGGATCATAAGCGGCACCAGAATCGAACGCTGGGAGAACAGGGCCGCGGCGGTCGCGTATGCGGAGAACGCGGAGGCGAACAGCAGCAGGAACGCGGAGATGAAGCGGGGTGCCAGAATCGGGCAGGCCACGCGCGTCCAGTACTGGAACGTGTTGCCACCGAGGGATTCGCATGCCTCGCGCCACTGTGGACGGATCGAATCGACCGCGGGCAGGAAGATGATGATCATCAGCGGAATCTGGAAGTAGCAGTAGATGGTCACCAGGCCCGGCAACGAACTGAGCCAGTTCGGGTTCACGGTGTAGCCGGTCAGTGTCTTGATAAGCATGGTGCCGATACCGTTGATGCCGATGGTGGCGATGAACGCGAACGCCAGCATCACGCCGCCGAATTGGGCGAGTACCGACGAGATGGCCGAAATCATGCGGCGCAGCAGGCCGTTCGGCTTGGAGCCGATGACGAGGGCGTAGCTGGCGAGCGCGCCCACGATGGCGCCGATGACCGCGGATGCGACCGATACGAGTATCGATGTGCCGAATGCGGCGATGGTGTTCGCTTCGAAAAGTTTGTTGAAGTTCGCCACGGTGAAGCTGCCGTCGGCGGATTGGAAGGCGCCCACGATGACGATGACCGTCGGGGCGAGCAGGAAGCACGCGGTGTAGGCGAAGAACGGGATGGACACGGCGATGGTGCCGAGTTCACGCCTATGCGCGGCAAACGAGATGGCGGAGGAGCCCGCGCGCTTGGCGTGAGCTCCTGAGGTAAGCACTGCGGTCATGTCAGTTGCCGATGGTCTTGTCCCAGTTGTCCTGGAGCCATGTGGTGATGCGGGTGGAATCCTCGTTGGTGTAGCTCACCGGATCGCCGTCGATGGTGATGGCGTTCTTGAGGGTGGTCTGGTCGACGGTGCCGTCCTTCTTCATGGAGTCGAGCAGTACCGGGTTCGCGCCGCCCTTGAACCAGTCGTTCTGGGCGTCGGCGCTGTACAGGTATTCCTCCCACAGGCGGGCTGCGGCCGGGTGCGGGGCGTCCACGTTGATGGCCTGGTTGTAGTAGCTGACCACCTGGGCGTTCTTGAAGGTCTTGAACTTCCAGTTCACGCCCTTGGCCTTGAGGCTCTTCTGGTAGGAGGCCTGGTTGTAGGTCCAGTCCATCACCACGCCGGTCTGGCCGGAGTCGATGGTGCCGTCGGTCACGTCGACGGTGGTGAGGTTGCCGCAGTCCTTGAGCTTCTTGAAGAAGTCGAGGCCCGGCTGCAGGTTCTTGATGTCGCCGCCGGCCAGCTGGTTGATCATCAGGTAGCCGTTGAACGCGGCGCCGGCTTCGGCCGGCTTGCCGTTGAGCGCCACGGTTCCGGCGAACTTCGGGTCGGTCAGGTCGTTGATGGACTTGATGTCGCCGTACTTGTCGGCGTTCCAGCCGATGGACATGATGCCGGTGTAGTCGGCGTAGTACTTGCCGTCCTTATCCTTGACGGAATCCGGGATCTTGTCCCAGGCCTGCACCTTGTAGGAGGCGAAGTTGTCGGTGCTGGTGGAGGCCACGGCCAAGCCGAGGTCGAACACGTCGGGAGCAGCGTCGGTGCCCTTGTTGGTCTTGCCGGCGTCCACTTCCTCCTTGGAGGAGGCGTTCGGGTTCTGCTCGTTGATCTTGATCTTCGGATACTTCTTCTTGAAGCCGCTGATCACGTCACCGTAGTTGGACCAGTCGTGCGGAAGCGCGATCACGTTGAGCGCGCCTTCCTTTTCGGCAGCGGCCACGAGGCCGTCCATGCCGCCGAAATCGGAGATCGAAGTGGCCTTTGCGGACTTTTCGTCCACTTTCACGGTTTTACCGGTGTTGGAGGCGCTATCGGTGGAATTGGCGTTGCCTGATCCGCAGGCGGCCATGGAGCATGCGAGCACGGCGGCGAGCGAGCCGGCGGCGATCTTGCGCAAAGCGTTCATCGTTTTCGTTTCCCTTGTTGTGTTGTTGTTCTTGGAATCGACAACATGGAAACGTAATGGCGTTACCTAACGTAGTGTCAAAGAATAAGTAAAGCCGAAGCGATTTTTAGGAATATTCCCGTTTCGCTTCGGCAAACTTACGATGAACTGGCCTTTTTCGTGTTGCTTCGTGTTGCTTTCTTTGCGCTTTTCAGCTTGGAATACGGCACGGCTTCGGCTCAGTTCGGCTGAGATTCAGGATTCAGCGCAGCACGCCTTCGATGAGCATGGTGATCAGGTCGGTGTAGTTCACGCCGGTCGCCTCCCATGCCTTGGGATACATGGAAATCGGGGTGAAGCCCGGCATGGTGTTGATTTCGTTGACCATCACTTCGCCGTCGGCCGTCACGAAGGTGTCGACACGACTCAGACCGGCGCCGTCGACTGCGATGAACGCTTTTTTGGCGGTTTCGCGCACACGGTTTAGGGTTTCTTCCGGCAGACTTGCGGGCACTTCCACATGGCTTGCGTCGGAGTTCATGTACTTGCTGTCGAAATCATAGAACTGGTCGTCGCCCTCGGCACGCTTGTCAAGCACGATTTCGCCCGGCCAGCTGGCCTGCGGAGCCTCGCCGGCCTTCGGGCAGAGCACGGCGCATTCGATTTCGCGTGCGTCGATTCCCTGTTCCACGAGCACACGCCAATCATGGTGGGATGCTTCGAACACGGCGGCGGCAAGCTCGGCCGCATCGCCCTCATGTTCGACCTTGGTCACACCGAAGCTGGAACCGGCGCGGGACGGCTTCACGAACAGCGGGTACTGCAATCCGGCCTGTTGCACCGCGGCAAGCATCTCGTCCGCGTCTGCGGCGAATTCGGAAGCGGCATCATAATCGCGCGCATCCAACGTGATGCCGGGAGCCACGGAAATACCGGCCGCAGCCAGCAAAACCTTCGTATAATGCTTGTCCATGCACGCGGCGGAAGCGAGCACACCGCAGCCAACGTACGGCACGTTCATCATTTCGAACAGGCCCTGAATCGTGCCATCCTCACCGTACGGACCATGCAATACCGGAAGCACGGCGTCCACGTGGCCAAGCGAAGTCAACGTGCCGTCATCTTCACGAGCGAAGAAACCATCCTGACCGAGTGCCACATCCAGCACCACATCTTTGGAGGAATCCGTCTTCTCCACCGTCGGCATACCTTCGCTCATATTCCACTTGCGCGGATCCTCGCCGTCTACGATCCACTCGCCGTTCTTGGTGATTCCCACCTCAATGGCTTCGAACTTGTCAGTATCCAACGCGCGCAGCACGCCCGCCGCAGAGATGCAGGAAATCGAATGCTCGTCGGCTTTGCCGCCATACATCACCACAATGCGCTGTTTTGCCATCTTTGTCTTATGCTCCATAAGTTGGTCCGTTGAACGCACACGCGTCCAACACCGTCTGCCAATACTGTCTGTACTGTCTGTCTTCGCGATATCGCGCCGGTTCGCACTTCTGTTCGCCCGCGATACCACGCATTCGCAATATCGCAGTTCAGTATACAAACCGCACCCCACAGCCCACACACGACGAACCATAATTACACACGCCCGTCACTCATGTCCTATTTTCATGAATCATAGAATACGGAATCAAACGTTGGAATGATGCGATTGCAACCTGAAAAAACCGAGCTTAATCGCTTTGTCTAATCACGATTAGACTATTTTTATACAGATTTACTATTATTGCCGAAATATATGGCGATTGACGATTGACACATTCCGATTGACGTTTTACGCAATCGCATGCCTCGAAAAATAAAAAGACCGCACCTGAAAGTGCGGTCTTATCTGCAATCGCGATGTTGCGGAAAGCTTATTCTTCGCTGATGCCTTCGCCGAAAAGTTCGGACAGCATCTGCGCGCAGGAGATGCCATCGGAAAGCACGTGGCTCATGGCCGTGGCGAGCGGCGTGGGCACGCCATACTGCTTGCCGAGCGCCACCACCGCATCGGTGGTCGGCACGCCTTCGGCCACGCCGTTGCTCACCTTGGTGGCTTCCTCAACGCTCAATCCCTTGCCCAAGTTGGATCCGAACGTGTAGTTGCGGCTCAACGGGGATCCGCAGGTGGCGATCAGGTCGCCCACGCCAGCCAAACCGGCGAACGTCTTCGGATCGGCACCTGCGGCCTTGCCGAGCGCGGTCAGCTCCGCCAGTCCACGCGTCTCGATCATCGCGGCGGTGTTCTCGCCGTATCCGGCTCCACGGGCCATGCCGACTGCGAGCGCGACGACGTTCTTCAACGACCCGCACATCTCCAGTCCGATCACGTCGGAAGTGATGAACGCCTTGAAGTAACTGGTCGTGCAGGCGGACGCCACCTTGCGCGCATTGTCCAGATTCTCGCAGGCGACGACCGTGGCGGCCGGCTGACGGTCGGCGATCTCTTTGCTCAGGTTCGGTCCGGAAACCGCGGCGAAACGCTCAGCCGGCAGGTCGAGGGCCTCGCGGACCACTTCATCCATGCGCTTCTTGGTGTTCCGCTCGATGCCCTTCATCAGGCTGACGACGACGGCGGTATCGGGAATCAGGTCCTTGAACTCGGCGAGCGCCACGCGCGCGAACTGGGCGGCGATGGCGACGACGATGATATCGGCGTCCTTGACGGCCTGCGCCCGGTCGCCCGTGGCGGTCATGTTGTCAGGCAGCTTGGCGACGGACGGCAGACGAACGGCATTGTGGTGCCGGTCGCGGATGCCCTCCACGATTTCGGGCTCGATGGCCCACATCGTCACGTCATTGCCCGCGTCTGCCATCACCTGACCAAAAGTGGTGCCCCATGCGCCGGCACCCAATACAGTACATTTCATAACCCACTACCCTACTCCAGCCCCGGATACGAGACCTCCATGCGCACGTCGCGCAGGTATGAACGCGCCCGCGCGGCGTGGCGCTGCGCGGGCGTCTCGGATGTCCGTCGTGTTCGGGAATCAGTCGGTAACGCGGCTCATCGTACGGTAATCCCAGTAGCCGGAGGGAGCACGCTCGCCGCGGATCTCCGCCATGACCTGCGTCATGCGCACACGTACCCGGCGGGTCAGCTCGTCGGCGAGCTCCACGGGAGGCTCATCGCCCCACGACTCGCTGTCGACCAGCAGATCAGCGTAATCCAGCTGCGCGTCGTAGCACATGACGACGTTCTTGCGCGGCCACGGCCACCAGTGGTTGATGCTCGCCGCACCCCACGTCACCGCGCAGAACAGCGGCACCTGGTATCCGAGCCGGCGCGATGCCTCCAGTGCGATCACGCCGACGCCGTTCTTCATGCTCATCGGCCATTTCTTCGGGTCGCGGGTCACCGTGCCCTCCGGCCAGACGGTCAGCGGGCGGCCGCTCGTCAGAATCTCGACCGAGGTTTCCTCGATGGCTCGTGCCTTGCCGGACCGGCGCTGAACCGGCTGCATGCCTACAATCTGGAACCACTTGCCGATCAGAGGCCAGTGCGCCATCTCGGCCTTCGCCATGTAGCGCGGGCGACGGCCCATGTGGAACAGCGACGCCATCGGCACGAACACGTCGAACATGGTCACATGCGTGGCCGCGGTGATGAACGGGCCGGTTTCAGGGATGTTGTCGAGCCCCCAGGCGTACGTCCTGCAGCTTGCGCGGAACACGACATCGACGCCCTTGAGCAGCCGTGAGGTGCCCTTGGGGTTCTGCGCGGCGATTTCGGCCTCGTTGATCGTGCGATCCGGGCCGGTCGGCAGGTCGTGCATCGGATCGACGAGCGTGTGCGCCTTGGCGAGCCTGCTCACTTGTGCATTGGACAGCGGCTTGACCGCGGAACGCGGTGACGGTTTTCCTTTGGATGCCATGAGAGCCATTGTACGTGCGTGGCATGTCGTGGCACAAATGGTGCCGGCAACGCAAAACGGCGGCCGGAAACCGACCGCCGTTCATGCAAACAACGTCTGACGACTTACTGAAGCTTCTCCACCTGATGGAAGCCGAGTTCCACCGGCGTGTCGCGCCCGAAGATGGAAACCAGCACGGTGAGCTTCTGCGTGGTGGGTTCGACATCGGAGACGACGGCGGCCATCGTGGCGAACGGCCCGTCGATGACGGTGACCTGATCGCCGACGGCGTAAGACACCTCGACAACGCGCTTCTTGGCCGCGGCAGGCTTATCGCCGGCCTTCTTGAGCGCTTCGGAGGCGATCATCGGCGCCAGCATGGCGACGACTTCCTTGCGGGACAGCGGCGCCGGATCCTTGGTCGGGCCGACGAAGCCGGTCACGCCTTCGGTCTCGCGCACGATACGACGGGCATCCTCGTCGGGCCACATGCGGATGAGTACGTAGCCGGGAACGCGGACGCGGGTGATGACCTTCTTACCCTTGTCGGTGTGCTTGTCGACTTCCTCCATCGGCACTTCGATCTGGAAGATCTTGTCTTCCAGGCCAAAGCTGACGACACGGGATTCGACGTTCGTCTTCACGCGCTTCTCGTAACCGGAATAGGTGTGGAGCACATACCACTTGCCTTCCAGAGTGCGCAGCGACTTTGAGAACTCCTCAACGGCCTTTGCGCCCGCGTCGAGTTCTTCGGATTCCTGCTCGTCGGCGTCGCCGGACGCTTCCGCATCGTTTTCGGCGGTGTCGGATTCAACGGCGTCCTCAGCCGCGACGGGCTGTTCTTCGGCATTGTCATTGATGGAATCAACCGCCGCGTCCGCAACCGGATCGGCTTCAACGGCCGTATCGGCCGAATCGGGAAGATCCGCCAGTGCGTCGAGGTTATCGAGATTCACTTCATCAGTCATGCGTAACTTTCACCTTCAGGGTCGATGGATCAGCCGAACACCCACAGCACGAGCTTGCCCAGACCGAAATCCATGCCCGTGACGAGGATCATCAGCAACACGACAAAGATGAACACGCCAAGAGACCAGAAGAACAGTTCCTTCGCAGTGGGGGTGACCACCTTGCGAAGCTCATCGATAATCTGCTTGATGAACAGGCCGATGCGCATGAATACATTCGGCTTGACCGCTTTCTCCGCCTTGCTTGCCTTCGCCATGTTCATCCTTTTGTGTGTTGGTTGCAAATACTTGGCAGGGAAGGCGGGACTCGAACCCACAACCTACGGTTTTGGAGACCGTTGCGCTACCAATTGCGCCACTTCCCTAGGTGAACTCTGCCGTCTCCACTTGCCGGCGAGGATTCTATGCAAAACCACGCAAGAAGCAGACGGCAAAACCGCCAAGTCGAAATAATAGCGGGTTTTCGCGACTTCGTCCAACCCGATTCACGACGAATCACAAGAAACCGCTATTTTCCAACGAAAAAAAGATTCGCGCCCGGCATGTCACCGAAGCGCGAATCGCTAAAAATATCGTCTATCAACTGAACTTTCCGTCAGTTGAGCGCGGGGCCGGTCGGCTCAGTCCTCGACCCAACGCTTCATGCGGCGCATGCCTTCGACCAGATCGTCGTCGGCAAGCGCGTAGGAGAAGCGCAGATAGCCGGGAGCGCCGAACGCCTCGCCCGGGACAGCGGCGACATGGCCTTCGTCAAGCAACGCGGCGGCCAGTTCGGAAGTGTTGGCGAACGTGGTCTTGTTGGTGCCGATCGGTTTGTTCAGCAGCGCGGTCACGTCGGCGAACGCGTAGAACGCGCCGGTCGGAGTCGGGCAGTTCACGCCTTCGATGTCGTTCAACGCGGCGACGATGGTCTGGCGGCGCTTGTCGAATGCGGCGCGCATCTCGTAGACGGCGTCCAGGGAGCCGGAGACGGCTTCGATGGCGGCACGCTGGGAGATGTTGTTCACGTTGGAGGTCATGTGACCCTGCAGTTTGGATGCGGCCTTGGCCACGTCCACGGGGGCGATCATCCAGCCGACGCGCCAGCCCGGCATGGCGTAGGTTTTGGCCACGCCGTTGAGCACGAGCAGCTGGGAGCGCACTTCGGGCACCGCGGCGCCGATGTACGTGGTTTTGGCGCCGTCATAGTTCAAGTGTTCGTAGATTTCGTCGGAAATGACCCACACGTGGTGTTCGATGGCCCACTGCGCGATGGCCTTGACGGTTTCCGGCTTCCACACCGCGCCCGTCGGGTTGTTCGGCGTGTTCACGATGATGGCCTTCGTGTGTTCGGTGCGGGCCGCTTCGATGGCTTCGATGCTGGGCTCGAAGTTGCGGTCGGCACCGGCGAACACGGTCACGGGCACGCCGCCGGCGAGCTTCACGGCTTCCGGATAGCTGGTCCAGTACGGGGTGGGGATGATGACCTCGTCGCCCTCGTTGAGCAGAATCTGGAACGATTCGTAGACGGCCTGCTTGCCGCCGTTGGTCACGATGACCTGGCTTGGATCGACTTCGTAACCCGAATCGCGCAACGTCTTGTCCGCGATGGCCTGGCGCAGTTCCGGTAGGCCGGCGGTCGGCGTGTAACGGTAGTTTTTCGGGTCCTGCACGGCCGCGGCCGCGGCCGCGACGATTGGTGCGGGGGTTGGGAAGTTCGGTTCTCCCGCGCCGAACCCGATGACGTCGATTCCGGCGGCCTTCATTGCCTTCGCCTTGGAATCGACGGCCAGAGTAGCGCTCGGAGCCACGTGATTGATACGGTCGGATAGAGTCTGCCAGTCAGCCATAGTCATGCCTGTAATGCTAGACCTGCCACACGAAAAACGACAACCCCACGACACACGTCTATTTCGCCGCGAACGCTTCGCTTGAAGCGAAATCGATGGCCTAACCACACCTTTTGCACTGGCTCAGACCA
>ENA-ORTW01004974-ORTW01004974.1-human-gut-metagenome-genome-assembly--contig:-NODE-4974-length-10032-cov-4.631352_pt1 | contig 10032 bp, 10 predicted proteins | sample MGYA00242072_ERZ509193 | MGnify/ENA primary metagenome ERZ509193 (study PRJEB26280, sample SAMEA2338813) | human gut metagenome | biome: human gut; feature: human-associated habitat; material: faeces...
CAGTAAAATTTGTAGATTTTCTGCATAATCTGAGTTTACCTCATTGAATAGTTTTCGATATGATTGATTGTCAAAATATGCTAATATCTTGTATTTTGTGTCTTTCATATTTAATCTATTTTAGCAAAGCAACATTTTCTACTTCTTCACAGGAAAATCATCAAATGTATTGTCAATTTTTTGTGAAGCAATCTCTCTCATCGCATGCTCTTTCAGTTTTTGAAAACTTTCATCACTGACTGCATGTTCCATGCGACAAGCATCAACTTCTGCAATTTGTGGATTAACTCCAACGGATATAAGTTGATGAGTAAAAAAACAATGGCGTTCGTAAATTTTTTCAGCCACATCCCAGCCAAGGTCGGTCAGGTGTATATAATGGTTTTCGTCTGTTGTCAAAAAGCCACCCTCTCGTAAAGTTCCTACTGCGTAACATACGCTGGGTTTTGAAACTTCCATGTACCGGGCAACATCCACGGAACGCACCATACCGAGTTTCTTTTGAAGTATAAGCACGGATTCTAGCTGCTGTACGACGGCTTTTTTTCTTTTGCCGTCGTGCGGCAGCTATTTCTGTTATACTAAGCTACTGTTTTCCACATTTCAGATTCACTTTAATGATTCATCTGAAACTCTTCAATCGATCCATAGTCAATTAGTTTGCTCTCGTCAAATGACTCTTGAAGTTTCTCTCCTTCTGCAAACAGGACATTTCCGCTTGAAGTCAGCGGCAACATACAGCTACTCGCTTTAAGACTTTGTGCCGGTTTATCCACAAGGATAATCAATGGATTTTTTGCTTCTATCGGCTCTGCTGCGCCCAACGCCACATGCACCGGAAATGCCAATAATGTCTCTCCATCATATTGATATAGTCCCACTCCATCAGGCAATACATTTCCATCAGCAGTCAATATAGGCATTTGAACATCTAAAAATTCCTGCATGCTATTTGCCAAACTGCCATATTCCACAGGTTTTAACTTGCTGGGATCACCAAAGCGATCTATCCATTGAGGGTTTGTCAGGATCAAATGGTCCCACCCCCCATCCTTTAGCTCTTTTGTAATTTCAATATTGCTGTCAACTACATATGAAAGCAGAAGATAATCTTCCTCAGAATGTAAAATGCTGGAGCCATCTGCGGTTAATTCATTGCTCTCACAAACTGTATCAATGTCTGTATATGCTATATACCAAATTTCACTCGTATTGTATTGATTAAGAGTGAGTGTATCTCCACACCCAGATAGACCCAATACAAGGATGCACACGAGTGTCATCACTATTTTTCTGCTCATTTACAAATCCCCTCAGTTTTCCTTACGTTCGAGAACATGATTTTCTTTTTTGAATACCCATCATGCCTAAAATCAGAATTGCACATACGACAATACTGCCGACAATGTACTGCCATCCAAAAAATGATAGATTAAGAATATAGCGTGCTGCCGGATTAGAAAAAATGTGTGTGAACGGCTCATTCGCTGCAATTCTGCTCATTACTCCGCTGACATCTGCCAGAGGTATTCCGTAAAGGGACGCACCCAAAAAATAAAGAACGAGTTTTTCTACAATGGACGGCAGTAAAATTCCTAACACACAACCTCCCACCCGATGTGCCGCTGGTGTCTTAAAAAGATAAAACGCTCCCGCAATGTAAGGTAGAACAGCTAAACATCCACCTAAAACAACTGGTGCCAAATGAAATCCGAAGATAACAAAGACAAGGCGCAAAAGTAAATATACGCCCAAGATAATCAGCCAACTTATAATCAGAGAAGCCGCAGGCTTATTTTTCTTTGGTGTTTGCGTACGAATCTGCTGTTGCATCATCAAACCTCCTGACTGGATATTGCACCTTGGGGAACATCAGAATAATGGTTGTTCCGCATGACAACTGTGATGTGATTTGTAAATCTATCGCTAAATCTTTTGCCATTTTCTGCACTAAATATAATCCCATACCTGTGGAGCGGCTTAAAAAGCTTCCTGCGTCCCCAGTGAAGCCCTTATCAAAAACAAACGGCAGATCAGACGCGGGTATACCTGTTCCGTTATCGCTGACGGATAGAGTAATCTGCCCGCTTTCTGGATTATCCGTTACTGAAAATTGAATAGCGGGGGCGGTGTCCTTCACAGCATACTTTACACTGTTGCTAATAATCTGTCCCAAAATGAACATAAAGCCTTTTTTGTTAGAAATTACGTTACAGTCGTTCCCGGAATATGTGACAGAAAATTGGGCTTCTTCAAGCAAGGATAAATTGTCCTCAACCGCTTCCCGACAAGTCTCTAAGATCAGAATTGGTTCAAAATAGCAATCTTTGTGAGCCGCCCCAAGACGTGAAAAGTACAAAATCTGTTCTACGTTCTGCCGCACATGGTCGCGTACATATAGCATACGAGTATGCACCAACGGTGACATCTCAACCTTTCGATTATCTAAAAGAAGCGTCATAAGGGACAGAGGTTTCTTGATTTCATGCACCCAATTTTCAATATAACTTTCGTAGTTGGCAACCTTTAACTGCTGTTCGTTCACATACCCCTCTTGCATTCTCAGATGATGGGCTAATTCATGGATATATGGGCGCATTGACGCGGGGGCACTTTCACACAACAGGTATTCGTTTGTGTCGTCCGGCTCTAACAGAAAGCGCCGAAAAGCGGCATCAATTTTACTGCGTTTATGAATTGAGATGACAAAGGGGATGACAAACGCGGCAAGTGATACAAATATCATTAGCCCCACAAGGCTCAAAAAATCCCCCGGATAAGCCACCCATGCCAGAAACGCAAAGAACAAATCCAAGCAGCCAAGAGTAATCAACCAAATACGATTGGACGATACATAGGTCAAGAGAGTATTAAATTTCTTCATACTTCCACCTGCTCTTTCAAACGGTAGCCTTGCCCGCGCACCGTTTCAATGCGATCATCAAGTCCAACTTCACGCAGCGTTTTCCGCAGTCGTGTAAAATTGACTTGCAGCGCATTTTCGTCTATAAACTCCGCTGTTCCCCAAAGCACATGAAACAGGTCGCTCTTTGATACAAGGTTCGGGCTGCTTTTCAAAAGGGTGAGAAGTATTTTCCCCTCATTCTGCGGAAGAACATAAGATTTCTTTCCTGCATAGAGCGTAAAAGTGTTTGGATCAAGCAGGAAGCCGCCCCCGTTAAGCAATCCCTGCTGCATCTGTTCTTCTTTGCGGCGCAAGAGGTTTTTAATGCGGGCAAGAAGCCGTTCCGTGTTGCATGGCTTTGTTAGGTAATCGTCCGCCCCTAATCCCAAAGCGTGAAGCTCGTCCTGTAATTTATCTCTTGCAGTTAATATCAGCACAGTCCCAAGCTGTTTGGCCTTTACCTCTTTGCAGATTTCAAAGCCGGAGTGAAAAGGAAGATTGATGTCGAGCAAAATCAAGTCCGGGGAAAGAGACATTATCTGTGATACGGCATTTTCAAAGTCAAGCAAAGGAACAGCGTCATATCCCGCTTTTTCCAACACATCAATCAATTCTTCCCGCATATATACATCATCTTCAACCACAATAATTTGCGCCAATATGAACACCTCCTTCCCGAATAAGCCCATTAAGCATTTGGCTTCCAATTTAATTTGCTGATTTCACGGTTTGCTGTCCGCGCAATAGCCACACCGTACAATGCAAGCATACAAACAACGACAAGCGCCATAACGAGCAGCATAGGATAAGACTGTTGCAGTTTTGCCATATTAGAGTATAGGTAATGCTGCATTGCGCAAATTCCGACTGTACCGCTGATACACGCAGGAAACAGCGGGAGCAGAAAATACCATAGCACCTGTTGGTTTATGGAACGCTTCATTTGTTCGCGTCGTGCGCCCAGAATAGAAAGTGTCGCATACCTTGCCTTTGTTTCTCGCATTTGGGTTAGGAATTGCAGGGCAAGTAGGGCGCAAGCGATAATTAGAAGCATAAAACCCATGTATAAGGTCGTGTAGCTGCCGGAAATGACATAAAATAGTTGCCGTCCGAAATTGTCCAAATAGCTTTCGCAGTACAGGCCAGAGGGCTTTAACAGGTCACGGGCTTCCATAATCGACACCATCAGGCCATCAGCTTCCACAGTTTCGCTCGGAATACAGAAATTGTGATAAACGGTAACGGTGTCTGGATTTACATATTCAGAATATACTTCATCGGAAACAATCAATGCGGTTATGATTTTTACGTTTTCATCCGCAGTCAAGCCTTTCATCGGCACAAACGGGATAAGCGTAATTGGCAGTCCGTCAATAGAAATCAAGACTTTACCATTAGCCCGTGCGTCCTCCGCAATCTGGTTCAACATGGTGGTGGTTTCTTCTTTTGTACTCCCCTGAAAATCCGGGTTAAGATAGAATACAGCTTCGTCGATTCCAAGAACGATAGTTTTTTCTCCAGCTGCTTCCAGCAATTCGTTATATGAAGATACGGGAATTAAAAATGGCGAAGCTCCCGTAGTATCAATACACCCTAAAAGGTTAAGCGCGGCTGGTTGATTGGGACTGAACTCATAGCTTGTAGCTCCTTGTGTGACGGGATCCTCTACTTCTGGCGGCAGATTCAAAACAACCTGTTCACGCAGCCCGGACCAATCTATAAAAGAGTTCGCTTTCACGGAAGCTGGGCGTTTCATTGTTCCTGTTTCCATGCGGCTCAAATCAGCCACATAGGGCTGCATTTGCTTACCCGAAAGGTATTTTTCAACAGTCGCTTCATTGCCCGTGACGGTAAAATCGTAAACAGAAGATCCCCGCGTCATTTGGTTCCCATACGACATAATGCGGGTTGATCCGTCCGCAATGAGCATGATAGTGAGCATAATCAAAATAGATGCAACACCGATTGAATACTTGTGGACTATATTTTCGTGTAACTGCCGCAGAGTGAAAATATATAGACCGTGTGTTGTGTTGCGTTTCACAGAAGCCGCCGCTGCGCTCAGCAAGCCTGCAAGCCCACGGATAAAAAGCATTGTTCCCACAATACCTAATATCACGGCAACAATTATCATCATACCGCCAGCAACCATGAAATACTTTAGGATTACCCAATATGCAAGCGTCAAAACTACCGCTCCGAGAATGAGGGAAAATAAGTTCCCACTCATTTTTCCAACTTGCTGTTTCTTCGCCATTTCTCCATAAAGGAGTTGGTGGATTTCTTTGTTGAATAGTTTTCCACAAAGGATGAACAACGCGACAACTTGAATCATTAGAAATCCAAGCGTTGTCAAGAGAACAGCGCTCACAGAAAAACTTGACTGATGTGCAATTATGCCGCGACCTACAAGCCGTGCCGTAGCAAGGCTGATTACCTCTGATAAAAAGCCGCCGCAGATCAGTCCGCCCAAAAGAGCCAGCAGTGATGTGATTAGCCCCTCTGCCATGATTTGAATAAACAAGTGTCGCTTTGTCATTCCAAACATCAGGTAAAGCCCTAATTCCCGGCTCCTACATTCAAGCTGATATTTGTTCGCAAAAATGACAAGGAAAAATACAAACAGCAGCGAAAAAAGATAAACCGTCGGCATTAGCATTGTCAGAAGTCGATTAACAGCGTCACTTTCGATTTCCTCCAAGAAGCGCATCACGTCCTGGCTTCCAAGGGAGAGGACGATATAAAATGTGGCTACAGCTGTAACCATAGTAAGAAAATAAATCAGGTTCTCACTACGGTTTCGTTTGGAGTTTCGCCACGCAAGGTTAAAGAACATTTGCACTCCCTCCTCCCATCTGTGCCATTACCTGTAAGATACGCGCATAAAATTCCTCCCGTGTTTCAGTCGGAATTTTCCGGCGCAGCTCATGGAAAATCACACCGTCCTGTATGAATAGGATTCTGGAACAAAAACTTGCAGCGTTCGGGTCGTGTGTTACCATCAAAATTGTGCGTCCGCGACCGTGATTGATCTCGCACAGTTTTTCCATAAGCAACCGCGCTGCCTTTGTATCCAATGCCCCAGTTGGCTCATCTGCCAAAATAATATCGGGGTCGGAAATCAAACTGCGGGCGGCAGCGACGCGCTGTTTTTGACCACCTGACATCTGCGCCGGAAATTTGGAGAGCACATCCGTGATTCCAAAAAGTCCTGCAATGTCATTCAACTTCTTCTCCGCAGCAGATATATCTACATTATGGATAGAAAGCGGCAGCAGGATATTTTCTCTGCCAGTCAAGTTGTCAAGCAAAGCAAAATCCTGAAACAGATAGCCTATTTTATTGCCCCGATACTCAGCCAGTTTTTCGCTATCAAAGGAACTCACATTTGCGCCGGAAAGCAGGACTTGCCCGGAGGTCGGTTTAATAACCGTAGCAATGCAATTTAGCAGGGTCGTTTTTCCTGATCCGCTTGCGCCCATGATCCCCAAAAATTCGCCATCAAGAACATCAAAGGTAATGCCATTAAGAGCTTTTGTAGGAACACCCTCTTTCGTATATACCTTGTGTATATCTCGGACTTCCAAAAGTTTTTCTTTGCAATTCATATTATCACCTTTTGCCTTTTCGCTTTTTGATTAGTTGTTGATTATATTTTACTGCATGGCAGGAAGATAAACCACTTACAGTTGATGTAAGGTTTCTATGCTAAATGCTAAAGGGCGGCGATGTGACGTTTGTGCCAGATCGCCGCTGCTTTTCTTTATATTTATTCTATCCGATGTGCTTGCCCGCTTCAAGGTAATAGTTATGAATTATTTTGGCTATCAAGTGGAACTATATAAACATATCCGAAAGAAACAAATTTTCTTGATAAAGATCATGTTTCTTCACTCAAAGATAGCTTTACAAAATACACCTCTAAGGCTACTACAATAGGTAGGGCGCAAGGTCTTATGCAGAAGCACTTTGAGACCTTGCGCCCTCTGTTATTCTACCCTAAAAATACTTTGCCAGCTGCTTCAGACCACGCCGGATGCTGTCACGGATACAGGTAAGTTTGCATCCTTCATTACTCTTTAATGGAATTTGTATTCTCAGTTTTATAATCGGTATAATCAAGCCCATTAACCGGCATAATAAGGTCATTCCATCACATAAACCGGAACGATACGATATTATTGAGGTGAACGATTATGCCGATTGATGATTTAACTGCTTTAGGGCAAAAAATGCGGGAAGCCCGAAAGAATAAAGAACTGACACAACAGGAACTTTCTGATCTGAGCCATGTTTCTGTAAAGCAAATCGCCAATATCGAAAAAGGGAAAATGAATCCTTCCTATTTGATTTTGAGAGCATTGGCAAAGGTCCTGCACATCTCTTTAGATACACTTATAAATCCAGATGTTTCTCTGGAGGATGAGGGTGTCAATCAGATGAAAATGCTTTATTCCAGCTGTCCGCCAGAAATGCGCGACACCCTGTTGCATCACACACAGGAAACGGTGAAAGAGCTAACAGAATTGTCCGAGAAATTTGAAATGAATTGAGCCAGTGAGTGAAATTTAACGATTTTCTCACTGGTTCTTTTTATTTCCAGAGAAAAGAGGTTATCAGGAATTCCGAGTTATCAGGAACTTGGTTTGTAATCCCTTTTGTTCCTTTTAGTTACAAAAATAAATTCCCGATAACTTTTTGCTTATTCTTAATTTTTCCCAATGATGACATTTGAGAACAAGCAATGGATTCCTGATAACTTTTGGACTACTTTAAGCCATAGAGGCGCTTTAAAACTTCATCATCAGTCACTTGATATTTTTCTGAATTCAAACGTTTTTTCAATGGACTATCCATGGGCGTTGCCTGTTCAATCGCTTTTCGCTTTTGTTCTGTATCTGCGTGTGCATAAATCAATGTTGTTTCCAGCTGTGCATGACCAAGCCATTGGGATATCAATGTCAGATCCATTCCGTGTTGATATAAATGCATGGCTCTGCTATGCCGAAGCATATGCGGGTGTATTGTTTCTGGCATTTCTGGACAAATTTTCTTTGCAGCATTTCCATATGTGTAAACCAGTTTTCTCACGGAACTTTCATCTAATGCTGAAAGATTTTTTCTGGCTATAGAATAAAAAAGAGGATCTTCTGAATACTCATTTTCATTCGGATGAAATATTTTAACATAATTCTCGAAATGTCCCATCGTCTTTTTCATTAGAGGAACTGTCCTTATTTTTGAACCTTTACCATGTAAAAGGACTGTGGGTGCTTTTCCACGCCTTATATCACAGACTTTGAGATCCACGATTTCCTGAACCCGTGCCGCTGTATCATACAGAAGCAGAAGAAGGAATTGGTCTCTCAGTCCTTTTTTATTAGACGGATCTGGTTGTGCTAATAAGGCGGCTATCGCTGGTTCACTCATATAGTCAACAACCGTTACCGCTTCTGCTTTTTTAAAGGGAACTTTATATATTTCTGCCTGATAGATTGCCAGAGATGTTTTTCGCATAGCAGCATAAGAGTAAAAAGCCCGTATTCCTTTTAAACGATGGTTTCTGGTAGTAATAGAGTTTCCTTTTTTCTCTATACTGTCAAGAAACCCAGATAGTATCGCATAATCAATGCATTCAAAAGACAGATTTCCCAGAGAAATATTTTTTTGTGCAGCAGTATAATCCAGAAGTCCGTCTAATGCTTTTTGATATGCCCTAATTGTATGGGGGCTGGATTTACGCTGGCTGGGAAGATATATTTTAAAAAAATCATGTATCAGTGAAAAGAAATCTGTGTCTTTTATCTTTCCCATTCTGCCACCTCCGGTATTAGTTCATCAAATACATCCCAATCAATTCCAGAAGTTTTAACAAGATTTTCCGGAAGGATATGGATATACTGTATTGTTTCCGATAAGCTTTCATGTCCCATATAGGTTCGTAGATATGGCAGCTTTGCCGGAAGAATTTCTCCTTTGTCAATCCATCGCATTAAAACAGCAGAAGCAAAGCGATGACGCAGATCATAAGTTCTGATTCCTGGAAGATTTTTGCATTCAGGATTTGCATCTTTCCATGCGTTTTTCAGAAAATAGTCAACTTGCCTCTGCGATAGACTTCTGCCACTCCATGAGGGGAAAAAATATTCATTCTCTTTTCCGAAAATTTTCCGTTTTTCATTATACGCTACGGCGAGTTTCCGCATATCATCAGACATGACTACGATTCGATCTTTGTTCCGTTTGGTATGAGTAATGAACAGCTCTCCCGTTTGAAAATTTATATTTTCTGTTTTTAATTCACGTCCTTCACGAGGCCGCAAACCGCAAGTATAAATCAGCCGATACATAACCGGAGCTATTTCATTGAAAAATGGCTCTGTCTTTGATGCTTTTATCTTGTCAACCGCATCAAACAGCCTGGATAACTCTGCATCCGAAAGAATATAAGGAGCAAAGTTCTGCCTTACTGTTATGTATTTATCCGGAAGAATATAAGCATCTTGTCCAACAGCCTGTAGATAAGTTCCAAACGCCCGCAAACACCTGGCCTTTCCGTAAATATCTGTGCATCTATCTTCCAGCCACCCTAAAACGATTTCTTCGGTCAGATGGCTTTCCTCTGGATAAGAAGCTGCACAATAAAGGTCAAAAGCTTTCATATTTTTTCCATATGTTTGATCGGAATAGCCAAGCGCCCGACGAAAAGCAAAGAAATCACTAATCCAAGGGGAGAAAGAACTGATATATGTACTCATCTTGTCACCTCGATTCCATTAAAATCAAGGGCGCATTCTTTGAGGTTTTTTGAGTCAAGAGAAATATATTTTTTAGCAGAATCTACTGCCGTATGTCCCAGAACCTGACTGACAGTATTTACAGAAACTCCGGATGTAACCATGTTTTTTCCTACCGCTCTTCTTAGTGAATGAAATCCCTTACCATCAAAAGGAACTCTTTTAATTCCTGCCCGATAGCAGTAAACATCATACTGGTCACCAATACATACAGCATCTTGAAAAGGTCGAAACGGTGGAAGGATACGCAGAAAGATTTCCGGATAGTTAACTTTAGGAGGATGATATAAGTAACTAAATATATTGTAAAAAGATATTAAATGTGTTTAA
>ENA-ORTW01004979-ORTW01004979.1-human-gut-metagenome-genome-assembly--contig:-NODE-4979-length-10016-cov-4.187029_pt1 | contig 10016 bp, 8 predicted proteins | sample MGYA00242072_ERZ509193 | MGnify/ENA primary metagenome ERZ509193 (study PRJEB26280, sample SAMEA2338813) | human gut metagenome | biome: human gut; feature: human-associated habitat; material: faeces...
TATAAATACGTTTGCTGATACCAAGGTCAAAGGAAAATTCTTCCACACCTATACGGCTCAGCGTTTCCAGATCCCATGCCGGACGCAAAAAAGAACTGATGGGCAGCTGCCGCTTGATATCCTCGCATTCCTGCATCAGCTCATCCTGGATCTGATGATGAGCATGATTCTCCGGAAGATCCGCAGTGTCCGCAAAGTCTGCTGCTCCGTAGTTTGCATCCAGATTTATCATCACTCCGCCCGGTTTCAGTACGCGGAACCATTCCTGATAAGCATGTTCCGCGTCCGGAAGTGTCCAGGTAAGGTTTCGTGATACGATCACGTCAAATTCCTCATCCAGAAAATCCGGAGCTTCTGCATCCATCACCATAAACCGGCAGTCTGCTTTTTCTTCCTCCGCCAGCTCCTTTGCATGAGTGATCATATCCGGCGTCAGATCGATCCCGGTTACCTGATGGCCTTCCTTTGCAAGAAGAATGGTAAAAAATCCGGTTCCGCAGCCTACATCCAGGATCCGGAGATTCTTTTTCTCAGGCAGATACTTCTTAAGCTCAGCCATCCAGCGGCCTGCAAGTGCACTGTGAAGCTCTGCTCTTCTCTGTTCCAGAAAGCTGTCGCTGCGCCTGGTCCAGTACTGGGCGATCCTTGTTTTCCGCTCGTCTTTTTCTCTTACGATATTTCCGTAGGTGATCACAGGGCCGCCTTCCACAACCTGAAGGCTTGATACCTGATAAAGGATCACACCATCCATGTCTGCACGACAGATTTCCTGTACATTTCCCTCATAATCACGGATCTCTCCAAGATACTCATCCTGATGAACGATATCGCCTGGTTTCTTCACCGGGTACCAGAGACCGTTGACACTGGCGCACTGATAACGCACATCATCCATTTTCAGCGGATAGTACGTACTGTGGGAACGGATTCCGTTATAGACTCCGATGCTGCAGAGGATATTTCTTACATCTCTTCGCATGGAATCCACTTCCTCCCGTTCCCAGGTTCCCATACAGCCGCGTTCCAGAAGGACCGCCGGAATGTGGAAGGTACTTGCCGCATAATTGTAGGCGCCGCCTGTGCTTACATTTGACTGTACCATATATGGGACATCAACCTGCTCTGCCATCTTTCGGGAGGCTTCCACGATCTCCGGCTTTGCCACGCCTGCAAAATATACATACGGAGTTAGCTCCTCATAATCGTCACCGCCGTGAAGATCGATATAATAATCCGCTTTTTTGATCAGGGATTCTGTGATGGCTGCTGCCAGGCGCTCCATTCTTGTGCCATCTTTTTTGCCAGGGAAAACACGGTTCAGATTTTTTCCGTCTTCCCAGCTGATGCTGCCTGCTCGCTTCTCAAAGTCTTGCCTGTTCAGCACTTTTACCAGAACCAGCTGTCCGTTAACTTTTTCCGGATTCAGTTTTTTTGACAGCTCGATCAGGGTCTGGATCCCCACATATTCTCCTGCATGAAGTCCAGCTGTGACAAGGACGGTTTTTCCCGGATTTTTTCCACGGATAATGGTTGCCGGAAGAGTAAATTCTCCGTCTCCAATCTCCAGGAATCCTTCGGTTTTTTCTCCTTCCACAACCGGAAGATTCAGGAAATGATCCGGTTTTACGCCGGTTACCATAAACATTGGGGTGGACTGATAATTCAGTCTCTCCTCCTCACTCCAGACTGTTTTCCAGATTTCCGTATCAGTGTGGATTCCAAGAAGTCCTGCTTCCCGGAGAGTTTTTACATCCCACTCAGGCCGGCGGATCTTTGACAGCGGTACCTGGAGGGCAATCCGCTCCATGCGCTCAATATCCGTACAGAGATAGTGATCATCCAGGCTGTTGTTTTCCACATTTTTCCGGTCGTTTTCGTAGGCCTTACGCTGCTCTTCCTCATAAAGATAACCGTACCAGTTGGCATCAAAATTCAGAAGTCTTCCTCCTACCTTCAGTACACGGACCCACTCTCTGTAAGCAACATCAGGATGCTCCAGATTCCAGGTAAGATTTCGGGAAATGACCACGTCAAAGGTATTATCCTCAAAATCCAGCTTCTGTGCATCCATCCGCAAAAAGCGGATATTCCGGCAAAGATCTCCTGCATTTTCCTTTGCCTTTTCCAGCATTCCTTCCGTATAATCCACTGCATCTACATGATATCCGGCTTCTGCCAGGATCACAGGAAAAAATCCGGGGCCTGTTCCGATATCCAGGATACGGATCTCTTCCTTGGGTTTGTCCGGAAACTGACTGGTCAGCACCTTAAGCCATGCGTTTTTCTGCGTTCCTGCAAGCTCTTTATGATTCACTTCGGAGTACCCTTCTGTACGGGTGCTCCAGTAAGATTCGATTTCATCGAGAAGTTTTTCCACGTTGATTCCTCCGCACTTTTCTATTCACGTGAGGGAGATCAGGTCCCTCACAGGTCACGTTTAATGTACCAAATTGTCAGGGTATTAACAAGCCCCTGGGGGGGATTCCCAAAATTGCTCTGCTGATAAAATTCCAAATGCCACACACTGCTTCTGTACTCCTGTCCACCTTGTAATTCTCCGAATGCTGTGGTATCATCCTGGCTGTAGTAATTCAGTAATATAACCGAAATTGAAAGGATGGTTCATATACAAATGACAACACAGGAACTGGCCTATGAAGTTATCAGCCGTTTAAAAAAGGAATATCCGGATGCAGACTGTACACTGGATTATGATGATGCCTGGAAGCTTCTTGTAAGTGTCCGTCTGGCAGCTCAGTGCACCGATGCCCGGGTCAATGTAGTTGTTCAGGATCTCTATGCAAAATACCCGGATGTGGCAGCCCTGGCAGCAGCAGAGCCGGAAGCGATCGAAGCCATTGTACGTCCCTGCGGCCTTGGAAAAAGCAAAGCCCGGGACATCAGCGCCTGTATGCGCATTCTCCACGAACAGTATCACGACAAGGTGCCGGAAGACTTTAACGCACTTCTGAAGCTTCCCGGTGTGGGCCGAAAAAGCGCAAACCTGATCATGGGGGACGTATTCGGCAAGCCCGCCATTGTAACAGATACTCACTGTATCCGCCTTTCCAACCGCATCGGCCTTGTCCATGACATGAAGGATCCGAAAAAGGTGGAAATGGCTCTCTGGAAGATCATCCCTCCGGAAGAAGGCAATGATCTCTGCCACCGTCTTGTCAATCATGGAAGAGAAGTCTGTACAGCGCGGACAAAGCCTTACTGCGACCGCTGCTGTCTCAATGATATCTGCGAAAAAAATGGGATCTGAATGTATGCAGTTCAATAAACCTTCAGACCTCGGAAAGGAAAAACATAATGAATTTCAAAAAACTGGAAAATAATCTCCTGGATATGATCCAGGAACAACAGGTAAAGATCGGATACATGAGCGGAGTTACCCGTTTTTATTATCCGCTGCAGTCTCTGAACCGTCTTCTTGGCACAGAGCTTACGGAAGAAGAAATGCAGCATGCAATGGAAAAATTCTCAGATCATGCCTGTGACCGTCTTGGAAAAGTAACGGCTTCTTCCAAAAACGGGCGTTTCTGCATCACCCTGCCGCCTCAGGCCTCGGACTACGTTCACGAAAACCGGAAGCCGAGTGAATTTCTGGTACGCTTTATAGGCACGGTTGCCCGTCATGGCTGTACTCTGGATGAAGTGATGGACGTTTTTCATGCTTATTCCGACCATGTACACATGGAAAAAACAACCGGAACCGGATTTGATTATCTTGTATATTTCGAAGACGGGATCCCGGATGACTACCGGTATTGTCTGTCCCTGGAGGGTGAGCATATGATCTATCATAAGTTTACACCGGAGGACTATGAGGACTTCGGATTCTGATCTTCGAACATCGGGCAAGTTTCCCCCACTGCTTATTGCTTTTCGCACCCCTGCAGGAGACTCCCTTGATTTGATCAAAAAACCGCCGGTCTGCAGACAGATCTTAAAAAAATCCTCTGCAGATCGACGGTTGTTTTTATTTTCTATGCACGGAATTTCTTCTGCATCTCCCGCACCATATCTTTCCTCTTAAACAGGAACAGCCATATCAGCATCAGGAAACTGACGCATATGCAGATCAGCGACGGATACAGCACCGTTACCACACCGGCAGCCAACAGGATCACAGGGATCACTCCTCCGAAAGCTCCTGCTTCCAGAAGATAGATCATATATTCCGCCACCTCCAGCTTCTGTACCGCAGTGATCACCCACATGGAGCAGATCACAGCAAGCGAAGCCAGAGGAAGCAGATAATCCACAGACCAGCCACGCCAGCCGGTAAACACATCCCAAAGCACTCCTGCAACAGCTGCGATCACCAGCTGCCACATCTCATTCTTCAGAAGATTCCGCCGCTTCACATAAGCCACTGAAACCATCAGCCAGGTGCAGAACGCCCCTGCAGTCACAAACCAGGCCCAGCCTATATGACCATCCAGCAGATAATCGATCAGATTACATACCACAGCCAGCACAATACACAGAAATGTAAAGCTCTCAAAAAGCTTCATCTGCTGTTTCTGCTCCTCTTTTTGTCCCGGAAGATCATTCTCCCGAATTGTACAGGATACCTGCTCATTTTTCAGTCTCTCCACAAAATTCCGCTCAATATTTCCATTGGGGATCTTGGACGTAAAGCTTAAAACCATCTCATCTCCAAAAGAACAGGAACACAGCTGCAGACTGTCCGTGCTTGCAAAAAGTCCGAATCTCTGAATATATTTCCGATATTCCTCCGGCATCCGGATAATCCCCACATTGGAATAGATCGCCGTGATAGACCTCCCTCCGAGAGTCGTCCCGGCAAGAAGGAACGGGGTTTTGATCTCCAGTGGTACCAGACGCAGGATCGGATTTTTCTCCAGGCTTACCAGATCATTCAGCTTTGCTTCGATCACGTCCTTACTCAGTTCCTTTGCAAACTGCTCCTTTACGGATCTCAGAATATCCTCAAAGGCTGTATCAGGCTGAAAATAACAGCTGATCTCGATCCATCCGAAAAAATTTGCCATAGACCGGGACGGAAAATAATTTCTCAAATTTACCGGGATCATCAGACCAATGGGCTTTTTCGCCTGATTCTGAGGTACTTCTTCATGGATCGCCCAGATAAGTGCTGCCGTAAGAAAAACCGTGATCGATACACCGGCCGCTTTTGCACGGGCGTGGATCTCTTTTACCGGAACACAGACTTCCGTGATATTCATATCCTCCTGCCTGAGCTTCTCGCCTTTTAACTGGAAAGCAGGCTTCTTGGACTCTCTCTTTCTTGGCGCGTCGGAGGAATAATACTGGGAAAAGCTGTCCTCCTCCATATCCCTGCCCGTAATGTTTTCATCCGGAAAAAGCTCCGGAAGCTCTGCGGATGGGTGCGTCTCCTGAAGATAATTTTTCACCAGCTCCATCAGAAAATGCATGGCTCCCGTTCCATCCGTCAGCGCATGAAATACCTCGAAATTAATCCTGTTCTTATAATAGCTCACCCGAAAAAGAAGCGTTTTTTTGTCCGGAATATAAAGTCCGCTGCAGGGTGCGCCTGCTTCTTTCTTTACCACTGCCGGAATATCACGTCTCTCCAGATAAAACCAGAACAGTCCCTTTCTTAAAACTGCACGGAAAAGAGGATATTTTTCCAGTGTCCTCTCCAGGGCTTCCTGCAGGTTTTCTTCTTTTATCTCTTCTTTCAGTTCACAGTAAAAACGAAATACCCTGGTGTCATTCTTTCCTGTCACCGCCGGGAACGCCAGCGCCGCATTGTCAAGTTTTCTCCACTGTGCATATTCGTTCTTCATGATGCTTTCCTTCTTCCTGTTCCTCTGTTTCCAGAAAACGATTTACATATGCAAAGCTCTCCTGCACATGCAGAAATTTGATCCCCAGTGCAAAATACCCGTGAAACGCACCTGCGATCCTGTGCACTTCCACACGATTTCCCGCTTCCTTCAGTTTTTCACCAAATGCCTCACCTTCATCCCGAAGAGGATCGAACTCAGCGGTAAGTATCAGTGTATCCGGCATATTTCGAAAATTCTTCTCCAGGATCGGCGCAAAATAGGGATTCCTCCTGTCTTCCGGACAACTCTCATAGAATTTCAGATAATCTTCCATCTTCTCCGCTGTGAGAAGATAACCGGTTCCGTTTGTTTTTACGGATTCAAAGGGAGAGTCTTCCGTATAACAGTTGTTCAGTGCCGGATAAATAAGGATCTGTTTTTTTGGAAAAAAATCTCCGCGGTCTCTGGCCATCATACATACAGCCGCTGCCAGATTTCCGCCTGCACTATCTCCCATAATGGTGATACGATCCGGATCCGTATTCAGAAGAAAACGATTGGTGTAAAAAGTCTTCGCAGCTGCATAACAATCCATCAGTCCCACCGGGAAACGGTATTCCGGTGCCAGCCTGTATTCAACAGACGCCACGATCTGACCGGTAGACTGTGCCATTCTGGCACAAACCCGCTGATAATTCTCTACACTTTCCGTAACCCAGCCACCGCCATGGAAAAACAGTATCACCGGTGGTTTTTTTCCGGAGGCGGCACCGTTTTCCATGTCCTCTTCTGTTGGAAAAAACAGACGGATCGGCACTTTATAGTCTCCGTTATAAACTTCCGCATCCAGTGTCCTGTAAAAGATCCTCATAGGATCCATCTTCTTAAGATCTGCCAGCTTTCTGGAAGCCTCCACTTCGATCCCGCCATAGGAAAGAGCATGGAGCACTGTCCGCACGGCACGTGGCATAGCCGTTTCTCTCCCGGTCGGAATGCCCGGAACTATGACTGGGCGGCTTCTTCTGTTTTCTTTTCTTGTATAGATATATTTTGTTTCTGTTTCGTATCTTCCAGGAATGCAGACTTGTTTCACGCAGGTACGCCTGTAGGCAATCCTCTTCAGGATCTCATGATCTGTACGGATGATCACTTCCGTTCCCTTATAGCCCCGGATATAATATCTGTTTTCTTTCTTTTTTATACGTGGTTGTCTCAATCGCAGTAAATATTTTCTGATTACTTTTTCCTCCGTGGATTTTTCCTTTATTTTCACCTATGATAGCATCCGCAGTCTATGAGTACAAGTCATAGTAAAAAATATACTGCTGCATGATCCCACGCATTCCTCTGTATCTGCGGTTGGGAAATCCTCTTTTGTAATGCACGTCCATAACCTGCCGGATGTGGGTATCTATGGGAAAAGCATCCATATGATGCAGTGCAAACAGGCAGATACACTCTGCTACCTTTTCTCCCACACCGCAAAGCTTCATCAGTTCCTTCTTTGCCTGATGGTAACGCATATCATAGATTTTTTCCAGGGAGATCTGGCCGGATGCAATGGTCCTGGCAGTTACTGCGATATATTTTGCCCGGTATCCCAGGCCGCATCCTCTTAACTCCTCTTCCGTTGCCTGACTCAGCGCCTCTACAGTCGGAAAAGCATAGTATTCCATGCCTGCAGATGAAATTTTTCGCTCTCCGTACTTCCGGCAGATGGTTTCGATACATTTGCGGATACGCTTGATATTGTTCTGCTGAGATATCAGAAACGTAACGATCATTTCCCAGAGATCCTGTCTTAAGATCCGGATCCCGTCTCCTGCCTTTATGGCGGCACCCAGATATTTATCCCGTGGATTAGCAGCATTCATGTAAGCTTCATAATCCGTATCCAGATCAAAATAAAGCACCCAGTAACAGATAAATTCCTCCTGAGAGCAGCAGAAATCCACCACTCCGTCTTTCTGATACATTTCCAGATACTGGTCTCCCGCCACCATGGAAAAATGTCCGTCTCCAAGCTTTCTCATCCGGAAGCACTGTCCGGAATCGCATATTTTATCAAGGCTGAAATGTTCCAGCTCTACTGTGATCATGTCTGTTCCTCTCGTAAATATTTTTCCTTATATAATATTCTGTATTCTCTTGGTGTCATCCGGTAACGTTCCCGGAATACCCGGTTAAAAGTCCTCTGACTTTCAAATCCCGGGATCTGCACATACGCCTGCTCCACTGCAAGATTATCATCCTTCTCCTTGCAGTTTGCCCTGAGACACCGTACCGCATTTACAATATCCGGATGCACCTGCTCCTTTTTTATAACCGGGTCTTCCGGACAGCTGTTCTGAATGATATCCGCAAACTGACCAATCAATACCGGCTTTGCCCAGAGATAGACTGCTTTGTTTTCTCCCGGAGAGAACACCTGATAGTGATGGATCACATCCGGAAAGATCACTGCAAGATCTCCCTCTTCCATATGATAAAGCTCCTGTCCCATACCAAGCTCCAGAGTTCCCTCTGTGATATAGATAAACTCTATGGAGTTATGAAGATGGGGTGAAGCATGGGCTAAGGTCCGCAGATGAATATGGAGATTCTTCTTTTTTTTCTTCGTATACTGGAAACATGGATTTTTCTCTCCGCAATATTTGACTACTTTTTCTGTGTTTTTGGCACGTAATGTTTCCGAGAGTTTATTATAATGCATTTGTAAGTTAAAGAAAAGAGGAGGAAAATAAAATGAAAAAAATCATAGAATTTATCAAATATGCGATCAAATGCTACATAGAGATCAATGCAAGAAATCCATACTTCCACTAAGAAGATCCACAATAATATCTGAGGTCACGGATATTTTGTGTGGATCATGCGCATGAAAAAACTGAATAAAAGTCAATAAATGACTTGTGCGAAAATAATATCACCTGGCATCATGAAGTATCTCCAAAGCCCGTTTATATCTTCCATGCAGCCGTGATATCTGTTCAGTAGACATATTTTCGCAGTCAGAAAGACGTGTTACATCAGAATTGTGGAGCAGATCAGCCTGCTTCACTTTTTTTGCGATCGGATTCTTCCGAAGCTTCCGGATATAATCGAAATAATTCATATTCTTATCTCTTGTAAGACAACGTAATGCCTCCACAACCTCTTCCGGAAATTCTCCGGTAAGATCCTCAAATGTGATCTCTGTATCTTCTATCACATCGTGCAGAAGTGCCGTACATACACTGAGTTCATCATCCATTTGCTCCGCTACATGAAATGGATGAAAGATATAAGGTGTCCCGCTTCGATCTGTCTGTCCATGATGTGCCTCGTATGCCACCTTCATAGCTTTTTTCGTCAAAGCTGTATAAATCATAGCTGTACCTCCCGTCAGGTCTTTCGACCCCCCGTTCATACTCTGTATTACACAGTATAGCATCTATATTTCCTATATACAAGGATAAAAAGGGTTATATATCTATCATTTTTACTTATATACGACAATTTTCTGATTATAGCATCCCCAAAACTCTGCTGTTCTTATTTAGATCTTTCATTGGATCATGAACTCGCTTGCCCTCATTCTGAAATTGGTATATACTACTTCTAAATGAGCAAATCACCACTGATCTGGTGATAATACAGAAAGGAATCTTACCAATGAAATTTATATATCCCGCAGTTTTCCGTCCCACAGAGGACAAAAAATACAATGCTTTTTTTCCGGATCTTGCCTGCTGTGAAGCCAACGGTGACACGCTAGATGATGCCATCGAAAATGCCAATGCAGCTGCATACGACTGGATCTACACAGAGCTTATGGAATTTGAGGGAAAGCTTCCTCCGGTTTCCGATGAGAGCGATCTGGAGCTTCAGGAGGGAGACGTTGTCCGCAATATCTCTGTAAATATCCGCTTCCAGGATGGCTGGGACGAATAAACTCTCGTATCACAAAAACAAAGGCGACATTTAACATCATTTTCAATAAATGTCCGTGTCGAAAATGCCTGTTATGCAAAAAGCATCCGGATCGGTAATTGTCCTTTATTACCGATCCGGATGCTTTTATTATACATTTCTTCATTGTTCGTGATACTGTCTGAAAAATTTACGCAGTCCGTCCAGTGCTTTTACCAGCACTTCTGTCTCATTCTCATTCAGCTCTGCGATCACCGCTTCTGTCATCTGCCTGTGAAACTCCGCATGATGATGATATGCCATACGTCCCTTATTTGT
>ENA-ORTW01004984-ORTW01004984.1-human-gut-metagenome-genome-assembly--contig:-NODE-4984-length-10008-cov-2.938009_pt1 | contig 10008 bp, 5 predicted proteins | sample MGYA00242072_ERZ509193 | MGnify/ENA primary metagenome ERZ509193 (study PRJEB26280, sample SAMEA2338813) | human gut metagenome | biome: human gut; feature: human-associated habitat; material: faeces...
TTAATATTTGCCATAAGTTAAGGTTTTAGATGAAAAATATATTCAAAATCAGCGTTTATAACAACCCCTGGGAACAGTTGTTCCCGGCGGGTAAGGGAAAATCTTGGTTTTAACAATTAAGGAGCGCTGTTTGCGGGCTCCTGTTTCTGTTCTATCTTTTTATAATAGTCCTGCTTTTCCTTGTTACGCCTCTCTACCAGGCTCGTTACATATACTGTGAAAATAGGGAACATCATCATGCCCAACGCCGCCAGCAGCACGGACAATACCCGTCCGGTGACGGTGACCGCTATTATGTTGGAGCCTACCGTGGTCACATCCATGAACGCCCACCACAAAGCATCGCCATAGCCCGTAACCAAAGGATTGGTTCCATGCTCCATGACGTAGAAGGCGAGGCTTGAGAAGTAGACGGTAGCCAGCAACATGGTCAGGTAGGATACGAACAGACCCGATGCGCGGTTGTACGTCAGCCAGCCCACCACGATAGCCATGGCATAGCCGCCCCGTACTAACGGGATAAAACGCAGCATATAGGTAATTTCGGGTGAGAAAGTCCAGCCCATATAGGCTATGATATTCTGATAAGGAATTGCCACCAGCAGGAAGATGAAATGCGTGGCGACATACCGTTTCTTGTCTGTTACCAGAATCCACTCCAGCACAAAGTCCGCCAGGAACAATGCGCAAATCCACAACTGTACTTCCATGTACACCGATTGCTCGTAGAAAGGGATGCCTTTGAACGTATCGATGGAGATGCTGATTACCAAAAACAGCGAAAGCAGCAGGATGATGACATGCAGGATGCCGTATATTCCTTTTTTTCGCAAAACGAATTCCGATAGAGCCATTTTCATAATGAGGTCTGTTTTGTGACGAGTTGCCACCTGCAACTCATCATTCATCATTAAATAGGTTGCCCCTCGGCGTTCGCGACGCTTTTGGAGCAACCTTGGAAAAAAGAGTATGAGAGATTATTCTGTAATCGTCACATTGTCACCGTTGAATACGCCCAGACCGAGCTTGTTCATGATGAACTTGATAGCCAGTTGCGCTTTGACGGAGTTGCCGGCTTCGTCCAACGGGGGAGCGAAAGCGGAAACACCCATCACACCGGGCAGTACGGCCATTACGCCACCGCCTACACCGCTCTTGGCGGGTATGCCGGCAGTGTACATCCAGTCGCCTGAATGCTCGTAGAAGCCTACGGTGGAAATCATTGAAGTGATTTTCGGCGCGAGCCCGGCCTCAAACACGTTTTGTTTGGTGACGGGATTAACGCCGTTGTTGGCAATCGTTCCGGCTGCAATGCCCAATTGTTCGGCTGTGATACCCAGTGAGCATTGGCGGGTATAAAGGTCGAGCGCCAAATCCGGATCATCGTAGATACGGTTGTAATTCTTCAATAACCAGGCAATGGAGCGGTTATTGAAGTTCGTAGCCGTTTCCGATTTGTACAGTTCGTCGATAAGCTGCGGAGCGGAGCCGCACAGTTCTGTGATGTTCTGTACGATGGCATCCCATTTCTTGTCCGAATTGCCTGCCGGCTGTACCATGGAGCAAGCGGAAATGGCTCCGGCATTTACCAATGGCGTAGAGGGATGGTCGTTCTCCAGCAAAATAGCGATGATAGAGTTGAACGGCAGTCCTGTTGCATCGGCGCCAATCATATCCAACACTTTCTGCGCACCGTACTGGCGCAGGATAAGTATGGCGGTATGTACCTTTGACACGGATTCTATGCCGAAACGGTAGTCCGTATCTCCGATATTGATGGTCTGTCCGTTCATCAGGCAAATGCTGAGGCCGAACAATTTGGAATCTATATTGGCAAGGTACGGAATATAATCCGCATTCTTGCCGCCTGTTTGTCCTTTCACCTCATTATAGGCTTGTTGGGCAACTTCCTTGATTTGAGAGATTGATATTTTCTTTTCCATATTTATATATACTGTGTTAAAGTGATAAGGCAGTAGAGTGATTATGACTTTATCACTTTTTGTGACGTCTGCCGCCGTGATTGAAGATTTTGCTTTCTACCGGCAGGTTCTTGTCCTGTGCCATGCGGGTAGGAGTGGGGTAGTCCAGTTTCTCCAGTTCGGCAATGGCATTCTTGATGTCGCCCAGCAACATGTCCGCCATGTCGCGGCTGAATCCTTGACGGACCACGACGCGCATCACTACGTAATCTTCCAGTTTGGAAGGCAGCGTATAGGCCGGAACCATCCAACCGTGTTGCGAAAGTTTATCCTGCAAGTCGTACAGCGTCCATTTGGCGGTCTTTGCGTATTCCGGTTTCAAATACCAGATGAACAACGGGTTCACCACCTCGTTGGAATAGTTGACGAACGGAGCCATTTTACCGATTTCGTCATGGATATACTTGGCGATTGTGAGTGAATTGTACTGTACTTCTTTGTAACCCTGGAAGCCTAAGCGGATAAATTGGTAATACTGTCCTAAAATCTGTGCGGCGGGACGGGAGAAGTTCAAACCTACTTGGGTAATATTGGCGCCGAGGTAGTTTACGCTGAATGACATTTCTTCGGGCAGATATTCTTTGCCTTTCCAGCAAACCCAACCCAGACCCGGATAAACCAAGCCGAACTTGTGACCGCTGACACTGATGGAAAGTACCCATTTCAAACGGAAGTCCCATTTCTTTTCAGGATACAGGAACGGAAGGATAAAGCCGCCGCTTGCAGCATCTACGTGGATAGGAATGTCGTAGCCGGTCTTGGCGTTGTATGCGTCGAGCGCTTTGTCAAGGGCTTCAACGTCGTCATTCAGTCCTGTCCATGTAACACCCTGGATAGGTACGATACAGATAGTGTTCTCATCACACATTTTCAGAGCTTCTTCGGGGTCGAGCGTGGTCTTGTCGAGTGTCAGGGGCACTTCACGCATTTCAATCTGCCACAGTTGGGCGAATTTTTCCCATACCACCTGGAAACCGGTCGAGATAACGAAGTTCGGTTTGTCGAACGGTTTGCCTTGAGCCTGGCGTTTCTTGCGCCAACGCAGCCATGCGGCCACACCACCCAGCATACATGCTTCTGAAGAACCGATGGCGAGCGCGCCGGTTTTCCAGGTTTCTTTTTCCGGAGAGTTCCACAGATTGGCGACGATGTTGATACATTTACCGTTCATTACGGCGATGCGGGGATACTCGGTTTCGTCGATGTAGTTGATGTTGATAGCTTCGTTCATCAACTTGGTTGCGTATTCGTCCATATAAGTAGTGACGAACGTAGCCAGGTTCAAACGGGGCTGGGTCTGCGCAAACGTTTCATCCTTCACCATCTGGTAGGCAATCTCCGGAGTGGTAGGCCCTTCGGGGATTTTCTCTACCGGTGAGGGTTGCAACATACGGTTCGAACCGAATACTTCGGTCTTTGCATCTCCTTTTCTGAAATTCAAATCTTCCATATAACTATAAGTTTTTAAAGGTTTAGGCGGCGGGGACCTTCCCCGTCGAATTTTCCACAACAACGACCCCCACGAAAGAAAGTTCCGCCGTTTTACATTATTTGGCGTTTATTAAAAGGGCGGGGCGGGAAATCCCGGCGCTTTTACGTCTTATTACTCTTTAATTATTACTTATCCTGTCCGAACATTCTGTTGCATCGCTTGTTTTCCTTCAACTAACCCACTCACTTTAAAATTATGAAAATTAATACCGGACAAGGAACCATTCCTCTTATTACGCTCATAGGTATCTGGTCTATTTCCGCGCTGACCTCATTGCCGGGCTTGGCTGTCTCACCTATTTTGGGAGAGCTCTCCACTATTTTTCCCCATGCCACGGAGCTGGATATACAGATGTTGACTTCTTTGCCTTCCTTACTGATTATCCCGTTTGTATTGTTGGCGGGCAAGTTGGCGGAGAAACGCGATTTTATCCGTTTACTGCGGGTGGGGCTTTGGCTGTTTGCCGCAAGCGGGGTACTTTATTTGTTTTCTTCCAAGATGTGGCAACTGATGGCTGTCAGCGCTTTGCTCGGTATCGGGGCGGGATTGATTATTCCTCTTTCTACGGGGCTGATTTCACGGTATTTCACGGGAGAGTATCGCGTCAAACAGTTTGGATACAGTTCCGCCATAACCAATATGACGCTGGTGGTGGCTACGGCCGTTACGGGTTATCTGGCAGAGGTACACTGGCGTTTGCCTTTTGTCGTTTATCTGTTGCCGCTGATTTCTTTGGTTCTTTCGGCCTATTTAAAAAAGAATACGGTTTCGGTCACGGTGAAGCAGGCGTCGGCTGTTATTCCTTCCATGCAGTCTGCGCCTGTGATTTCCGGTAAATATGGCATACATATACGCCATCTTATTCAGTTAATGCTGTTCTATGGGGTGGTTACATACGTAGTCCTTGCGGTTACTTTTAATTTACCTTTCTTAATGGAAGCGCACCACTTTTCAAGCGGAAATTCAGGGCTGATGATTTCTTTGTTTTTCCTTGCCATTATGGCTCCGGGGTTTATGTTGGATAATATAGTGAAGCTTTTGGGAAATAAAACAAAACTTTATAGCCTTTTGGCTGTTGCCGTCGGATTACTATTGATATGGATTTCTCCTACGGAATGGCTTATTGTGCCGGGATGTATTTTGGTCGGTTTAGGCTATGGTATCATTCAACCGCTGATTTATGATAAGACGGTCGATACTGCCATTCCTCAAAAGACAACGCTTGCCCTTGCTTTTGTAATGGTGATGAATTACCTTGCCATACTGTTGTCGCCTTTCATCACCGATTTTTTCCAATGGATATTCCATACCGGTTCGCAAGAATTTCCGTTCATTTTCAATTTGTGCATAACAATATTGACTATGTATTGGGCGTATGCGAAGAAAGGAGATTTCTTGTTTGATGATTGAGGTGGTGGATAAGTTATAAGTGATAAGTTATAAGTTATGAGCGATGAGTGATGAATTATGAGTTATAAGTTATGAATTATAAATGATGGGTGATAAGTTATAAATTACAAGTTATGAGTGATGAATTATAATTTATAATTCATAACTCATCATTCATCGCTCATCACTCATCATTCATCACTTATCACTTATCACTCATAACTTATCACTTATCACTTATCACTTATCACTTATAACTTATAATTCTACCTCCTCATACCTCATTCCGAACACATCCGCTACCGCCTTATATGTCACTTTCCCTTCTACCACATTCAGTGCCAATGCCGGATCATCTTTACAAGCCTGTTTCCAACCTTTGCAAGCTAATGCCACGGTATAAGGCAGTGTTGCATTTGTCAGCGCCATAGTAGAAGTAAACGGTACAGCGCCGGGAATATTGGCTACCGCATAGTGCACAATACCATCCACAACATACGTCGGTTCGCTGTGGGTGGTGGGATGAGACGTTTCAAAGCAGCCGCCCTGATCAATGGCGACATCCACAAGTACGGTTCCGGGTTTCATCATTTTCAGCATATCCCTTGTGATGAGATGCGGAGCTTTATCACCGGGAATAAGAACGGAGCCTATTACCAAATCTATGGTAGGCAGTTCCATTTTTATATTGTGAAGCGAGGAATAGAGCGTTTTTACGTTTTTGGGCAAAACCTCGCTGAGATAGCGCAGGCGTGGCAGGTTGACATCCGTAATCATTACCTCGGCACCCATTCCCGCAGCCATTTGTGCGGCATTGGTACCGACTACGCCGCCACCTAAAATAAGTACGCGCGCGGGGCGGACACCCGGTACGCCACCCATCAGCTTTCCTTTTCCGCCTTGTGGCTTTTCCAGAAAGCGGGCTCCTACCTGGGTAGCCATACGTCCTGCCACTTCGCTCATAGGAGTGAGCAATGGCAAGGAATGGTCGTCCTTCTCCACCGTTTCATAAGCGATACATACGGCACCGCTTTCAATCATGGCTTCGGTCAGTAATTTATCGGCCGCAAAGTGGAAATAGGTAAATACCACTTGTCCCTTTTTAATCAGTTTGTACTCCGGTGCAATAGGCTCCTTCACCTTGACAATCATGTCGGCTATGGCATAGACATCTTCAATGGCAGGCAGGATTCGCGCACCTACGGCGATGTAATCATCGTCAGAGAACCCGCTGTTTGCGCCGGCCGTAGCCTGCACATACACCGTATGACCTTTCTTCACCAACTCGGCTACTCCGGCAGGGGTCATTCCTACACGGTTCTCGTTGTTCTTGATTTCTTTGGGTACTCCGATAATCATAATGTCATCTGTTAATGGTTAAACATGTTGCAAGATAGCGATTTCTCTGTCTCATTGTCATTTAATATAAGGTGTTTTACAACAGAAAACGCCTGCTTATTTATAGGGTAGGACGGTAGGATTATGCTTTTTTGTTTAGGCGGAGAGAACTATTCTTTTTATATTTGCATGCATTAAAAAAATAGGATATGATTTGTAAGAATATAAAACACTCTATATTTCTCTCAGTTTTATTTTTCGTTGGCAGCGTACAAGGCGGATATGCACAAGAGGCGTCCGATATGGAAACTGTGCCGGAGATGCAGACGGTGTCTTTTACTCCCCCTTTTGATTTTCCTATCGTCTTCTCCGGTAACTTCGGTGAGATACGTGCCAACCATTTTCATGGCGGATTGGACTTCAAGACCGGTGGGGCCATCGGCAAACCCGTGCGTGCTTTGGCAGACGGGCATATCTCACGCATCCGCGTAACGCACGGTTCGGGCTATGTGCTCGATGTGGATTACGACAACGGCTATTCCACTATCAACCGCCACCTCAGCGCGTTTGTAGGCGATATAGCCCGAAGGGTGAAAGATTTGCAGTATGAAAAGGAAAGCTGGGAAGTGGAGATTACTCCCGAGCCGGGGGAATATCCGGTAAAGGCAGGGCAGGTGATAGCCCTTAGCGGCAATACGGGCTACTCTTTCGGCCCTCACCTGCATCTGGATATGATTGAGTCGGCAACGGGAGACTATGTTGACCCGCTGCCTTTCTTTATGAAAAAAGTGAAAGACAATACCGCCCCTCATGCCGAAGGTATCATCCTGTTTCCGCAACCGGGCAAAGGTGTGGTAAACGGAAAGCAGATACATCAGACTTTCCCTGCCAGCCCTGCAAAACCTATCACGGCCTGGGGACTGATAGGCGCGGGAATTCGTGCCTATGACCACATGGACGGAGTGGGCAACCGCTACGGCGTGCATACCGTTATTCTCGAAGTGGACGGTGAAGAAGTATTCCGCAGTGTGGTAGACCGTTTTGCTTACGAAGAAAACCGCTATATCAATTCATGGACACACGGACAGTACATGAAGTCATTCATCGAACCGGGCAACCGCCTGCGTATGCTGCATGCCTCCAACGGCAATCACGGACTGATAGAAATCAACGAAGAACGTCCTTATCGCTTTGTGTACACTTTAAGCGACGCGTTAGGCAACACCTCGAAAGTCCGTTTTACCGTACAGGGAAAGAACACCGGCATCCGTCCTGTGGAACATCGCGAAAAGTATGCTTTCAAATGGGACAAAACCAATTATCTTCAGGAACCCGGTTTGGAGCTGGTCGTACCGCGCGGAATGCTGTACGATGATGTCTGGCTGAACTATTCCGTACGTGCCGATAGCGGAGATGTGGCTTTCACTTATCAGTTGCACGATACGCGTATTCCCCTGCACGGAGCTTGTGAAATGCGTATCGGTTTGCGCCGCGACCGCCTGGAAGATAAATCGAAATATTACGTAGCCGGCGTTACAGCCCGAGGTGGGAAATATAGCGTAGGCGGCACGTATGAGGACGGCTTTATGAAAGTCCGCATCCGCGACTTGGCTGCTTATACGGTGGCTGTCGATACCGTACCGCCGGAGATTACTCCGCTCAACCCTCAGCAGTGGGGGCGTACGGGGCGTATCGTCTTTAAAGCGAAAGACAAGGAGACAGGAATACACAGTTATCGCGGAACGATAGACGGAAAATACGCCTTGTTCGGCAAGCCCAACTCCATTAGCGGCAATCTGGTTTGCGAACTCGACCCGAAGCATGTAAAGAAAGGCGGCAGGCATACCGTAGAAATGACTGTAACCGACGGTTGTGGCAATCAGACCACGAAACAGTTCCGTTTTGCATGGTAACTCTTCATTTATATCATGGCATTATCAAATAAACTATATAATAACAGAAGTATGAAAAGATTAACTCTCTCCGTCGCGTTAGTGGTGGCAGCTGTGGCAAACGCATTTGCCTGTACCAACCTCATTGTGGGTAAGAACGCCTCTACGGACGGTTCTACAATTGTTTCCTATTCTGCCGACTCCTATGGATTGTTCGGCGAGTTATATCATTATCCCGCAGGTGTGCACAAAAAGGGCACATTGATTGACGTACACGAGTGGGATACCGGCAAATACCTCGGCCGGATAGAACAGGCACGCCAGACCTACAACGTTATTGGCAATATGAACGAATTCCAGCTTACTATCGGTGAGACGACTTTCGGCGGCCGTCCCGAGTTGGTGGACACTACCGGCATCATCGATTACGGAAGCCTGATTTATCTCGGTCTGCAACGTTCCCGCACCGCCCGCGAAGCTATCAAAGTAATGACGGAACTCGTACAGGAATACGGTTATTACAGCGGTGGCGAGTCATTCACCATCGCCGACCCCAATGAAATCTGGATTATGGAGATGATAGGCAAAGGTCCCGGTGTGCGTGGAGCCGTATGGGTGGCTGTCCGCGTGCCCGATGATTGCATTTCCGCGCATGCCAACCAAAGCCGTATCCACCAGTTCGATATGAACGACAAGAACAACTGTATGTATTCTCCTGACGTCATATCCTTTGCCCGTGAGAAAGGCTATTTCGACGGAGTAAACAAAGACTTCAGCTTTGCGAATGCCTATGCGCCGCTCGACTTTAGCGCTCGTCGTTATTGCGAAGCCCGCGTGTGGAGCTATTTTAATATGTTTACCGCCCGTGGCAACGAATTCTTACCTTATATATTAGGCGATACCGACACTCCGATGCCGCTTTTCGTAAAGCCCGACCGTAAAATCTCCGTACAAGATGTAAAGAATGCCATGCGCGATCATTACGAAGGCACTCCTCTCGACATTAGTAAGGATTTCGGCGCAGGACCGTATCATACTCCCTACCGTCTTTCTCCTCTTTCTTTCAAAGTGGGCGATAAGGAGTATTTCAACGAGCGTCCCATCTCCACGCAGCAGAGCGGTTTCGTGTTTGTGGCGCAGATGCGTTCCACGCTGCCCGATGCTATCGGAGGCGTATTGTGGTTCGGTACGGATGACGCCAACATGACTGTATTCACTCCCGTATACTGTTGCACGGATAAAGTGCCCGTATGCTATTCGCGTGTAGACGGTGCGGACTATATCACTTTCTCATGGAATTCCTCTTTCTGGATTTTCAACTGGGTTTCCAATATGGTATATCCCCGTTACGATCTTATGATTGGCGATGTACGTGCCACGCAGAACGAACTCGAAACCACTTTCAACGAGGCGCAGGAAGGCATTGAATCCGCCGCAGCCAAACTTCTGGAGAAAGACCCGGCCAAAGCGAAAGCATTTTTGACAAATTATACCAATATGACGGCACAGAGCGCTTTCGACACATGGAAGCGTCTGGGTGAATTCATCATTGTGAAATATAATGACGGTGTTGTCCGTAAAATGAAAGACGGAAAGTTCGAGCGCAATGCTATCGGTCAGCCCGCAGGGGTGCTTCGTCCGGGTTATCCGAAGGAATTCTTGGAAGAATATGTAAAACAAACGGGCGACCGTTATAAAATGCCCGATTGATTAGGATATTTGAACTTATTCTTTTACATTTGTGACTTAACAAAAAAATGAAGTATTAACCTTTAATATTAAAATAGTCTTATGGAAAATCAAGAACTGATTAAACAGGTAACTGAGAAAGCTGAAAAATGGCTTACCCCGGCTTATGATGCCGAAACTCAGGCTGAAGTGAAAAGAATGTTGGAAAATCCAGATAAGACCGAAC
>ENA-ORTW01004992-ORTW01004992.1-human-gut-metagenome-genome-assembly--contig:-NODE-4992-length-10002-cov-3.979994_pt1 | contig 10002 bp, 10 predicted proteins | sample MGYA00242072_ERZ509193 | MGnify/ENA primary metagenome ERZ509193 (study PRJEB26280, sample SAMEA2338813) | human gut metagenome | biome: human gut; feature: human-associated habitat; material: faeces...
TTTATATTATCAATCACATCTCATACTTCATTAAAATGGATTCCCTCTCATCTTCTGGATACGTTACAGCGTATATGCAATTTGAGATTTCATCTATTGCAATATTTTTTAATAAATTATTAACTTTGAAACCTTCTTTTAAGTTCCCATTCCAATCAAACTTTAAGATGTAACAAACCTTTCCTGTTTTCCCAAAATCTTTATTGGCAATACCCCAATATAAAGCATAAATATGCTCTTTTGTTGAATATAGCATTCTGTAAGTTCGTGTTGTTTCGTCATTTTCTGATGAGCTATAGATATCTTGATTCCCATCTTTAGTATGCCTTGAAACCATTTTAGCATTCATGCTAAAATACTCTCTCACCTTTATAATTTTATTATTTTCAAATCGATAAAAGACGAGTTGGTCATGGAAATATCCCGCAGCAACAAATCGAGATTGATCTAAATTAGTACAGAGAGTCGTTTGGTTTTTTAGAAAAAAACTATTTTCAACTTCCACACCGGTATTATCTCCGGGAAAAACACCAAATTCCGCAATAATATCCGCTTTAGAATTCAATAAAGCAAATTGTTTTGCATTAAAACATCCATTTGCTAAAAAATAATCCCCAAACGCAACAATATCATAGGGACAATCTGCATTAAATCGCACTTTACGATGAAAAGTATTATTATTTATTTGAATCTTATGCTCATTAATTTTATAGAAAGAAACTTGTCTTAGCATTCCATCAAAAAAAGCCAATGAGTTATTTTTTGAATTATAAGTTATATCTCTTAAATTAAGAAATTCATTTGGCCCTTCTCCAATATTAGCAATACGTTCGATTTTATTGGTATTTATCAAATCAATCATCGTTATTTGTTTACCTTCATATTTATCTATCATTAAGAGCTTATTATCCACAATATTCATTTTTAAAGGCCGTCCAATAAACAAATCTGATAAAATTTGTTTTCCCTTTATTGTCTTAAAGTTTTTTGTTGGAAACATTATTTTATTGTTTGATACACTTGTACAAGAAATACACAGCAATAAAAGCAAAAATAATATGTGTTTATATATGAGTTTCATGGTACTTTTATTATAAGAGAGACCTAACTTTTTTAAATCTCTCCTTTTATTTAATGGGATTAATCTTTATTAAGTGTAAATGTACCTAATCCTTCTATAACTAGAGTACAACAATATACCTGTTTATCAGTACTGCAGTCACCACACTTTTGGCTTAATTCTGATTCAGCCAATGCTTCCACATTAGCCAAAGCCAACTCAGACATCACATCCGATTTCTGAGAGTTATACACATTAAATCCTACTATCAAAGCAAATGCAGCAACCAGTGTTGCTTTTAAAATATTCTTTTTCATCTCTTTTCTATGTTTCGATGATTAATAAAAGTTGTTTTCATCTTTTATCGGAAAGAACTCCACCGCAGAAAAAGCAAATACATGACTTGCAGATTCTGCTTATTTCCATTAAGTTTGCATCGGATTAATCCTCCTTTTTTAAGGAGAAACCCAAGGGAAGTAAGGATTCCTCTAAATTAAACTCTATTTATTTGGCATTCCTACTATCATTAATCGAGGAAATGTTTATCTGTATCAGCTTATACTCCGGAGACAGAACTATCGCATAGACGACATCACCTTGAGAATCACCACATATTCTCAATATCGGGAATTGCATATTCAGAATATGGGTAAGGTTCAACTCATAATCATAAATGAAGAGTGAATGAGGAAGGGTGGAAGGGTCACGTGGAGAGGCTCCTTTGGGTTTCTCTCCTTCCACCACCACATCCCTGTCAAGCGTTACGATATGATTCTTGGTCAATGCCAGTTCCATCGCGCCGCACTTGGAATCTTTAGCCGTCACCAAGTTCCCATCCTGAACGGTGTAGTCTATCTTTTCGGGCAGTTCCTTGTCCAATGACAGCTTGCATCCGTCCAAAGAGTAAGTGGCAAGATAAGGGAAAGACATACTGCTGTATACTAACCTGTTCCGGTTCGCATTATAGTCCATGTTGCCCTGATAAAGATAGAAGGCATTCCCGACTTTTTCCGACAAGGGGAACTTGCCTCCTGCTTGGGTCGTTCCGTTGCATGACACTTTAAACAGATTTTCCGCACCGGGAGTCAGAGCAATTATAGTGCTTTTGCCCACATGGAGCATCCTGGTTACTTCCGAGTTCTTTTCAAGGCTGCCTCTATCCACGTGGCAAGCCCCATCCTCACCGAAAACATACAAATGCTCTATTCCTTTCTGCAAGTCACTTAGATAAAAACCCTCTGTAGAAACTGAAGGAATCGGCATTGCAAAGTCATTCGGGCCATCACCCATATTACCAAAACTGTACACCTCCTTACCGGATGATGCATCTACCACATGAATAAAATTATCCGCTTCTGTCACATCGTGCCAGTACACGCGTCCATTTAAAGCCGTAATTTTTCCCGGCATACTCGAATAGATACTATCTGTTATGGTAGTATATGCAATATTGCTAACTCTTTCAAGCTCCTGCTTTTTCTTCTCAGAAGCACAGCCGGACATCAAGATACCGGCTATCACAATAAAAAATAATCTTTGCATAAATTCCTTCTCTTCTTTGGGGAATTGGTACAAGCCTAGTCCCAAAAGCAATTAATATTTTTGTTCTTAAAGAGGGTTTGAATCTTTATTAGCTATTCGCCTTGGGTATTGAATAAGAATATAACTTGCCATCTTTTCCTCTACAAGTATAATTTTCCCATACAGCAACACAATCTGTTCCATTAGTAAAGTCTTCACCAGATTCTGCGTCATCAGCCAATGCTTCCACATTAGCTAAAGCCAACTCAGACATCACATCCGACTTCTGAGAGTTATACACATTAAATCCTGCTATCAAACCGAATGCAGCAACCAGTGTTGCTTTCAAAATATTCTTTTTCATCTCTTTTCTATGTTTCGATGATTCATTAATCTTGTTTTCATCTTTTGTCGGAAAGAACTCCACCGCAGAAAAAGCAAATACATTACTTGCAGATTCTGATTATTTTCATATCCATACCATAGCCTATTGTTTATTGGAGGCTAAATTAAATAAAAGAAACTATTCATGCCATATAACTATTTGAGGTTCTTCTGTATTCGTCAGTCCTATAATGTTATTACAAGAACTCAATGTAAAAAGAGAAATATCAATATTGGGTTTGTATTTGCATATAAGATTACCTTCCCAATCAAATTTCCAAATCTCATTATTCAAACGTTTCAGGTTCTCTTGCGAATTTACATCAAATAATATATAAATGTAATCATCGGTTACAGCAAGATTTATGGCACCTTTCATGAACGAAGACCTTAATTGTGTCTGGCTGGATATACCTTTATCCGTAAAATCATATTCATAAGCCGATAGCAACACCTCTTTTTTGAGAATATACTCTCCTTTGTGATTCTTATTGTATAAATCTAGGACATGAGAATCAGTTACAGCAACTCCTTTTGTCCTTGAATAACCATATCCTCGTACTTGATGAAACATTCTTCTTACTGCTAGTGGGATATGGGCTTCCTCGTTCCAAAGTAGGGGATAATCACCCAATGCAGCTACTTTCTCTCCCAAAGAATTGAGAATCCAAAAACGTTTATCATCAAACATACCTGAACAAAAGTAAAGATTATCCTGAAATGGAAACAACAAACTTACTTCCATAGGTACTGTAATCTTTTTTTTGACTTTACCACCCTGCAAGTCAATATTATATAATGTCCATTGAGGACGTGAAAACATAAACAAAGAATCCTCTTTGATAAATATATACAATGGAGACAAAACTTCATTGGGACCACTGCCTTTCACTCCCAACTTGGCTATTGGTTTATTATCTTTTAATGAAATGCAGTGAATTAAGGAATCTCCATAAAAGTCATTAATAAACAATACTGAATCCAAGGTGGTTAATTGAATAGGAAGACCTATAAAATCCTGAATATTTGATTGCTCTAAATATATATTTTTAATATTTGATTGTTTATTCGTAGTCCGAGTACACCCGAACAAACAGAATAGAAATAATAGATAAATATACTTCATATAATTTCTTCAATATCCTAGGCAAAATCAATAGAAAGAAATTATATTCTTTGTTTTTGCCTAGGAATTCATTTATAAAAATAAAATCATTCGCATTGAGAGCCCAATATTTTATTTTTTATAAAACAAATGTACTGTATTACCAACTAGAACTCTAGCACATTCATCAGTACCTCCTGGGCATTCAACAGTTACAGATTCGTCATCAGCCAATGCTTCCACATTAGCTAAAGCTAACTCAGACATCACATCCGATTTCTGAGAGTTATACACATTAAATCCTGCTATCAAACCAAATGCAGCAACCAGTGTTGCTTTCAAAATATTCTTTTTCATCTCTTTTCTATGTTTCGATGATTCATTAATCTTGTTTTCATCTTTTGTCGGAAAGAACTCCACCGCAGAAAAAGCAAATACATGACTTGCAGATCCTGATTATTTCCATATATGCATACTCTTTGTCGACTATTTATTAAAAAGTAAGATTATATAGAAATAGCTTTTCCCCTAATGTGCATGAGAATGCAAATATAGTAAAAGAATATTTTATTCCTTGATAACCAGCTTCTTTATTTCCTCTCTCATCTGTTTTATTGCTGTGGATTGTATTTTCGGTTCTTTTTCCATTATCATCTTTGCATCCTATTCCAGTTTTTGTCGTTGATAACCTCCCAGTTCCGCATGTGGTTTTGCCTAATTTTTCCTCTATCCCGCGTATCCTATAGAATCCGTTCCTTATTTCCAGCGTATCTCCCGGCAGGGCGATACAGCGTTTTACATAATACAGCATGACATCCATCGCCAGGGAGTCTTGCTTGGCAGGATAAGGGAAATTGAAGACCAGCACATCATTGCGCTTAACCTTTCCGACTCCCGGCAGCCGGTGAATCTTCACCTCCTTGTCTTCCAATGCATCCCAGATATTGAAGATGCGGGTTCCCATTATCCATTTGTTCACCAATATGCGGTCGCCTGCCTGCAGGGTGGGAGCCATTGAATCAGACGGGATGGTAAAAGTCGTGAAACAGGTTGTTTGTAATACCAGCCATCCTATTATCAATATGCATATATAGAAAGCGACCGACAGCAAGCAGTCCGTTATTTTTTTCAGCCTTTTCACCTTTCCTACCATTTGTTTAAGAATATTTGTTGCCCGTTTTGCATATAGAACACCTGTTCCTCCTTGCCGGCAGATAGGTTATGCAGCCAAAGCAGCGCGTTTTTGGGAACATTGTTGTAAACCAACCGGGGTTCCGTTGCCGTTTTCCTGCCTAAAGACACCCAGCCGTCAGGTCCGTTTTGGTAGAACAGTTCATATTCATGTCCCATACTGATAAAATTCTCATCATTGCGTGGCACATAAACTATCTTTTTTATCCATTCATCTTTGCCGAGGTCTAAAGTTACATAGCCTCCTTTTTCATCTGAAAGGAAATAGGTCAGATAGTTTCCGTCACAAATATTCTCTTTTACTTCTTTCTCATTTCCTTTACACGGCTCACTTCCGTTTATAATCTTAAAAGGCAGATTTACCGTGTCCTCTTCTGAACGAAATAACATTAGCTCTGCAATGCGTGCAGGTTTATCTGCAGCTGCTTGATATCGCACATACCTGTATTTTTTTTGAGGATGGCATATCACTTGATTATAATTCACTCTCGGTGTGTCAGCAACCATATAGAGTAACTCACTCTGTCGAAAATCCAAAGAATTTGAAACATCCAAGTGGCTTCCTATGATTTCACTGATATGGAAACGCGTCCATTTTCGTAGCGGATATTTTCGGAATAATTCAACGGTTTCTACTTCTTTCTCAGGCTGGAAATATTTTAATCCTTTATCTGTCAGCCAAAAAGGAAATCCTATTGTATGAAACAGACTTCCATTATGATTAGAAGCCAAAGGTACATAAATGACACCAGGCTCTATATTTTTCATATTGGCTTTACCATTTTGGTGTAACGCCATATCTATAGCCTTCCAGCCCGGAAAAGAAAAGACTCCCAAATAGGCATATTGTCCACATTCAGTCTCATCTATTTCTACTTCCACACTGTTTTCGCCAAAATATTCACCGGTGACATCCTTTATGTAGGGAGACTTTAAGACAGCGGGTACCTCCGGCTTGTCCATTATTCCCGTTATATCCTTTTTCTGCTTGCCAAAACATTGTCTGTATATTTTGCCTTTTAAACGTTTGTCATCATATCCTTGAGTAACCTTTCCCTCATCATATTCAAAAGGGATTATTCCGGTCCCATCCTTTATGACATTCCAGGAATGGCCGCCTTGGGCTTCGGGAGCACTTATAATGAAATCCGTGGCAACAGGTATGCCTACCGAACGGAGGACATATACAGACAAGTCACAACTCTCCCGACAATATCCGACACAGTTCTTTTGCAAAAACAGGGCTCCCAGATGAGGCAGGCTTAATTCATCAGAATATACATAGCCGCTTTCTCGTTTTACAAACCTGATTAACGAGTCTGCTGCTACCATCATATCATTGCCTTTATATAAAGAATCAAGTACAGCCGAATATTTTTGATAAAAAACCTTTCGCCAGTTTTCCAACGGCTCGTCCCCTATGCGATAAGGCAATATCCATTCACAGAACTCGTCAAATGAAAGAGAGTGCCGCCACGGTCTCTTCTGCCAGGCAGCAAAGGCCAAGTCTATATTTTCAATTAAATACTCAGCCTTTATAGCGTGACAGTCATACACCTTGGGTGTGCTCTTGTAGGAGAACTTACTCCATCTGTCTTGCAAATCACGAGGAAAATGTTTTTTATGGAATATGACGGATTGTATTTTTCTCAAACTGTCCAGGCCGGAACTTTTTGCATACGAATAATATCCCGGCATATTCTTTATGAGAAAACATGCAGCATCATATTTAGGACCACTATCCTTATAATGTTCCAGTACTTTTTCCAGCTCTATTCGGTTCTTGCCTGCGGCATTCAGGGAATACTTCAAATCCTTTTCCCGGTAGCACGAACTAAAACAGATAGTGGATAATACGATAATTAAATAGATATTAGTTCTCATAACCAGTTTGTTACTTATACTCTTGAAGGCTTTTGGACTGTTTGCCGATGTTCTATAACTTATACTTCAAAATGACAGGCGGCTCCATGACAGACGGACGTGAAGCACAATAAAGCGTATCCTCTTTCTTATTTATGGATATGGAATACACATATCGGTCTAGTTTATAGTTGCAAAGCAAGTTTCCGTCAAAGTCCAGTTTGAATATTTCCACAGGTGAGAGATTTTTCATGTCGAAATGCTTGTTGCCTTCATAAACCAAATAAATATGCTTGTCGGTGATATAATAATCCGTATAAGCATGATAATCACATTCATCAGCAAAAGTGACGAAGGCTACGGGAGCATCTATTTGCCTCCGGGTATACTCCGGTGAAAAATGGTCGGGGCCGACCAATTCGCGAATCTGCTTTAATGAATCATTATAGATTCGGATGGCATCACGATGCATGTCCGCAGTCCACAACTCCTGAGTTTGTGGGTTCTTAAACAGACGAGCACCATTCACGGAAGCCACAAAGAAAGGAAAATCATCCATTCCCTTGCCACTGTCCTCTCCTTTTTGGTAATAGCCGAGGGGAGAATCCACTTTACTGAATTGCTTATCATCCAGATACCACATGTGATATCCTATGTAGCGGTTATCATCCAATAGGCATAAATCCGAAGTAGGCAAAACTTCCGATGAATATCTGAATTGCTCGTCGGGAACGAACTTGCGGCTATTCAATAAGGTCTTTAAATCGACGATATAACAGGTCTTTGAATTCGGGTCTTGCAAATAGAAATTGTCGGAAGCATTAGAGTGAAGTCCTAAAGCGCAGCTGAACATTTCTCCCGGACCGTTACCTTTTGTTATCAATTGTGCCAACGGCTGCAATGTGTTCAGGGAATAGAGTTCGAGCAGGAACTCGCAATTGGGCTGATTCACCACTACAAGCACGCTATCGTTCATCACACGGAAACCGGCCGGGTTAAGCAGGCTGTCAATTGCAATTTCTTGTGGATTACTCAATTCTTTCGTTGTCTGAAAGTCCTCGCGCGAAAAGGAAACGTCTCCGGCTACCTCCTTCTGAGGCATGCAACTGCTGAGGAGTGCTGCTGCTATTACAGCAATTAAATTCTTTGTTTTCATATTCTATTTGTTTTCAATGGATTAAAATCTCTCCAATAGATGGTTCGGGTGCATTTAGAAGAGAGTCGCAGGGTGGGAAGAACATCTTCCGGCAAAGAAAAATATGTTTATTTCCACCCTCTTTCTGCTCTCATGAGTTTTACTGTTTTTATAATCCTTTCTGTTATCTTTAAACGAAGCAGAGAATGCTTTTGATTATTGCTATTTTTTACGCTCTTCAAGGTGAATTTGCGTTTCTGCTTTTCTGTTTTGAAGGATGCAAGTCGGATGATACCATAATTATTAATCGGTAATTTTACAAATTCTTATAATTGGATTATCATCTATGCTAACTGCCGAGAGTTCATCCTGTATTTTTTTGTCTTTAATTTTACTATTCCCGTCTATGTAGAGTTCATTGTCGAAAATAGTAAATAAATAATTTTCGGAAGAATAAAAGTTCACTTTATATTTCTTGATATCAATGATGAAATCATTAAATAGATTTTGATCAGTTATTTGATGGAAAGATACATTACTATTATCGTTTTTATTATAATAGAGGAAGTGTTTTTTCTTATTATGGAAATAAGAGAGCAATATATTATTGTGAAAGTTGAGCAATGAACTTATACCATACGAAAAAACATTTTTGCTCATTTCATTTTGGAATTCCATGATGTTTTTATAATCTTTCTCGAAATATGAATTCGGAATTCTTGAAGCGCCAAAATTTAGATAGTAGCGAGGAATGCAATTTGTTGAAGTTAAAGTGTAAATCGTGTCATTATACAATTCGTAGAATAAGAATTCATTTCCATATTTACTAAAATTAGTGTTATTATGAACATGTAGATAATTGGACTTTTTCTGAGAAATAGGGTAAAATCCACCTGATACACTCTGCTTAATGTTATTATAGATTGTAAATTTATAACTTTGGTTTTGTGATATTTGATTCCCACTATATAAAATACTCGTGGAATCATTAAAAAGCTGCATCCCAATGGCCCAAAAATTAATATCTTTTTTATTCTGAAATTTCCCTTTCATATCGTATTGTAATATTTGTTTTTTTCTCGTATCCAATATGTGCATTGTCTCATTCTTAGAGCAAATATCAAAGTCAGATAATCGAAGATATTCTTCTGGTCCATCACCTTGGTGATTAACTTTATATTGGAATTTTCCAGTATTGTCAAAAAATAAAATAGAGTTATTGTCTCTAATTATAATCTGATTGTCAATATAGAATATTGCCTTTATACTGTTTATTAAACATGAATCATTTGTTTCAAGTTTTATGTAACTCACCTCTTTTGAAAGATTTGATAAATTGAATGGATTATTGGCTGAATTTTCTATGTCAATCCTTATAAACTTACCGTTCTCATTTTGAGGATGTGTGCTACAACCACATAGCAATAATATTAATAATAATGTAATGATAGATAATTTCATAATTGATAAATTTTAGTGGATAATAGAAAGATTAGTGAGAAAAGACATAAAATGTTTTCTATTATCCACTAGTAAATATTTAGCATCCGCTACAAGCTGCAGCTCCGCAATCGTTATCACCAGGGCAGCAGCAATAGTGACATTGGTTATTCTCATCAGGCTCTGTTCCATACAATAAGCCCTTTCCAATACCTTCTTCACCGCTAGCCAATGCTTCCACATTAGCCAAAGCCAAGTCAGACATCACATCCGACTTTTGAGAGTTATACACATTAAATCCTG
>ENA-ORTW01004994-ORTW01004994.1-human-gut-metagenome-genome-assembly--contig:-NODE-4994-length-10000-cov-12.301357_pt1 | contig 10000 bp, 10 predicted proteins | sample MGYA00242072_ERZ509193 | MGnify/ENA primary metagenome ERZ509193 (study PRJEB26280, sample SAMEA2338813) | human gut metagenome | biome: human gut; feature: human-associated habitat; material: faeces...
GATTGGCAGTCCATTATTAAGTTTTTTATTATGTTCCCTTTGTACACCGTTGCAACCTCTTTTAAATAATCTAGCGTACTTCACACAATTTTCTTTTGTAGGTGCATCTGACAAAATTATTTTTAATTCTTCATCTGTCCATTTACCTCCCTTATTAGACGTATCACGCTTTTCTTCGTTATCTTTCTCATAATCCACTAATAAACTATGTACTAATATCATTTTCTCGTCATATGACATTCCATCCACAGGATTATTTAATGTAGCAAATAAATTTTCTTTAAATTCTTTCCGTTTCATAGATATCCTCTCTTTAATATTATTTTTCAATCTTGTTTAGTACACCCTCAAAATCCATTTCCTTTATGTCCATGATTTTGAACCTCCTCAGTCTCAGCTTTGGTGCGACTATTACATCCCTAATGTTTTTAAATACTTATATTAAGTTCAATAATGCCTGCACTTGTTCATAAGCATCCCTCTTGGTCATTTCTATACTTTCTTCATGAATCTCATATCCAAGATAGGGTTCATCAACTATTGCGTATTCAATATCCTTACCCTACCATTTGGCTTCATATAATTTTCAGCCATTGCCATTCCAAGCTCTATAACATCATCCGTAACATAACTATCGCTTACCAAACCGCATGCTGGACAATATACTTCAAATATTGAATCGTCTTTAAAATCACTTGGTTTTAATTTAAACAATTCGCCACACAAAGAACACTTCAATAACACATAGCCTTCTTCATCTGTTGGTATGCTAATTGAAAATGAAACTTCATCACTCATAATCAAGCCTCCTTCTTTATCGAGCAGTCTTATTATACACTATTCATTCGCTATTTTCATCATCACTACACCCTCTGTTTTTACACTGAAATATTGTCTTATAGTTTTCTTTATAATATGCAGTTCTACGTTCCACCATATTTTTCAACTCAGGATTTAACAGTTCAATCACATATCTGGCTATTAACTCCAAAACTATATTTACATTGTTAATATGAAGGTAATTCTTGTCATAATCATACTGCATATTTCTTTCTCCACGATTACCAGATGCACCATGAGCTGTAAAGTTCCTACCTGTCAAATAAATTATTTCTCCATAGGTTTTAGATGCAAGATAAGGAGCTGTACTCCATTCATTTAAAATACTTCTTGCCTCTTTCTTAAGCACCGTAAAATAATTGTACAATTTGGGTTTCCTCTTTCCAACACCAAAATCAATAAAATATAATGGATTAGGAGTATATGCCATAGCTAAAGGCAAATAATAATCAAGTGCATCTTCTGGTTTATAAGTTGTCGGCATAAACAACGGCTTATAGTGATATGCCGCCGCATATTCAAACACTCTGTATAAAAAAACACATCTTGGTAATGGTTCAAATTGTTTTAACGATGCATGGTATAAATCAAGAATTCCTTCATGGGACAATTTCTTAAATGCTATGATCTTATAACCTTTATCATTCTTAATTATCGGAAGTTCCAAGTGTATAGGTTTCTCCACATCTGATTTCAAATAATTAGGCTGTCGCAATCTAATATTATCTAGCAAATCAAAATTGCGGTATAATTCATCCAACTTTTGATTTACACTTCTATTACTCAAGAACTCGAAATTAGGACATCCATTCAAGTATGCTAAAATATTAAGTAAAGTTCTCTTATCACTCTCTTTGGTTCGGTCATTACAATACAAAAGAAAATGATGCATTCCATCCGACATTGCGTTTACTTTATCATATATTATTACTTCATCTTCATAGCGATAATTGAATTCTCCACCAATATAACCACTCTTTCTGTTGTAATATACCTCTGGATATTTTCTCAATATGTACAACTCTTGATTTGTGTCAAAAATCGTCTTTTTTAATCGTGTTTCTACGTATTGATACACATTCTCTCTGTTAGAAATATCATACTTATATTTCCATGTGTTCTTAGTATATTTCTTCATTTCATAAGGTGTAGGTTCTGGCTCAATCACAATCGTTCTTTTTTTTACTTTTTCAAGTATTTTCTTTAACTTTCTTCGTTGAGCAAGATATACTTTTCTATATAAAGGAATGAAATGCTCTCGTTCTTGTAGATCATTGTACTTATCCCTTTCATTATTTATGGCAACAATCAATTTGATATATGGCGTAGGCTCATAAAACATCAAACTCACAACACCATATTTCAAAAAAATCTCTGTTTCTGAATATTCATTGTCTATATGTAAAAGTTCATCATCAACATTTATCACCAAATATCACCTCTGATATACTTAATTTGCTTGAACTATATTCTGTATTGTCTTCTGATTCACTGCCATACAGCAACCAACCATATCCGTCCACGAATACATTTTCTGGTCACCGATAATTTCAGGAAGAAATTGTTCCACATCTTCCCGACACATCAAAGCATTCTTTTTTATTTTATCATTATATCGGCAAATTGTTTCTTGTTGTAAATCGCTGATAAATGAATTCTTAATCAGTAAACCCACTGCAACATTCTCTGGAATCAAGTCAATATGCTTTGGTGCTGCATCTTGAATGCTTTCCTTTTCATCATACAATTTTGCTAACGGGATCTGATATAAACAGCACAACTTCTTCAATATCTTTTTAGAAATCCCACAACCTGTTTCTGCTCTAGATAATGTTCTGATAGATATATCTAGCTGCCTTGCCACAAATGCCTGACTCCAATCTCTGATCCAACGTTCTCTTCTTAGATTATTACCCACAAGTCTGTTTGTATTATCATCCATCCTGGTTCTCCTTTCCGTAGACAGCTATATAGAAAATATTATTTTTTCTGTCTATCAAACAACATTCATTTAATATATAATATACCTACCATAACATAGGCTTTCTTAATGTTCAGAGGTAAACAGGATTATCGTTTTTTCCATCAAAAAAGCAAAGTAAATTATCCTCTCAAAAACAGCTTCCCAAAAATGAATAAACTCTCATAAATCTGGGAATTAAGAAAATAACCATTGATACTAAATACTCTCTAATGCCCGTATTTACAAGGTTCATCTCCTATACTATGAAGATGAAAAAAGACCTTTTTGGAGTCCCATAAATGGTTCCAAACAAGGCCTTATTCATCTTCATATTCAGTTTTTGGGGATAGTCCACTTTGCCCTTTTCAGGATAATTGACTTTGCCCTCGAACATGTGGATTATTCAAACTCGGCAATTTGTTGTTTTGTCTTAAACTATTTTGTTTAAGTTCTATTTGAAGTACGCCGATATTTTACTTTGTTTACATATTTTATTTTGGCTTACTGATTTTCTGTTGCCAAAGTGTTGCCACACTCTCATCATACCCTCATATACCTTAACTGTCAATTTTTTCTAGAATACAAATCAATCAACTGAATATACTATTTCAAAAACATAATCCGAGGTAACCATATATGCAAGAAAAAATATCGTATTCTCATCTATTTGTTTGTTTAGATGAAATTATATCATATCTGAAGTCTATAGGCTATTCTAACACCCATATTGAAGCACTTCAGCAAACCCAACAAGCATTAATTGCTCTAGAACTAATGAACATATCAGTACACCAATGATATCTACTTAAAAATCTCATCATACAACGGTTGATATCCTAAAGGCATATCATTTATTGCCTTATGTACACGCTCCTTTATAATTTGTGCACTTGCCTGTACTCCAACATAGTCACCATCAATTGTTACACTACCTGGAATCAAATTTGATAGTAATCCTAGCCACTCCCTCACCTGCATTTTAGAATAATCTTTCTTCATTTTTTCTTTTAATTTATATCTTATAATGCTTAATTCTGGAGCCTCAGAGTCTGTTTTTTGCAATTCATAAACTATATCTATCAATTCATAGTATGGTGGCTTCTCAACTTCCATTTTCTCCACATTCTCTATCCATTGGTGAACATCCTGTGGGGCATAACAAGTTTCAAATAATTCTCGCAATTTATCCAATCCAATTTGCTTCGGTGTTATTAAAAGCAACAGCTTTATTAAATCTTTTGCCGTCATCATCGTTACTTTTTCATTCTTTGCCTCAACAGAAATTGCACTCATTTCGTCATCTGAACCCTGATAATCAATTGCTACCTCTAAACTGAAATCTGCTTTATATGTCTCTCTATGCCTTCGTAAGCCTGACAAATGTGCCGTTGCAGCAGCAATTTTATTTTTGGCTGTACTTTTAGCGTCATACGTTAAGGAATAACTTTTATTTTTTCCTTCTTCATTAAATCCTAAGCAAGCCTCTGCTTTTCCGTCAGGCTCACCATTTCCACCTATAGGTGTTACCTCAAATCCAAAAACAGTCAATACGCGTGCAACTGCCTCCTCCAAACCGCTAGGATTATCTAGAGAATCTTTTAAAAACATGGCAGCTGTAGGAATCCCCATTTTATCAGATAATGCTAATTGCCGAAGTGTACTATCTCTTCTTTTGATAATTTCATTTACCATACTCTCATCTAACGAAAGTTCATATAAATGTGATTCTGTCAACACTTCCGTTATCACCATACTCTCTAATGGTATTGGATTATTATTACTATCTATATAATTTGCAACATATGGATGAGATTTATTAATTGATAGAGTTCTTGTCAATAAATTCAGCTTTGCTATGGGTTCTTCTATCTGCTTATAATCATATTCTATTTTTTCAATAACCTGTTCTCCAGTTTCTAAATCTCTTTCATATAAATTTAATAGCTCGTCCTTCTTGTCACTATCAGGCTTTTCAATCAGCAAAGGATTAATTATCTTATCTTCATAATACTTCTGAATAAAATTATATACTGGTCTTTTAGATGTTGTGTAAGCTGTTTGGGCCATTCTGTACGAAACAGATTTTTCTTGATCTAGTTTCCTCTCTTGCTCAAAATAATACTTCCTTACTTCGTTATTAAACTTCTTCTTAATATACTCTTTTAACTGCGTAAACGGAATAGAATCTCTTACAGCTTCTCGAGTAGAGGTCAAATTATCATCTAACTCATCAGCATTAATAATAATTCTTGTTCTATTAAAAGCACCATGCGAAAATGCCTCCATCCCCAAAAGAGGATCATCTAAATTTATTAATCTTCCTCTTATACTCAAAAATATCCCATGACTTCTTCCAAGATTTGAAGATTTTCCATCTACCAAAGAATCTTCATATAAAATAAATTCCCCATTAATTCCTCGTAAATTTTGCAAATCAACAAAATATTTATCTTCTCCATCTGCATCTTTTTCTACTCTACTAATAGCACCATCTATTTTATCTAATGTTTCATCTTCTTTTCCGACAATCCATTTTTTCATTATTGGGGTTTTCACCTTTGATGATTCGACTTCTGCACCGTTAAATTTTAATTCAAATCCCGGATTTAAAGGTAATGCTGTGCTTAAAAGCCACTTTAATCTTCCAAGTTTAATTTCAGACGCTTTAGGTTTCAATTCTGTCATTAAACTTATCGTCCATGTTTTCGATGCCTTTTCTCCAAACAGCTCAAAATTTAATAATTCGGATTTTATATACTCATCTGCAATCTGCTTTACCTCTTCTTCTGTTACCTCTCTTTCATCGATTTTTATTCCGTTAACATCATCATTTATTAGATTATAGTCCATTGTTGCTAATATATATCGTTCATCCTTTTTGGATATATATGTTAGCTTTCTTGCTAAAATATACGTTGACAACTTTCCTATTCCAAATTGTCCAATTTGCAAACGCTTTTTATCCCTATCTTTATCCTTTCGTTTTAAAGATTCACCTATCTTCCATAATTGCTTTAATTCACCTGCATCCAACCCCTCTCCATTGTCGCACACCCAAATATATGCATTTGAAACTGTAGGATCATCTGGACTATAAACAGCAACTTTACTAGCAAAAGCATCATATGAATTGCAAATTAATTCCTCAAACGCCTTATTGGGACTTGAATACAACCCCGCTGAAAAAAGCTCAATAATTCTGCTACTAATTGTAACATCTATATCGTCGATTTTTTTCCCTACTGACTCAAGATTCATCTATGATACCTCCCACTGATAATAAATTCTTCATGGTAAATTTGTTTCTGAGATTTATCCTTTGAAAATTTACCATTACTATCCCTAAATGGTACACATATTCCCTTCGAAATCGTTCGCTTTCCTATTTTTATATCAGTAAATCCCTCTTCATACAACGTTTCAACCAAATGTTTGGAATTCAATATTTTAACTCCTTTATATTCCGTGTCACCTATAACAAAAAAAATCATTCCATCATTATTTAACATTAAAGAACTTCTTTTGACTGCATCTTGCATATCTAAGTAATATCTTGCAACTGACTTAACTTTTGACTTGGGGCAATCACTTTTCATTAATAAATCAACTATTTCTTTTGCTGTATTATTTAACTTGGCTACATCTATATCAGCTTCATTACTATAATAAATACTTCCAATTGATCCTTTTCTCAATTTCCTATAATCATCAGTATAATTTAACCATAAAGATGACAACTGATGCAAATCTGCATATTCATAAGATGTCACATAAGGAGGACTCGTTATTACCAAATCAACCTTCGGTAAGTCTTTACAAGTCAAAAAATTTTGGCACTTCACTTCTACTTTACTATCACTACCTTTTAGTTCCTTAATCGCTTTCAATAACTTTTTATATTGTCTCGCAAAACACTGTTCAACATCAACATCTTTTTTATTTGGATCAACTTGTGGTTTTATTGATTTCGTTAACCACCTAGAACATGCTTTTAAAATTGCAGAGAAAATACATTCAAAAGCATCTCTATATCTCTTATCATCAACAGTTAACTCTATGGCTTGATACAATTTTAGCAAATCTATATAACTCTTTTCTGTGAACCAATATCTTAATCTTTCATTTGCATTTTTATATTCATTTTCTCCAAATTGCATTGAAGAAACGGCTTTTTCTATCTTACCATAATATTCTTCTAACTTTTCAGTAATATAATCACAGCTTTTTGTTTTTGCAATTAACGTTGCTACTGGATTTATGTCGCATCCCCAAAAATCATAATTATGTATTTTAGATTCAAGTGCCACCGTTCCACATCCACAAAAAATGTCCGCTACTCTATTTATTTCTACACCTTCGTTTTTTGCATATTCAAATGCTTTTGACGCAATAAACGCAGGAAACTTCGCTGGATATGCATGAATAGTATGCATTGTCAATTCAGCTTTTTCACTGTCACTCCATTCTGCATCCACATTTATCATATCATAATCTATATCGTAACCCTCATTAATTGTAACCATATTTATTATTCCTCCTCTAAATTAATCTTGTGCAGAATGCAAAAATGCTCAAATGTATTCAATGCCATTTGTCGAGGTTCTGATTTACCATTTTCCCAACGATTTATTGTTGCAAAACTTACACCTAGTTCTCGTGCTAGTTGTTCTTGACTATATCCTATTTCAATCCTTACTTTCTTGACTTTTTCCCTAAAATTCATATCCATACCTCTCTCATTGGTACTATAAATGTTATAACATTTGTTATAACATTCCGTCAACTACCTTCTGATACGTTACCTCTTTAAAAAGTGAACATAGTGTATGCTAATTGTAACAATTCATTTTACCTATTTCCGATTTTTCTCGCACAACATTTGTCTTATCTCTATAAACTGAAACTTGGCATGTTTTGCCATGATATTAAATACCTAATAATTTCTTTGCATTCTCACAAAATACATTTCTCCGTTCTTGCTCATCACCGGTTGCTCTCAAAACAGAACGTATCGAAAATGCCTGTGTAACAAACGGATAATCTGTACCAAACATAATCCTCTCGTTGCCTATTTCGCTAATCATTTTTTTAATATTAACTGCCGGCTGAATACTAATATCCGTATATATATTCGGATACTTTTTCATTATGTCTATCACATGTTCAAAATCAAAATAGTCACTATGTGCCAAAATGAATGTTGTATTAGGAATACAATCCAACACTTTTTCAAACTTTGGCAAATGCTGTGTCATTACTTCCTTCTTTGTTTGCTTTGTAGGAACAGCAGAATTTAACATTTCCTTCGGTAAACCAATCCCACTACAACTCATAATAGGTAATTTTGTCTTTGCCAATTCTTTAAGCAAAGCGATAGACTCATCACAATCAATCGGCACCCCCCAGATATGCGGATTTAATTTCCATCCCTTAATATCCATCTTCATATAATTATCAATTTTTGCAAGAATATTATCATCAAAGGGATGTATCGAACCAAATGTATATAGACGGTCATTATTTTTTACAATGTTATCCATTACTTCAACACAGTTTTTATTTGGCGGGTTAATCTGCTGGACTACTGCTCTTTGAATATGATTAGCTTCCATATCCATTATCAACCTATCTACTGTTGCATAATTCAAAACCAATGCACCCGAAAACAACTTAATCCTTGTCGTTATTCCATCTACACGTAAATCTTCAACCACTCGTACCTTATAACACTACCACATTCATGAGATAATTACTCCAAATATTTTCGTGTCGATTGCGCGAATCGCGCAATCGAGCGATTACTTAAGGAGGACTCTCATGAACAACAAACAAAAACTTCATCAGCTTAAGCTTACACAGTGGGCCTCACGCTTTCAGGAACAGGCTGCCAGCGGGACTAACCGTAAAAGCCTGGTGTGCTGAAAACAATGTCACCATCCACACCTACAATTACTGGAAGCATAAATTAAAACTGGAATACATCGATTCCCTGCTTCCGGCTGAGCATGACATCGTAGCTCTCACACCGAATCTTTTGCAAACATTATTTACTCTGGTCTTGCCTATCACTGAATATACACAGATTGGCTTTATCTCATATTTTACTGCTCCTGTTTCTTCCTGGAGCTCCCTTTTAGCGGTTTCGAGAATATTTTCGCCTACTTCTCGATGCCCTCCCGGCACTTCATAGGTATCTCTTTCTTTATGCTTACAGAATACCCACTTGCCGTTGCTCTGTGAGATTATTACTGCAAACTTCAATAGTTCATCATTAACTGTATCATAAAATTTTACTTCCATCACATTTTCCCTTCCCATTCTATCATAAACTCATTAAGAAATTCCTGCATTACAGCCTGTCTGTGTTCTGCCAGTTTCTTTCCCTCAGTCGTATTCATCATGTCTTTCAACAAAAGCAACTTTTCATAGAAATGATTGATGCTTGTAGAATCTTGATTATTCCGATACTCTTCTTTGTTCATTCCCATTTTAGGTTTTATTTCCGGATCATAAATCTTTCTTCCCCTACTACCACCATATGCAAGTGTTCTGGCAATTCCAATAGCTCCTATAGCATCAAGTCTGTCTGCATCCTGCACACATTTTCCTTCTATGGTATCAGGTACGACGGAATCAGTTCCTGCAAATGAAACCTCATCTATAATTTTACATACAACCTTTATTATTTCCTCATCTACCTTATTTGCCATCATAAAATCAACTGCATTTTTCTTGGCAGCATAAGTGTCCGGAGAAAGCTTAATATCGTCCACATCGTGTAACAGAGCTGCCAACTGCACTGTTTTAACATCTGCATTTTCCTGTTTTGCGATTTTAGTAGCCAGTTTATATACTCGTATCGTATGATAATAGTCATGACCACTACTGTCTCCCGAAAATATACTTTTTATAAATCTCTTTTCATTATCTGTCATCTTTTCTCCCAATCAACCTAGCAAAGCAATATATTGATTTACGAAAGTCATTACTTCACCCACAAATAGAGCCATTTGATAAAACAAATGCCGGAAACCCGCATAAATACAGGTTTTCGGCATTTTAATCCGTTATTCAAACTCGGCAAGTTGATGCTTTAACTTAAACTATTTTGTTTAGGTTTCGTTTAAAATCTGCCGATATTTTACCTCATTTGCACATTTTATTTTGGCTTACTGATTTTCTGTTGCCAAAGTGTTG
>ENA-ORTW01004997-ORTW01004997.1-human-gut-metagenome-genome-assembly--contig:-NODE-4997-length-9990-cov-2.271062_pt1 | contig 9990 bp, 17 predicted proteins | sample MGYA00242072_ERZ509193 | MGnify/ENA primary metagenome ERZ509193 (study PRJEB26280, sample SAMEA2338813) | human gut metagenome | biome: human gut; feature: human-associated habitat; material: faeces...
AGAGAATTAAGAGACAAACAGTTTATGAGAATTGTATCTTTAGCACCTGAAGTTTTATAGGAGGTATGCATAAATGTCAGCTATGAAAATTAAAAAAGGTGATACAGTAAGAGTTATCGCTGGTAAGGACAAAGGAAAAGAAGGTAAGGTTTCTTCAGTAGATCTTAAGAAGAATACTGTAACAGTCGAAGGTGTCAACATGCATACAAAGCACACAAAACCAAGTGCACAGAACCAGAATGGTGGCATCGTTACTCAGGAAGGACCTATCAATGCTTCTAACGTAATGCTCGTTGTTAAAGGACAGACAACTAGAGTAGGATTTAAAGTAGAAGACGGAAAGAAAGTTCGTATTGCCAAGAAAACTGGCGAAGTTATTGATTAATTAAAGAGAGGAGGTCCAAAACGTGAGTAGACTTAAAGAGACTTATTTAAATGAGATTAAGGATGCAATGCAGAAGAAATTCGAATACAAGAACGAAATGCAGATCCCTAAACTTGATAAGATTGTTATAAATATGGGTGTTGGTGAAGCTAAGGAAAACCGTAAGGTTTTAGATACAGCTGTAAAGGATCTTGAAACAATTACAGGACAGAAAGCAGTTGTTACAAGAGCTAAAAATTCAGTAGCTAACTTCAAGTTAAGAGAAGGACAGCCAATCGGATGTAAAGTAACTCTTAGAGGAGAAAAGATGTACGAATTTTTAGACAGATTAGTAAATCTTGCTTTACCTCGTGTAAGAGACTTTAGAGGTGTATCAAATAACTCATTCGACGGGAGAGGAAATTATACTTTAGGTGTTAAAGAACAATTAATCTTCCCTGAAATTGATTTTGATAAAGTAAACAAATTAAGAGGAATGGATATTGTATTCGTAACAACAGCTAAAACTGATGAAGAAGGTCATGAGTTATTAGCTCAATTAGGAATGCCTTTCCATAAATAAGGAGGACTTAATAAATGGCTAAAACATCAATGAAAGTGAAACAACAACGTCCTCAAAAATATAAAGTACGTGAATACACACGTTGTGAACGTTGTGGTAGACCACATTCAGTAATTAGAAAGTTCAAACTTTGCAGAATTTGCTTCCGTGAATTAGCTTACAAAGGTGAAATTCCTGGTGTAAAAAAAGCAAGTTGGTAATTATAAAATAATCCGTATTGGAAGGAGGACGCGCAAATGGTAATGACAGATCCAATTGCAGATATGTTAACAAGAATCCGTAACGCAAATAATACGTTAAAAGAAGAAGTAAGTATTCCTACTTCAACATTAAAAGTTGGAATTGCTGAAATCTTAAAAAATGAAGGGTTCATTAAAGGATATAAAGTTGAAGGCGAAGGTGCTGAATCAAACATTATTATCACTTTAAAATATAGAGGAAAAGATAAAGTAATCACTGATTTAAAAAGAATTTCTAAACCAGGATTACGTGTATATGCAAAAGTAAACGAAATTCCTAGAGTATTAAATGGTTTAGGTATTGTTATTCTATCAACTTCACAAGGTTTAATGACTGATAAAGAAGCTAGAGCTAAACAAGTTGGTGGAGAAGTATTAGCATATATCTGGTAATAAAAAAATTATACAGGAGGTATAACTGATGTCTCGTATCGGTAATAAAATTATCACTGTACCTGAAGGAGTAACTGTTGAAATCGCTGATGATAACACAGTAACAGTTACTGGATCAAAAGGGACTTTAGTGAAACAATTTTCTCCAGCAATTTCATTCAAACAAGAAGGTAATGAAATTACTGTAGTAAGAAGTAGTGAAGAAAAACATGTAAAACAATTACATGGTACAACAAGAGCTTTACTTGCTAACATGATCGAAGGTGTTCACAATGGATACTCTAAAACATTAGAAATCGTTGGTATTGGGTACCGTGGTCAAATGAAAGGAAATACATTAGTATTAAATATCGGTTTCTCACATCAAGTTGAAATCGAAGCTGAAGAAGGAGTTAAAGTTGAAACTCCAAATCCAAATACTATCGTAGTTTCTGGAATTGATAAAGAACGTGTTGGTCAAATGGCTGCATTAATTAGATCTAAGAAAAAACCTGAACCTTATAAAGGAAAAGGTATCAAATATAGTGATGAAAGAATCATCAGAAAAGAAGGAAAAACTGCTGGTAAGAAGTAGTTTAAGAGTAAGAAAGGAGCTATCTTTATGGCTAAATTACAATCTCGTAATGATGTACGTTTAAAACGTCATGCTAGAGTTCGTAGAAAAATTAGTGGAACTCCAGAATGTCCACGTTTAAATGTTTTCCGTTCAAATGCTCATATTCACGCTCAAATTATTGATGATGTCAATGGTGTAACATTAGTTAGCGCATCAAGTGTTGAAATGAAATTAGAAAACGGTGGAAACATTGCTGCTGCAACTGCAGTAGGTAAAGAAATTGCAGAAAGAGCAATTGCAAAAGAAATTAAAAATGTAGTATTTGATCGTGGTGGATATATTTATCATGGTCGTGTAAAAGCATTAGCAGAAGCTGCTAGAGAAGCTGGATTAGAATTCTAGAAGGAGGTCAATATGGAACAACGTAAACCAAGAACTAACAATGGTGAAAGAAAACCAAGAAGAAATGGTCAAAGAAGAGCACCAAGAAGAGAAGAAAAAGAATTTGAAGAACGTGTTGTTACTATTAACCGTGTAACAAAAGTAGTAAAAGGTGGACGTAGAATGCGTTTTGCTGCTTTAGTTGTTATTGGAGATAGAAAAGGTAGAGTTGGATTTGGTACTGGTAAAGCTAACGAAGTACCTGATGCAATTAGAAAAGCATGTGAAAATGCTAAACGTAATGTTATCAAAGTACCTTCTGTACATGGTACTATTCCTCATGAAGTAAACGGTGTTTACGGATCAGGAAACGTATTTATTAAACCAGCATCTCAAGGTACTGGAATTATCGCAGGTGGTCCTGTTCGTGCCGTTGTCGAATTAGCAGGTTACCGTGATATCTTATCTAAATGTATTGGTTCTAGAACTCCAATCAATATGGTAAGAGCAACAATGCAAGGATTAGCTTCATTAAAAACAGTTAATGAAGTTGCTGAATTAAGAGAAAAAACAGTAGACGAAATTTTTGGATAGGAGGCAAACAAAATGGCAAAAGTAAGTATTACACTTAAAAAGAGTCCAATTGGTTGCTTACCAAACCAAAAAAAGACTCTTAAAGCTTTAGGTTTAACTAAAATTAATAAAACTGTTGAATTAGAAATTAACCCTACTACTCAAGGTATGATTAGAGTAGTTGGACACCTAGTAACAGTAGAAGAAAAATAGTAGGAGGTGTAACAATGAAACTTCACGAATTACAATATACTGAAGGTGCTCGTAAAGCAAGAAAACGTGTTGGACGTGGTACAAGTTCAGGAAATGGTAAAACAGCAGGTAGAGGTCAAAAAGGTCAAGGAGCTAGATCTGGTGGAGGTAAAAAACCAGGATTCGAAGGTGGACAAACTCCATTATTCATGAGATTACCAAAAAGAGGATTTACAAATATTAATCGTAAAGAATATGCTATTGTAAATCTTGAAACTTTAAATAAATTTGAAGATGGTGCAACAGTTAACGCTGCTGCGTTAAAAGAAGCAGGAATCATCAAAAAAGAATTAGATGGTGTTAAAGTATTAGGAAATGGAGCTATTGAAAAGAAATTAACTGTTCAAGCTGCAAAATTCTCTAAATCAGCTGTTGCCGCTATTGAAGCTGCAGGTGGAAAAACTGAGGTGATTTAAGATGTTAACTTTTTTGAAGAATGTATTCAAAAAGGGTGAACTTCGTCGAAAAGTCATTTTCACACTTGGAATTTTATTCGTGTACCGTTTAGGTGCAGGAATTACAATTCCAGGTGTTGATGTAGGTTCATTAAGCAGAAGTGATGCTACAAATGGTATTTTCGGAATCATGAATTTACTTGGTGGAGGTACCTTAGAAAGGTTTTCACTTTTCGCATTAGGTGTTTCACCATACATTACATCATCAATTATTATTGAATTATTATCAATGGATGTAATCCCAGCGTTAACTCGCTGGCGCAAAGAAGGTAACACTGGTAAAAAGAAAAAAGACCGTGTTACGAGAGTATTAACATTATTATTAGCTGCATTACAAGGTGGGGTTTTAACTTATGCCTTTGATACAAGTTATAATATTTTAGTTGATAACTCAATCTGGTCATACATTTATGTAGTGCTTATTATGATGGCTGGAAGTATGTTCGCAATTTGGTTAGGTGATCAAATTACTCAAAAAGGGATTGGTAATGGTGTTTCATTATTGATCTTCACTGGTATCGTGTCAAACTTACCAAATGCATTCTTAACAACTTATGATAACCTCGTCACTTATGATAGTGGAATGTGGTTAGATATAGCTTGGTATGTATTATTTGTTGTGGTTTATTTATCAATTGTTGTCTTCGTAGTCTTTACTGAAGGTGCAATTAGAAAAATCCCAATTAATTATGCATCTAGTACAAGTGTAACAATGAGAACAAGGGAACAAACACATATGCCTATTAAAATTAATAGTTCAGGTGTGTTACCTGTTATCTTTGCTTCTTCGGTACTAGCAGCACCAAGAACAATTGTAAGTTTTATGAAAACAACAGATGTAACAAAAATGATCAATACAATATTTAATTATCAAGAACCAATTGGTTTCTGCTTATATATTCTAATGATTGTTGGATTTACATTCTTCTATTCTAACTTACAAATTGATGCTGAAAAAATTAGTGATGATTTGAAGAAAAATGGTGGTTCAATTCCTGGCGTAAGAACAGGTATTGAAACAAAGAACTATATTAAAAAAGTTCTTAACCAAGTTACTGTTGCTGGATCACTTACTTTATGTATTATCGCAGCAATTCCAATTATTACTCCAATTATTTGGACACAAACAGAAAATGCAAGCCTTTCATTAGGTGGAACTGGTTTGATTATCGTAACTGGGGTTGCACTAGAAACAGTAAAACAAATCAAAACATATATTACTAGAAAAGAATATCATGGTTATATTCGTAAATAATAATGATTTCTTTTATGGATTCATGAATATCTAAAGAAGATAATTAATTTTGAAGAAGCAGTTATCAAAGTTAAGAAGTTATTTATATAACGTCTTTAAGATATGATGAAAGCCTGGAGGTTTAATAATGATAATTACTAAAGATGATAGAGAAATAGAATTGATGACTGAAGCAGGTCGAATTGTTGCTTTAGTTCATGAAAAATTAAAAGAAGTTATTGTGCCGGGAATAACTACTAGTGAAATTGATCAAATTTGTGATAAAATAATTAGGGAACATGGTGCAACACCTTCCTTTCTACATCTTTATGGTTTTCCAAATAGTGTATGTACTTCAATTAATGAAGTTGTAGTACATGGAATACCTAGTAATAGAAAGCTAAAAGATGGAGATGTTATCTCAGTTGATGTAGGAGCTTGTTATAAAGGATATCATGGTGATAGTGCTTGGACTTATGCTGTTGGACATGTATCTAGCGAAACTGCTCGTTTAATGAATGTTTGTGAAAATGCTTTATATGCGGGCTTAGCTCAAGTTAAACCTGGTATAAGACTTTCGGATATTTCACATGCAATTGAAGAATATCTTACAGAGAATGGTTGTACAACACCACTAGATTATACAGGTCATGGTATTGGTACAAGTGTTCACGAAGATCCAGCAGTTCCTAATTATGGCGCACCTGGAAGAGGACCAAGACTAAAAAAGGGAATGTGCTTAGCCATTGAACCAATGGCTCATTTAGGAAAGAAAGAAACAGTTACTCTTGATGATGGATGGACTGTTATCACAAAGGATCATTCATTAGCTGCTCATTATGAACATACAATCGTTATCACTGATGACGGTTATAGAATTCTTACAAAACTTTAATAAAAGGAGTTGAAGAACGATGGCAAAAAAAGATGACGTTATTGAAGTTGAAGCTACAGTTTTAGAAACATTACCAAATGCGATGTTTAAAGTAGCTTTAGAAAATGGAGTGGAAATTCTTGCTCACGTTTCTGGTAAAATCCGTATGCACTACATTCGCATTTTACCGGGGGATAGAGTTACCGTTGAAATATCTCCATATGATTTAACACGTGGGCGAATTACATTTAGACATAAATAAAAAATCTTCCAAAAGGAGGTAGACAGGATGAAGGTAAGACCATCTGTAAAACCAATGTGTGATAAATGCAGAGTAATTAAAAGAAAAGGGCGCGTAATGATTATTTGCGAAAACCCAAAACATAAACAAAGACAAGGTTAGTATTTAGGAGGAAAAATTATGGCTCGTATTGCAGGTGTAGATATCCCACGTGATAAACGTGTTGTTATCTCATTAACTTATGTATATGGTATCGGTAAATCAACAGCTAAAGAAATCTTAAAAGCTACTGGTATCAGCGAAGATGTAAGAGTTAAAGATTTAACTGAAGAAGAAATTACAAAAATCAGAAAAGAAGTAGAAAAAATTAAAGTTGAAGGTGACTTACGTAGAGAAGTTCAATTAAACATTAAACGTTTAATGGAAATCGGAAGCTACAGAGGTATGCGTCACCGTAAAGGACTTCCTGTTCGTGGTCAAAAAACTAAAACTAATGCTAGAACTCGTAAGGGTAAAGCAAGACCAATCGCAGGAAAGAAAAAATAATAGGAGGTTGAAAGGAAATGGCTAGAGTAAAACAAACACGTGGTAAAAGACGTGTAAAAAAGAATATTGCAAAAGGTGTAGCACACGTTCATTCTACTTTCAATAATACTATTGTAACTATTACTGATGAACATGGAAACGTATTAACTTGGTCAAGTGCTGGAGCTTTAGGTTTCAAAGGATCAAGAAAATCAACACCATTTGCTGCTCAAATGGCATCAGAAGCTGCAGCTAAAGCTTCTATGGAACATGGAGTTAAAACTGTAGATGTAAACGTAAAAGGTCCAGGACCAGGACGTGAAGCAGCAGTTAGAGCTTTACAAGCTGCTGGATTAGAAGTTACTTCAATTAATGACGTAACACCAATTCCACATAATGGTTGTCGTCCACCAAAACGTCCTCGTGGATAGTATTATTGTAGTAAACTAAAATACAAAAACATTCCTATAGAGGAGGGAACATATGCATAAATTCGAAAAAGCAAACTTTAATATAGATCAATATGATGAAACTGAAAATTATGGAAGATTTGTCATTGAACCACTTGAAAGAGGATTTGGAACTACTTTAGGTAATGCCTTAAGAAGAGTTTTACTTTCTTCTTTACCTGGTTCTGCCGTTTATGCAATCAAAGTTCAAGGAGCTATCCATGAATTCTCTGCAATTGACGGTGTTGTTGAAGATGTAACAACAATGATCTTAAATTTAAAGAAATTAGTTTTTGATGTAGATAGTGAAGACACTGCTACTATGATTATTGATGTAAAAGGTCCTGCTACTGTAACTGGTGCAGATATCCAATGTCCAGCTGAAGTTAAAATGATTTCAAACGACTTGGTAATTGCTCATGTTGCAGAAGGTGGTCATTTATACATGGAATTATTTGCTAAAAAAGATCGTGGATATGTATCTGCAGATCAAAATAAAGTAAATATTAACACTATTGGTGTTATTCCAACAGATTCAATTTTCTCACCAATTGAAAAAGTTGCTTACTCTGTAGAACCAACTCGTGTTGGGGAAAGTGCTAAGTATGATCAATTAGCTTTAGAAATTGAAACTAATGGTTCATTAAAACCATTTGAAGCTATTTCATTAGCTGCAAAAGTTTTAGTTGAACATTTAAATATGTTTGTTGAATTATCTGATAAAGCTATGAACATGGAAGTTATGTCAGAAGCTCAAAGTGATACTACTAATAAAGTTTTAGATATGACAATTGAAGAATTAGACTTATCAGTTCGTTCATACAACTGTTTAAAGAGAGCTGGTATTCAAACAGTTCAAGATCTTGCTTCTAAATCAGAAGATGATATGATTAAAGTAAGAAACTTAGGTAAAAAATCATTAAAAGAAGTAAAAGAAAAATTAATTGAATTAGGTTTAGGATTTAAACCTATCGATTAATTTGAAGAAACTCGAAAAGGAGCGTTAATCTCATGGCTAAAAATAGAAAATTAGGACGCACTTCAGATATTAGAAAATCTATGTTACGTAGTTTAGCTACTGAAGTTATTGTATACGGAAAAGTTGAAACTACTGTAACAAGAGCTAAAGAAGTTCGTAGTGTTGTTGATGAATTAATTACTTTAGGTAAACGTGGAGACTTACATGCAAGAAGACAAGCTGCTGCAGATATGCATAAAGTTGTTGATGAAGCAACTGGAAAAACAGCTGTTCAAATCTTATTTGATGACGTTGCACCTAAATTCAAAGATGTTAATGGTGGATATACTACTATCTTAAAAACATATAACCGTAAAGGTGATAATGCACCAATGGCAATCTTATCATTAACTAAATAATGATGTTGGACTGAAGAAATTCAGTCCTTTTTTATTTGACTTGTTTCATCATTAATTATAGAATTAACTAAACGCATTCATGAGGAGAAAAAAATGGAAAATATAATTAAGGTAGAAAATTTATGTTTTGAATATGAGCCTGGGTTAAAAACAATTCACAATATTTCTTTTCAAATAAAAAAAGGGGAATATGTGGCGATATTAGGACATAATGGAAGTGGTAAAAGTACAATTGCTAAGTTATTGATTGGTTTATTAGAAAAAAAATCAGGTAATATCGTTATTGATCATAAAGAATTGAATTTAGAAAATCTCTATAAAATAAGAGAAAAAATCGGAATTGTCTTTCAAAATCCAGATAATCAATTTATTGGTGCCACTGTGCGAGATGATATTGCTTTTGGTTTAGAAAATATTTGTATTCCACGCGAAAAGATGGATGAACTTATTGAACGTTATGCTAAAAGAGTACGTATGGATCAATTTTTAGATCATGAACCTACAAAATTATCTGGTGGACAAAAGCAAAGGGTTGCTATAGCTAGAACACTAGCAATAAATCCAAAGGTATTATTATTAGATGAGCCTTTTTCAAATTTAGATATAAACTTAAGAAATGAAATGAGAGAGTTTGTCTTAAATTTACAGAAGAAATTAAATATAACTACTATACTTGTTACTCATGATAAAGAAGAAGCACTTATAATGAGTGATAAAATAGCTGTTATGGTAAATGGTAAAATAGAGCAGTTTGATAAGCCTGAAATATTATATCAAAAGCCTAGAACTAAATCAGTTGCCAATATATTTGGTGAAAGAAACTATATAAAAGGAAAAATAGAAAATGAAGTATTTAAAAGCAATATATTATATATAGATGCAAAGGGATATAATAATTTAGATATTGTTGAAGCTATGATTCCTAAAGAGTGCATAAAACTATATAGTTCAAATTATAATGATGGAATAAATGGATATATACAAAGAAAGCAGTATGTAGGAGATAAAACTTTTTATGATATTAACATAAATGGAGAAGTATTAAAATGTACATCGATATCTAATGAATATAATCAAGGAGATTGTGTAAAAATATGTGTTGATAGAGATAATATAGTATTTTTTCCACTATAAAAATAGAATGTATATAATAAACATATTTATTGCAAAAGGATAATAGTTATGAAAGTAATTAATAACTTTAAGGTACTGGGAATAGTTAGTATATTAATTTTAAGTTTAGGCTTTATAGCTGGATGTAGCTCTAAAAATAAAGTAAGTAACACAATACAACAGTCAGAAGAGACTAAAGGATATGAAAATATAGATGGGAAACAAACTGAAAAATTATTAAATTCAGATAAAGATGTATTAGTTATAGATGTAAGATCAGAATATGAATATGAAAAATGTCATTTATTAAATGCAATAAATTTACCATATGATGATGATTTTAAGTCAGAGTTAAATGAAATAATAGATTATAAAGATAAA
>ENA-ORTW01005005-ORTW01005005.1-human-gut-metagenome-genome-assembly--contig:-NODE-5005-length-9977-cov-2.001109_pt1 | contig 9977 bp, 5 predicted proteins | sample MGYA00242072_ERZ509193 | MGnify/ENA primary metagenome ERZ509193 (study PRJEB26280, sample SAMEA2338813) | human gut metagenome | biome: human gut; feature: human-associated habitat; material: faeces...
GCTCGGTTGGCGGCTAAAATTCTTTCCGGTACGCCTGTCTCTTCCGTTCCGATCGTAGAGAGTCCTAAAGAGTATCTGTATGATTGGGGGGAGATGCAACGTTTAGGTATCTCAAAGGAGGAGGTCCCTACTAATGTTCACATCATCAATATGCCTATTTCTGAACGGTATAAGATTGGGGTTTTTATCGCCTCTTCCTTGGGCGTGATCTTATTGCTGGCATTGATCGGTTATTTGTTTTATCTCTATTGGCGGGAAGCAAGACGAAGGAAAGCGGTGCTCGCTAATTTAAAGCAAGAGAAGGAGCATCTTTCTTTAGCGTTGGAAGGGGGGAATATATTCGCTTGGAAATTACAGTCTGGTACCTTCCGGTTTGACAACGAGTTCTTTAGCTATGTGAATATTTCTCCCCGGGAAATTCCTTTGGATGAGCTGTACGAGATGACTCATCCGGACGATAGGCAGAGTTTGCGCTCCTTGATTGATTTCATTTGTACGGGTACGATCTCTCATCATATCCTTCAATATCGTTGCGATTTTAACGGGAAAGGTTACCAATGGTGGGAATTTCGTTACGGAAGCTTAGAGGATGCGAATGATGGGTATGTAATCAATGGCTTATGTTTGAATATCCAAAATATCAAGGATACGGAGGAGGTCTTGATCTCTGCGAGGGAAAAAGCCGAGGAGTCGGATCGGATGAAGTCGGCTTTCTTGGCGAATATGAGCCATGAGATCCGTACGCCGCTGAATGCGATTGTCGGTTTCTCGAATTTAATGAACTCGGAAGAGGTCTTGGAGCCGGAAGAGCGTGAGCAGTTCGTGAAGTTGATTAATACGAACTCCGACTTACTATTGAAACTGATCAATGATATTTTAGATCTTTCCCGTATGGAATCTGGAAAGATGAGTTTTGTTTTCGATCGCCATGATTTGAATGTCTTGATCAATGAAATCTATTGTACTTTCCAGTTGATGATGCCCGAGGGGGTAGAGCTACGCATGCGTGTCCCCGAGATCCCGGTGGTTGTGGCGGTAGATCCTTATCGGCTGAAACAAGTATTGTCTAATTTTATCAATAATGCCATCAAGTTCACGACTTCGGGCTATATAGAAGTGGGATACTATTTCTGTACGAAAGGCGACTGCCTTCATATCTATGTAGAAGACACTGGTATCGGTATCCCTGAGGAGAAACAGAAGCAAGTTTTTGATCGTTTTTGCAAATTGGATGAGTTTGCGCAAGGCACCGGACTCGGACTGGCGATTTGCCAAGTGATAGCGCAGCGTTTCGGCGGTGAGATACAATTGAAGTCGGAATATGGTAAAGGTAGCCGTTTTATGCTAACTTTGCCTAAAGAACGTATAGGTTGACAAAGCATGGAACAAATAGAGGAACTTTCACGATTTATCAAGGAACATGCGTCGGATGATTTGAATCGTCTGTTGCTTTCCGCCTCTCGTTATCCGGGGATCGATATCCCTTTCGTGGTGGATCAATTAAAATCTCGGCGGCAGATCAAGGATAAACTACCTTCATGGTATCAAAACGATCGACTGGTTTTTCCGGCGAAGATAGCGGCGGAGCAATGTTCCTCGGAACAGACTGCCTTGTACAAACAGAGGTTGGTAGATCCACAGGCACATGTATGTGATTTGACTGGTGGATTGGGGATCGATAGCTATTTCTTCTCCCGGAAAGTACGGCAGGTTACTTATATCGAACGCTTTCCCGCTTATTGCGAGGCGGCTATCCATAATTTCAAGGTGCTAGACGTTGGTAACGTAACGGTATTGAATGGCGATTCTACGGAGTTGATAGATAAGATCGATGGAATAGATGTGTTTTATATCGATCCGGCTCGTAGGGGAGAGGGGAATAAGCGGATTTTTGCGCTGCAGGATTGCGAGCCGGATTTGACAAAGTTGGTTTCTGTCTTGTTTGGTCATGCCCCTAAGGTGATCGCTAAATTATCTCCGATGGCGGATATTCATATGACGTTGGATTTGCTTCCGGATGTGACAGCCATACAGGTGCTTTCGGTGAAAAATGAATGTAAGGAGCTTTTGTTTGTGTTGGAGCGAGGCTCGAAAGGCGGGAGTCCTCAAATCTGTTGCGTGAATTTCACTTCGGAGGAAGAGCCGGAATTGTTTGTGTTCTCATTGGTGGAAGAACGGGAAGCTGTCGCTTCCATCCGTGGAGAAGTCAAGCGTTATTTATACGAACCGAACGCTTCCATCTTGAAGGCGGGTGCGTTTAAAGCGGTCGCCACTCGCTTTGGATTGAATAAATTGCATGTCAACAGTCATTTATATACGTCGGATGAGGTTGTCCCTAGTTTTCCGGGACGTTCTTTTGTGGTAGACGAAGTGATCCCCTTTACGAATAAACAATGTAAGACCTTGTCGAGGCAGATTCCCCAAGCGAATATCACAGTCCGTAATTTCCCCCTCTCGGTGGATGAGTTACGTAAGCGAACTAAAATTGCGGATGGAGGAACTATCTATCTTTTCGCTACTACTCTGGAAAATGGGGATAAGGTACTTATCAAAACTCATAAGATATAGGATACTGCATAGGTGCTGCAGCATTACTGCATAAGGGTTGCAGTACTACTGCTAGGCCTGTTGCAGTACTACTGTAAGGCTTGTTGCAGTACTATTGCAAAGCCTGTTGCAGTGATATCCGAAGGGATATAAAAAAGTGTTATCACCATACACTTTTTATGATATGAGGGTTATATTACTTCAATAGATTCGCACGCATTTCCTCAATCTTAGCTTTTGACTCACGAGCCGTATTTATGGTTGCTACCATTCCGCTTAACGGAGCGATTGTAGTCCCTAATTGCTCCAAGTCAGGATAATATTTAGCTAAGTCGGCTGTGATCTGCTGGATGATACCGATACGTTTTTCCATATTCTCGCTCAAACCGGCGGAAATAGCGTCGCCTTTAACAACCAAGCCCGGATTTGCGTATACAATGGCATATTCTACAGCCATGCCCCCTAACAACTCAAGCTCAACGTCAGCCTTATCATTTTCCATCATAGCGTCGATCAATTTGTTTTCTTGGTTTTTCATGAATTTGCTTAACTCCTCTTTGCTGGCGTTAGCGGGAGCGGACTCTTTCATGATGTCGATAGCGAATGGAATGTCCAGATCCGTAGTCAATTTAACCAATACGTTCTCGATATCTGTAGTCGGCTTTTTCATAGCCTTCAATACGTTCAAGTCTGCGAAGTAGATACCGCAAGCACGTGCTTTCTGGGCTTGTGTGTTCAATTCGGAAACCTTGCTGACCGGCAACATAAAATCAGTATTAGCGACAGAGATCGTAACCTCGCCGGTAGATACTTTGTAAGGCAACTCCGAATCCGGCATATCTTTCAAGAAACGAGTAACCTCGTCTTTCAACTCGGCAGTAAGCAGACCTTTAGATACTTCTCCTGCGATAGCTGCTTCTTCCTCTACTTTTTGCTCAGCGGCGTCTTGTTTTTTACTGCTGTTGCAAGATACCATTCCAAATGTAATCGCTGCTATGGTTAGCAGGCTAACAAAACTCTTTTTCATGTTATTCTTTATTTTTAGATTATATATTTTGTCATTAATCGCTCCCTTTGTTTAAATACTTGCCGGGAAACTCTGCGAAGATAGATATAATTACCAATAAAGCAAAGATTCCTAACATTAATAAATTAAATGTAAAAGTAGAAAATGTATAACCGGCGAATTTTTTCTCATGACTATAGAAAGGCGCACGTCCCCAATTATTGTCCGGTTCCAGATAAATCTGCCCGATTTTAGGGTAGATCCGGTTGTGGGCCTCCTTATAGAATTGGGTACTGGTTGAGTTGAGTACCAGCTCCTCGATGGCTGAGTTATGATGTTCCTTTTTCAAGGTGTTCAACCATTCGGAGCCGTGTTCTTGAATGACCTCTTTCCGTTTTTTCTCTAATAACGCCGTGAAATTATCGCTACGGGTATGCAGGGCTTTTTCTACTTTATCCATATAGCTCTCGTAACTCTCTTTGGACGTATAGGGGGCGATACGGGCGGCACGGGATAGTACGGCCAGTTCGTTGTGGATCGTCCGGGTGTTCTTTTCCCGTTTCTCCGGGATCAGGTTGAGGCTGTTTATGAGGCTGCGCACCTCGTCAGCATGGACATTCCGGTAATATTGCGCTAGGAACTTTTCTTTCTCGACCGTGAAAAATAGGCGGTTGTAGCTGTTGTTCCGGAATTGTTCCGTAACCAACGCCTCGAATGCCCAACGTGAGGGAATAACCTCACCGATAAGGGGCACTATGTTCCGGCTGGATGCGCTTCTGCTCAAATCGTCGAACTTGACAACTAAGCCGCAAAGTAAGATCTGCGGGATTAAAAGCAGCGGTATCGTTATATAGATCGCTACGATCGAGTTTAGGGATTGCGATAGTACCAAACCTGTCAGGTTGGCGAGGAATGAGGTTGCCCATAGCGTGATCCACCAAGTAAGGAACATCTCGCTTCCAATGCCTATCAATAAATTTCCTACCACTATGAATAGCAAACTTTGGATCGCTGAGATACAAAGCAGGTAGAACATCTTTGACGAGAGATAACTGCCTCGGCTCAATCGCAAGAATCGTTCTCGCTTTAGGAGCGTCCGGTCCTTGATGATCTCTTCGGCGCTGATACTTAATCCCGTGAAAGTAGCGACAATCACCGCCATGAAAATGTAGGATACCAGATTTTTGTTCGCCAGCAAAGAATACCCGTCATCGGGTACGAAGCGGGTGAGCAGGGCCACGATCACCGCCAATAAAGGAGTCTCCAGTAAGGCGATGCACAAGTACTGCTTATTGGTCAGCTTGGTCTTTATGTTTCTTTCCAAGAAGATACAGAATTGCTTCCAGATCGAGGGCTTCTGCTGATGATTCGGGGGCAGGGGGGTAGGCTTAACCTCTTGGAACTTCGGGCGGGAAGCTACATATAACTCATGCCATTCTTTTGAAGTTATCTTCCGGATGTTTGTCTGGTTTCCGCTATCGTCTATCTTTTTTGCGTCGATAATGGTTAGGATTAGTTCCGGATTGATATTTCCGCAGGTGCCGCAAACACTGATGTCTTGATCTGTATAATTGGCGATCCGTTTGAAATAGGTGATCGCCTCGATCGGGTTACCGTCGTAAATCGGGTAACCGCCGGTATCTAATAACCATAGGCGGTCGAACAGTTTATAGATCTCGGACGAAGGTTGGTGGATATTGACAACCACGAGCCGTCCCCGGTGTGTTTGTTCCTTTAACAGCATGATGACCTTTTCGGAATCGGTGGACGAGAGGCCGGAGGTAGGCTCATCCAAATAAAGGATCGCCGGCTCACGGATAAGTTCCAGTGCTATATTTAAACGCTGATCGTTTTCCGGATTGGAGACCCGACGGCCAAATCCCGGATCTTGCTCAGATCCAAATCCTCCAGTATCGTATTGACACGATCCTCGATCTCCTTTTTGGTCAGGTTGGCGAAACAAAAGCGGGCGGTATACCATAGATTTTGGAATACGGTCAGCTCCTCGATCAGCAAGTCATCCTGAGGCACGAAACCGATCAATTGCTTGCATTCCGGATCACTCAGCGGATGTCCGTTCAGGCATACATTTCCCTCTCCGGGGATAATATTCCCATTTAAGATGCTTAACAAGGTCGACTTACCAACGCCGCTTCCTCCCATGATGGCTACCAACTGGCCAGATTCAAGGTTGAAAGAGAAATTGTGCATACCGTTCTCGCTATTCTTGAAGCTGAACTCGATATCCCTCCCGGTTAATAAAATACGTTCCTTATGCTCATTCTGATTGAATACATCGAGGACATCACTATAATAAACCGGCAAGAATAGTGGGCTTTTGATTACGCTGCTGCGTTGCCAGCCATAGAAGATACCGGAAGTAAGCGGGATATCGTTCATGAATACCCGTCCGCTGCCTTGGTAGATAAAGACCATTCGGTCGAACCGGGTCAGTCTCAACACCCGTATCTCGCCCTCCAACCCCCTTCTGTAGATATGGTTGACGTCTTTATCGCTATCATCAGCGTTGATCGTAAGTATGGAGGGGGATTTTTTACCGACTACAAAGGCGTATAGGTTGTCGAAGGTATCCGTATCGATATTGAATATCGTAGCGATCTTATGGAAAATGGCTAAGTTCTCGTTCAATCCTTCATTGTTGCCATGGGCGAACTCCATGAAACGGAGAAGAAGCAATAGTTGGTCTTCCGCGATCAATTTGGGCTTGAGCTGGTTGCATACGTTAATAATAACGCTTTCTCTATCGATGTCGAACTCCGGGTCATCGTAAACACTTTGTATCTCTTCAAATAGCTCCATATATTCTTTATGGGAGCGGATACCAAAGTGACTGGTTAAGTAAGAATTGACAGCTTGACGTGCTTGATCACTTTCTATTTTTGCCAAGGACGCAAATATAGCGAACAAGTTTAGTAGCCCATTGAGTATAGTTTCATTCATTCATCAAAGTATTGTTTCAAATGTCTTGCAAAGATAAGGTAAGTGAAACAAAAAACAGGTCGAATGTTAGACTTTTTAAGCGGTCAAGTGAATAACATGATCAATAATTGGGCAGAAATCACCCGGATGAACATGGATAACGGGTAAACCGTAGCGTAAGATACGGAAGGCTCGTCACCCTCGACGGTCGTATTGGCATAACTCAAGGCCATCGGATTGGCCATGCTTCCGCATAGCATACCTATGTTGTGGGCGTAATCTAACTTGAAGAATTGCGAGGCGATGAACCCGACGATCAAGACCGGTACGATCGTCAATAGGAAACCGAGACCGATCCATAACAATCCCTCGGCACGGAAGACGGTCTCGAAGAAATGAGCTCCGGAGTCGATTCCCAGTCCCGCCAGATAGATCACTATACCGAACTGCCGCATCATCAGGTTTGCGCTCTGGGTGGTATAAGTCGTTAGGTGGAAACGGGGGCCGAACGCACCCATCAAGATTCCAACGATGATCGGTCCTCCGGCGATACCCAGCTTGATGGGGGTACTCATTCCCGGTATGGCGATTGGGATCGCCCCGATTAATACGCCCAGCGTAAGTCCTACGAATATGGCAAGCAGGTTGGGGTTATCCAGCCGTTTCAGCTCGTCTCCCAATATCTTACCCACGTTATTCACGGAATTGGCCTCGCCTACGATCGTTAGTTTATCCCCAATCTGTAGACGGAGGTCACGGGAGGCCACCAGATCGATACCCGCACGGTTTACCCGGGTGATGTTGATCCCGTATAGGTTGCGGAGCCGGAGCGAGCCTAGCTTTACCCCGTTTACCCGGTTGCGGGTTACGACGATACGGCGGGAGATCAATTGGCTGTCGATAGCGTTCCAGTCAATATCTTCCTTATTCCAGTCCGTAGTCTCTTGTTCTCCGAAAAGTACCTTGATGGATTCGACATCCGCCTTTACGGATATGATAAGCAAATGGTCTTTTTCCTTTAAGATGGTTTCAGAGGTAGGGATCGTCACCTTTCCGTTCCTCCAGAGGCGGGAGATCACGAAATGTTTCTCTGTCAATTTCATGACTTGCTGGATGCTCTTATTGTAAATAGAGGGGTTTAATACCTGAAATTCCGCTACGTTTGTTGTCGTGTCTTGCTCCTTATGCGTGCTCTGTGTCTTTTTTGCGAATAAGGACCTCAAGATGATAATAGCGAGAATTACGCCTACGACACCTAATGGATAAGCTACGGCACAGGCCAGAGCCATATCCGTTACGTTCCTCGTATTTTCCGGATCCATTTGTAAGAGCGCTTGCTGGGCGGCACCTAGGGCCGGGGTATTCGTTACGGCACCGGATAGCAACCCTACCATAACGGGGACGGAAATTCCTGTTATCCAATGAAACACCAACGTCAAAATCAGTCCTAAAGCGATCACCCCTAATCCCATCGTATTCATTTCCACCCCGCCTTTTTTTAGGGAAGAGAAGAAACCGGGACCTACCTGCAATCCCAAGGTATATACGAAAACGATAAGCCCGAAGTTCTGAGCGAAGTTCAGCATGTCCTTATTTACGGTAATGCCCAGATGCCCTGCCATAATACCGGCGAAGAATACAAAAGTGATGCCTAATGAAATGCCGAATATCTTTAGCCGCCCTAAATACACACCAACCGCCGCCACGATAGAAATGACGGCCACGGCCTGTATCATCGAGGGTTCTGTAAGCGTCTCAAGTAACCAATTCATAAGAGTTTCTTTTTTGCTTTAGAAGCGCAAAAATATATAAAACAAAGCAATTAAAAAGAGAAGATATATTAGATGAGGAGCAAACAGAGAACCTCAAAAAGAATATTAGTTATCTATATGTTGCATGTACGCGAGCTAAAGACTATTTGCACATTGTGCTAGGCGAATCAAGTAGTCAGTCTATATACAACAAACTGTTGACTGACTCGGAAGAATAGGAGGTTGCGCTATGCATGGAGAATTGATCCAGTTTAATTCTGGGGATCATGTCTTAGGAAATAAAAATGTCACAGAAGCTGTTATAACTGATGGGGATATTGTCTTTAATGAAAGCTACGTGGTAATTGGAGAATCGCTTGAGGCAAAAAATATACATGCTACATATGACTTAGACGTTGTGGCTAATATTGTTGCTGTAACAATTAGTGTAAACGGTAACTTGTTTGTAAAAGGTGATATCGAGGCAGATGAAGTTATATGCAGAGGATCTTTTTATTGTACTGGAGAAGCCAGGGTGAAAAAATGTAATCTTGGTTCTAACGCGTTAATAGGTTCAGTTATCGGCAAAGAAGTATATGCGGCAGGGGATCTTTTTATAAAGTCCACAATTGACACTGACGAATCATTAGAGGCAGATGGGTTGGTAGTTGCTGGAGAAGGGATTATGGGCAATGGTTTATTTAAGGCAAAAGCAGCGATTGCTAACGAATACTTTGAATTTAGTGGTAGAAACACGAGTAAAGTGTTTGAAATTTCTGAGATGCAATTTACAGAATCTTCTGACACAGAAGACATTGATAACGTACATGTTGAACCGGATACGTTGGATATAGAGAGTGCTGTAGAAGTATTTAATAAAAGTATTGATGAATGGAATCAGTTCATCATAGAAGTACGCAAGGTTGCAGAGTCAATGTATGATTTACAAATGATTGATCGGGTTGTTGATACGGTAATAGCGCTGTCATATGAACGTCAGATTGAAAACTTCAAAGATTATCTATTTGTACTTTGTGCTAAGAATACATTCCCTGAAAGAATGGCAAAGTATGAGACATTACAACCGGTACTTGAAGATATGCTAAATGATGCAACATATCGCATAGATAAGATGTATTATAAAGCTAAAAATATCCAGGAATTGGCAGTTTCGTTTTGGACTTTAAATAAGTATTACGATCAGCTTCAGATTAGTAAGGAAGAAGCAGCAGATAAGATTTTTTCGTCAATAGGGATACGCTATTCAACAGTAGAACATATTTGGAGGGAATATAATGGATAAGCTTGAAAAAAGTAGACAATTACTTTCAACGGCTATTCTGAAAAATTTTGTTGGAAGAATTACAGGAGCTGGTTTGGATAGAATAGTAGGGAGCAATCCGGAAAATGTTCTTTTGGTTGGCAAATTAATGTCTACTAATGATGCAGATGGGCAAAATGCTAATTCGTCAAAAACATTTATTAAAAGTATAGGCGTAGATTTTTATATATCGGAAAGCGATCTGGATAATGCTGTCATTAGACTATTTCCTCAAGGTGATTTCTACTATCGTGCAATACCGACGTTAGAAGAACAGCGTATGGCAATGCTTAGGGAAATCAATGAAAGCCACGATTATAATGCATTTGATTCTTTTGAAGATGTTGCAGCTGCTTACAAAATAAATCCTGCAAACTTTTCTAATTACCAGATAAAGCTAATACCGGTATAT
>ENA-ORTW01005006-ORTW01005006.1-human-gut-metagenome-genome-assembly--contig:-NODE-5006-length-9976-cov-3.386251_pt1 | contig 9976 bp, 7 predicted proteins | sample MGYA00242072_ERZ509193 | MGnify/ENA primary metagenome ERZ509193 (study PRJEB26280, sample SAMEA2338813) | human gut metagenome | biome: human gut; feature: human-associated habitat; material: faeces...
CGAGCGGAAATCCGCTTGCACACGCTATACTGAGAGGTGCTGTAAACAAGCACGGCGAAACCATACCGAATTATCACTATGAGGATCTTTCGCTGTTGTATGAGCTTTACTGCAAGCAGGAGCTTCTTAACAAGGCGGTAATTGTTGATACGAACCATTCTAATTCCGGCAAGAAATATCTTGAACAGATAAGAATTGCAAACGAAATTCTGCACAGTCGCCGTCACAGCAAGGATCTTGAGGGATTTGTCAAGGGACTTATGATAGAGAGTTACATTGAGGACGGAAACCAGAGTACGGATGACGCTGTTTACGGCAAGTCGATAACCGATCCGTGTCTTGGCTGGGAAAAGACGGAGAAGCTGATTTACAGTATAGCCGAACAGCTGTAAGCGGCGGGTCGCCGCTGACTGTTCCGACCTTGCGGCTGTGAGCCGCCGCAAATTCCGCCTTTTAAAAAGGTGGATATAGGCTTTGGTTGCGTTGACGGCGGGCGGCAATGTGACGCTGATTTACAATTTGATAATGTTGAGGATTTTTGCGGGATAGCGGGACGGTCGGGGTTTGATGATAGTGCGGGATTGATTTGAGGTTTGTTGAAAATTTGGGCGAAGAACTATCACATTTAGCTCACCTTTGGCAAGGGAGCCGAGAATTAGTGCAAATGAGTAAACAATGCTCCTATCAGATGACAGCATGATATTGCAAACGGACACACAGACATTTGTCTAAAAATAATAAAATCAAAATAAACCGAAAGGAAGAAGAAAATGACACTTTACGAAGAACTTATTGAAAGAGGGCTTATCGCTCAGGTTACGAACGAGGAAGAAATAAGCAAGATGATAAATGAGGGCAAGGCTACGTTCTATATCGGCTTTGACCCGACAGCCGATTCTCTGCACGTTGGTCACTTTATGGCGCTGTGCCTTATGAAGCGTCTGCAGATGGCAGGCAACAAGCCTATTGCGCTTCTCGGCGGCGGTACGGGTATGATAGGCGACCCCTCGGGCAAGACGGATATGAGAAAGATGCTCACAAAGGAAGATATCGAGCATAATATTGCCTGCTTTAAAAAGCAGATGAGCCGTTTTATAGATTTCTCGGACGGCAAGGCACTGCTTGTAAACAATGCAGACTGGCTGCTGAGCCTTAATTATGTAGACGTACTGCGTGAGGTGGGCGCTTGCTTTTCTGTAAACAAGATGCTGAGCGCTGAGTGCTACAAGCAGAGAATGGAAAGAGGTCTTTCGTTCCTCGAATTCAACTATATGATAATGCAGAGCTACGACTTCTACAAGCTGTACAAGGATTACGGCTGTAATATGCAGTTCGGCGGCGACGATCAGTGGAGCAACATGCTTGCGGGAACAGAGCTTATCCGCAGAAAATTGGGAGAAGATGCAGGCGCGATGACTATTACGCTGCTTTTGAATTCCGAAGGAAAGAAGATGGGAAAAACACAGTCAGGTGCTGTATGGCTTGACCCAAATAAAACATCGCCGTTTGATTTTTATCAGTACTGGAGAAATGTTGCGGATGCAGACGTTTTGAAATGTATTCGTATGCTTACGTTCCTTCCGCTTGAGGAAATAGATAAGATGGATTCGTGGGAAGGAGCGCAGCTTAATACTGCGAAAGAGATTCTGGCATATGAGCTGACAAAACTTGTCCATGGAGAAGAGGAAGCGAAGAAAGCGCAGGAAAGCGCAAGAGCTTTGTTTAGTAAAGGTAATGCGGCGGAGATGCCGACTGCACAGCTTACAGAAGAAGATCTTACAGACGGAAAGATCGATATTCTTACAATGCTTGTGAAGAGCGGACTTGTTACATCTAAATCCGAGGCAAGACGCGCGGTACAGCAGGGAGGCGTTGCCGTAGACGGTGAAAAAGTTTCTGATATTGCCGCATCTTTCGGAAAAGAGGACCTCTCGGGCGAAGGAATTATTTTGAAAAAAGGAAAGAAAAACTTCCGCCGGGTTGTTGCAGAGTAAGAAGCGGCGAAAAAAGAACGGATCAGATCAAAGAAGGAAAGGAAGTGGCGGTATGGGATTGAATAACACACCGATGTCTGAACGGGTTCATATTGGATTTTTCGGAAGGAGGAATGCCGGAAAGTCGAGTGTTATGAATGCCGTTACAGGGCAGGATCTGGCAGTTGTATCAGATGTGAAAGGTACGACGACGGATCCGGTATATAAGTCAATGGAGCTGCTTCCGATCGGTCCGGTTGTGATGATAGATACACCGGGAATAGACGATGAAGGAGAACTTGGGAAACTGCGGGTGAAAAAAAGTTACCAGACGCTTAATAAGACAGACGCGGCTGTACTTGTTATCGATGCGGCAGCGGGAGTTTCAGGGGAAGACAAAAAGCTCCTTGAAAAGATCAAGGCAAAGAAAATTCCTTATGTTGTCGCGCTGAATAAAAAAGAACTTGCAGAAGAAGAGGATATGGAACGGATCAAGAAAGAACTTGATTCGGATGGTGGCTGGATCATCGAAGTGAGCGCGGCGGCAGGCGACGGTATTTGTGAGCTGAAAGAGAAGATTGCGGCAGCAGTGCATCAGGAGGAGACGGAGAATGTTCTTGTTCGAGATCTGCTTCATCCTTCTGATATCGTCGTTCTTGTAGTGCCTGTCGATTCGGCAGCTCCGAAAGGCAGACTGATCCTTCCTCAGCAGCAGGTGATCCGTGATATTCTTGAAGCAGAGGCGGTATCGGTAGTTGTAAAAGAAAACGGACTGAAAAATATTCTTGATCAATTAAAAGAAAATCCGAGAATGGTGATTACGGACAGCCAGGTCTTTAAAAAGGTGTCAAAGGATACTCCTGCCGATGTGCCGCTTACTTCTTTTTCAATATTGATGGCGCGGTATAAAGGCAATCTGGAACAGGCAGTTAGGGGTGTGACAGAACTGGAACGATTAAAAGAGGGAGATGTCGTGCTGATCAGCGAAGGATGTACGCACCACCGACAGTGCGAGGATATCGGAACGGTGAAGATTCCCCGCTGGATCAGGGAATATACAGGCAAAGAGATTCAGATAGAGACAACATCGGGAACGGAATTTCCGGATGACTTAAGTAAATATAAGTTGATCATTCACTGCGGCGGCTGTATGCTGAATGAGCGGGAGATGAAGTACCGTTATAGCTGCGCGGCGGATCAGGGGATTCCGATAACGAATTACGGAATTTTGATCGCCTATGTGAACGGTATTTTAAAGCGAAGCGTAGAATTGTTTCCCGAGCTTTATGAAATACTGTAAAACTGTAAAACAGGAATTGTTTTGGTTGACAATATTATATGTTGTTGTTATAATGAATTTAATTAAAGAGGGACATTGGGAATGTCACTGGTAATGCAGGCTAAACCAAAATCAGCAGAGCTGATTTTGGTTTTTTTGATATTAAGAGTTAATATTAGCGGTAAAAGAACCAGCCAAATGGTAATAAACGTTTTGCTTTTGGAGGAATAAAAATGTTTTTTTTGAAGAATCATGTAGAAAAAGTAAAGATAGAAAATATAAAATCGAACGAAGTGTATGCGCCTGTCGAAGGAGAAGTAATTCCGTTAGACGAAGTGGATGATGCTGTGTTTTCTGAAAAAATACTTGGAGACGGAGTGGCTGTGGAACCGGATAAGGGAGAAATCTATTCTCCGGTGAAAGGTACTGTTTCGGTTGTGTTTCCGACAAAGCATGTAGTGGGAATTACGACGGAAGAAGGGGCTAATATCATTCTTCATATCGGGATCGATACGGTAGAACTTAAGGGAAAAGGCTTCGATGTGAAAGTGGAACAGGGAGATAAAGTAGAGGCGGGGCAGTTGTTGATGAAAATAAATCTCCCGTTTATCAGAAAGCACCATCCTGCGACAGTTATGGTGATCTTAGAAAAAACAGACGAGTTTAAAGTTGCATGTACAAGGGATAAACAAATTCGGGCAGGCGGGCGATTATTGACGTTGGAAAGGATCATATGAAATGATTAAAATAGTACAGCCATTGAATAATAATGTTGTCATGGGATATGACAGAAAAAAAGGCGAAGTTATTATTATCGGAACAGGCATTGGGTTTCGGGCAAAAAAAGGTGATCAGGTTGATGAAAGTAAAATTCAAAAAATGTTTATTACAGGAGAAAATAAACAATTACTGGAAATGATAGGGGCGATACCGCCGGAATACTTTGAGCTTGTAGAAGAGATTTTTGAGAAGGCGAAAAAGGAGTATGGATTTTTGCCGAAAGAAAAGGAAACTCTTGCATTGCTGGATCATATACATTTTGCGATAAAGCGAATGAAGGAAAATCTGGTGCTTGATAATCCGTTTGAAACGGAAATCAGGCAGTTTTATCCGAAAGAGTGGGAAATTGGATTATATGCGAAGAAATGTATAAAAAGAAGATTTGGGATAGAGATACCGGATGCAGAAGTCGGATATATAGCAATGCATATAATTGCTTCGGAATTTCAAAAAAGCAGACGTACTGTAAGCAAAACATTTGAAGTGATCGATTTGGCGCTGAAATATATACGGGACAATTATTTGACAGATGTAAAAGAAGATTCATTGGCTTATACAAGATTGGTTACTCATGTAAAATATTTTGCGCAACGGTATGTAGATAACAAAGAAAGTATGGATGAAGACGAACTTTTGGATCAGACGATAAAAGAACGGTTTCAAAGAGAAGTTTGCTGCATTGAAGGCTTATCGGAAATGTTATATAGGAAGTATGGAAGACCGGTTACTGTGTCAGAAGAAAATTATCTTGTATTGCATTTGAGAAACTGTGTTGCCAATAAAGAATAATGGAAATGTAATAAATAATAAAACATGGAGTGATGAGGTGGTCACTATTAGATTAGGCCAGACTCAAAGGTGGAATATGCCTCTGCCTTTGGGTCTGTTTGCTTATATAAAAATAAAAAGTTAAAAGAAAGGAGAAGACATATGGATCTGAAAAGAACGGCAAGAGAAGTTTTGGAAAATGTGGGAGGAGAGGAGAACATCATCAGTATTATGAGTTGTTTTACTCGTGTTCGTGTGGAACTAAAAGATAAAACAAAGGTTGATGAGAAAAAGCTAAAAGAAGCGGATGGATGTCAGGGCGTGAATTGGGTCGGAAATACAGTGCAGATTATTTTCGGCGGACGATGTAATGATGTCTATGATGAATTAGAGAAAATTGTTCATATTACGGAGACGGAAGCGAACGGTGAAAAGAGTATTGTTAAGAAGCAGTCTGTATGGGCGGTAGTGATTGACTATATAGCAAACTCGATACAGCCTGTTGTTCCGATCTTGATAGCGTCTGGATTTTTACAGAGTGTGTTGGCGATGCTGAATTACCTTGATATTGACACGACGACATATACATATCAGGTATTGAATTCTATAGGACAGGCGGGATACTATTTCCTCCCGATATTCCTTGCGTTTGCAGCTGCCAAAAAATTAAGGATCAATCCTTATCTTGGGGCATTGGTAGGAGCGGTAATGGTTTATCCTGCGATAATCGAAGCAGGAAGCGCAGGGGGTACGGCATCATTTTTGGGAGTGCCGGTTACGCTTGTATCTTATGCGTCATCAATTACTCCTATTTTGATTTCTATGCCGGTTGTCATGTGGATCAACAAACTAGCAAAAAAAATTAGTCCCAAAGTATTGTCAAGTCTTTTGATTCCGATTATTACAATGATTTTATCAATACCGGTTGTTTTGATTGTAACAGGTCCTGTGGCAACGTGGATTGGAAACGGATTATGCGGAGTTGTTTCGTTTATATTTACAAAGATGTCGGTTGTAGGAGGGCTGCTTATCGGAGGGGCTGCGCCGTATCTTGTTTTGACCGGCGTTCATAATGGAATTGCTTTGCCGATAACTTTGTCGGAACTTGCGAGTCAGGGTTTTTCCTATTTTTTTCCATTGTTGGCATATGGCAACATAGCGGTCGGAGGAGCTGCTCTTGGCGTTTGGTTTAAGACGAAAAATAATCGTTTGAAAACGACAGCAATGTCGTCTTGCTTAATGGCTGTAGTGGGGATTACAGAACCGGCATTGTTTGGGGTGTTGCTCCCTGCGAAAAAACCACTCATCGCATTAGGAGTTATGGGAGCGGTCTGCTCGGCGGTTTCTTTGATGTTCGGAGTAAAATGTACGGCACTAAGTATGTGTGGACTTGGCGGCCTGCCGGCATTCTTCGGAGATACATTTGTTATTTGGTGTATTTTGATGGCGGTTTCTTTTGTCGGAGCATTTTTGATTACGATATTGATCGGGTTTAAAGATATACCGGAAGAGGAGGCGTAAAAATGAATATTGAAAGGGAAAGGGGAAAATGTAAATATCCACTTTTGTTTCAACCGTTGAAAGTGAACAAAATTGTTTTGAAAAACAGGATTATTTCGGCTCCATTGGGAAGTAATACAGATAAATCATTAAGTGGGATAGGGATGATTATCAGAGGAACGAGCGGATCGGTGGATGATACGCGTATGCGTTTAACTCCGGGAACGTATTGTTTTGCAGATTTATTCCAGGCGGCTAAAGTCAGAGAAGAAGTTTCATTGATCAGACAGCGCGGTGCGAAAGCGGAGTTTGAATTGTGTCACTGCGGTCAGTTTGCGGTTGTGGAAGAAGGTGATTATGCCATAGGGCCGGTATCCTTCGTAAGAAACGATGGAACAGAGGTGCGGGCTATGGATGAAAAAATGATGGATGAAATCGCAGATAAATTTGCAAAGTCGGCATGTGACGCAAAAGAGTATGGGTTTGATGGGGTATTGCTTCATTTCGGACACGGATGGCTTCCGGCACAATTTCTTTCTCCGTATTTTAATAAAAGAAAAGATGAGTATGGGGGGAGCTTTGAAAATAGAATAAAATTCCCGATGATGATCGTAGACAGGGTGCGGCAGGCGGTTGGACGAGATTATATGTTGGATATGCGGATAAGTGGAGAAGAGCATATAGAAGGCGGCATGGAGATTGATGAAGTTGCGGAATTTATAAAAAGGATTGAAGATAAGATAGATATGGTTCATATTTCCTGCGGAGTGGAAATAGATAATCGTACAAAAATCTACATGTCGCCTACGGCATATGCACCGCATAAAATCAATGCGAAAATGGCAAAACTTGTGAAAGAAAAAGTGAAGATACCTGTAGCGGTAGTGGGAGGGATTATGACTCCGGAAGAGGCGGAAGAAATACTTGAGGACGGATGTGCCGATGCTGTTGTCATAGGACGTCAGTTGATCGCCGATCCATGGTGGGTGAAAAAAGCATGGGAAGGCCGATCGGAAGATATTGTTCCGTGTATCAGATGCATGAACTGTTATAATCCATATCAATATAAAACAGAGGAAGAACGAAGAAAGCATGTCGGGCTCAATACAGTTCCGTGCTGCTCGGTGAATCCGAGATATTTGCATGAAGATCGCGTCCCGAATGAACTGCCGGAAGCGTCTGTAAAGAAAAAGACAGTAGTAGTCGGCGGAGGTCCTGCCGGAATGCAGGCTGCGTTGACGGCGGCACGAAGAGGACATCAGGTGATTCTTTTAGAACGAGAAGGGGAATTGGGCGGACAGTTGATCTGCTCAGAGTATGATGAGGTAAAGCAGGATTTAAAGAGATTGAAAGATTATTTGATCCTTCAAGTTCAAAAGGCGGAAGTAGAAGTAAGATTAAATGTAACCGCTACACCGGAAATGGTTAAGGAATTGAGTCCTGACAGTCTGATCCTTGCGCTTGGAGCTTATCCGATACAGTTAAATCTTCCGGGCACAGAAAAGAATGATCATGTTTTTACATGCATAGAAGCTTATAAATATCAGGAAAAGATTGGTGAAAATGTGGTCGTTATAGGCGGCGGATCTATCGGATGTGAGTTGGGGGTTGAATTGAGCAGAAAAGGAAAACAGGTGACGATTCTTGAAATTGAAAAAGTGTTGAACCGAACTTTGAATGATATTATGAAAACTGCTTTAAAAACAGAAATGGAAAAATGCAGAACATTAACCGTGCTGACAGAGACTCGATGTGTTTCGATAGAGGAGGGATTCGTAACTGCGGCATCTAAGGATGGGGAAGAATTTGAAATAAAAGCAGATACAATTATTTTTGCGGCAGGGATGAAGGCTAGAACCGATGAGGCGAATACATTTTTCGGAATCGCGCAGGACACGAATATAATCGGCGATGCAAATCGGGTAGGAACGGTATGGAATGCGATGGAGGACGGATATTATATTAGCGCGGGATTATGACTTTGGCGAAAGGGGCGATGTGGATATGTTTCCTGAACATTTTCTTTGGGGCGGAGCGGTTTCCGCAAATCAATGCGAAGGTGCGTTTGATGAAGAGGGAAAAGGAATCTCCATACAAGATGTACTTCCGAAAGGGTTGAAAGGTGGAATGACAGAAGAGCCGGTGAAAGAGAATTTAAAGTTAAAAGGAATTGATTTTTATCATCGGTATAAAGAAGATTTAAAAATGATGGCTGAGATGGGATTTAAAGTTTTTCGGACATCGATTGCATGGAGTCGGATTTTTCCGCGTGGAGATGAAGAAAAACCGAATCAGAAGGGAATAGAATTTTATCACAACTTGTTTGCAGAATGCAGAAAATACGGAATCGAACCGCTTGTGACATTGTCGCATTACGAAACTCCGTTGTATTTAGCGGAAAAATACGATGGATGGCGCAGCAGAAAGATGATTGATTTTTATAAAACATATGTAAAGGCAGTATTTGAAGAATATAAAGATGAAGTGAAATACTGGCTTACATTTAATGAAATCAACTCAATACTGGAGTCTCCTTTTATGAGTGGAGCGATCATGACTCCGAAAGATGAACTGACGGAAGAGCAGCTTTATCAGGCGGCGCATCATGAACTGACTGCAAGCGCATGGGCAGTGAAGATCGGTCATAAAATTAATCCGGATTTTAAAATCGGGTGTATGATTTTAAGCGTGCCTGTATATCCGCTGACTCCGGAACCGGATGATGTCCTGGCGGCAAAAGAACAGGAGCATAAAAGCTTAATGTTTGCAGACGTTCATGTTCGGGGAAAATATCCGGGATATGCGCTGAGATATTTTAGAGAACATGGAATTTCTTTAGAGATAGAAGAAGCGGATCGGGAAGTTTTGAAAGAGACGGTAGATTTTATTTCATTGAGTTATTATATGAGCGCGTGCGCGACTGCACATTCGGAAAAGATGCGAAGAGGTGAAGGAAATATATTGGGAGGCGTTCCTAATCCGATGTTGAAATCGAGCGAATGGGGATGGCAGATAGATCCGAAAGGATTGAGATATGTATTGGAAATATACTGGGAAAGATATCAAAAACCGTTGTTTGTGGTCGAAAACGGACTTGGAGCGAAAGATTATCCGATTCATAAAGAGGACGGAAGCGTGGAAATTGCCGACGATTACCGGATAGAGTATTTACGAAAACATATTGCGGAAATGGAAAAGGCGATTGAAAACGGCGTCGATGTTATGGGATATACGGTTTGGGGATGTATTGATCTTGTGAGCGCGTCTACGGCCCAAATGAGTAAACGGTATGGGATGATTTATGTAGATAGAAATGATGACGGAAGCGGAACGTTAAAGCGTTGGAAGAAAAAAAGTTTTGGCTGGTATCAAAATGTAATAGCTAAAAATGGAAGGGAATTATAAAAGTCAAAATTGAGAAAAACAACAGATGTCCGAACTGTATGACATCTGTTGTTTCCATATATAATAGGGAAAAAGAGAAAAATGATATTGTATTGAAAAAAATACAATTTTTCATAAAAATAGCTTGAAATACAATGTTATTTCCTATATACTAAAAAAGCTGTGACATGATAGCTGTGAAGCGTGAGGTTGCTGCCCGGCAAAAAGATAAGCTGAGGCAGGTTTTCCGTGGAGCGAATGTCAAGTTAGGAAACTGGCGACAAGTCACTGT